>Ga0082212_10007458_pt1 | contig 14460 bp, 14 predicted proteins | sample TergutNt197P3_FD_71548 | JGI IMG/M metagenome (GOLD analysis project Ga0082212, IMG submission 71548) | Neocapritermes taracua P3 segment gut microbial communities from Petit-Saut dam, French Guiana - Nt197 P3 | ecosystem: Host-associated > Arthropoda: Insects > Digestive system > Gut ... | reverse complement strand
TTACACGTACGATGCGGATGTAGTCTCGGCGCTCAACTTCAAACTCCGTCTCGCAAGCGCTGTTGAGCAGGGCGAAGTTAAGCCTGCAGGCAATAAGGTAGCGCTGGAACTTCCGTTCACCTCAGCCGGCACTATTGGTATGATTTACGCATCCGATATAGATGCACGCAATTACAACAACATTGCTTACTCTATATTTAAGGAGTGGGTTATGGGTGCAGGCGGTACTGAGGTGGCTGCATATAAATACACTTATATCAAGACAGTAGAGGTTCGGGTACCGGTAGCATATACGGCTATTTATGCTGTAGTGAATAAAGCAGGCAATCCTATTACCGGTCCTGTGAATCCTACTGCCACCGATTTGGCTTACGTTGGTATAAAAGCAAGCAACCTCTCTCAAACTACCACAGTGCCGATAGAGTTTGTTATAACCGATGTGTTCGGATTCCAAAAAGTAGTAGAACTTGAGATGTTACTGAAAAAGAATTATTAAAAAATTTTCCCTATATTCCGAGATAGACAGTATTATATAAAAAGAGGCTAACTTATTGAAGTTAGCCTCTTTTATTATATTTCATCTGTTGCCAGAACCTAATTCAAAGTACCTTCTTCGGCCTGTTTGATCATATTTTCGTTGGCAGCGATATAGATTTCAACCCTACGGTTGAGAGCACGGCCTTCGGCTGTCGCATTATCAGCTACAGGCTCATCGTAAGCTTTCCCTTCAGTGGTTAAACGTGAACCGCCGATACCATTATCAATTAAAAATTTTGCCACCGATTCTGCTCTTTCGTTTGAAAGCCTTACATTAACATCGCGTGAACCGGTATTGTCGGTATGTCCGTAAATGGTAACATCGGTTTCGGGATTTGCTTTTAGCGAATTAGCAAATTTAACCAACGACTCTCTCGAAACAGCATTCAAGTTACTGCTTCCTGTAGTAAACAAAATTCCACTGTCGAAAGTAACCTTAATGGCTTTTAAATTGTTTACATCGGTTATCGTTTCAACCTGTGCGCCTTCAATTTGCTCAAGCTCGGCTCTTTGTTTGTCCATTCTGTTGCCAATCAAAACACCAGCTCCGGTGCCAACTGCTGCACCAACTGCAGCGCCAATGACAGCGCTTTTACCGTCACCTCCGGCTAAGGCTCCAATGCCTGCCCCAAGCAATGCTCCACCTGCACCGCCTATTAAACCACCTCTTGTTGCCGTTTTCGAACCTGAACAACCAGCCATTATAATTGTGCCGCATAACAGCACTGTCAAAAAAAAGTTAAAATTTTTCATTTGTTCTTTTAATTAGTTATTATTTGTTTCTTAAAAATAAATCATTTACCTTTTACAATTAATTATTTTATCGTATAATAATTGTCATAAATTTTTAATAATCAACAAATAAAGTAAAATTTTGGATTACCGCAATTTTTAAAATACTTCATCGTTACTATTAATTAAGCGACTAATATATAAAAAAATGGGTAAAAAAATTATTATGCGTAAAATTGTATAAGTTTTTTCAATACTTGATGTTATGTTTACTTATCTGATTAAAGTATTTTTGTAATCAGTTTAATAACTAATTAATCATGATTTAACCTGACATTTTACAAATAAAATAGCATAATTTGTAACGCTAAACTGATTAAATTATGATCACACAGCAGAAGATAATCAAGAACAAGTTTAGATTTTTCGGATTCATAATATTTTCATAATTTTGCGTATATTTTTAACAAAACAATGCGCCTAACTTAATACCTGTTGTGCAATATGCAGTTCATAAGCATTTAATCAAAAAATTTATTAACGATGAAAAAATTTATTTTTATTTTTTTTACTATCTTCTTGAGTTTGACGTTTAATAATTGCACCAAGACAATAAATGAGCCGTACATTACGATAGATAATGCCGTACTCCCTGCTTTTGACGGTGTCGGCGGCGAACAACAATTTGAAATTGTCAGCAACTATAAATGGAGCGCCTATAGCGACCAGATATGGTGTAAGGTAAGTCCTGAATCGGGCAGTTCTGGAAAGTCCACAATTACTGTTACGACTGATGCAAATACCTCTATGAATGCTCGCATCCGCACTGCCACAATTACAATTACCGCTAATGGCGCACAAGAGCATGTAACTATAATGCAAGACGTGCCGGTTTTTTACTCTATTACGATGATCACAGAAGGCAACGGTACGGCAAGTTCAAGCCACTCCACCGCAGCAGCAGGCACACAAGTAACAATTGCTGCCGCGTCCCAAAGCGGGAGTACTGTATTTAAAGAATGGACGGTAGTGCCTAATAATGTTACGATCTCAAGTACGACCACCACTACGACCACCACTACTGCTACCTTTATTATGCCTGCCTGCGATGTAGAAATTAAAGCATGGTTTGAACCTGCTAAGTAGCCATAAAAACGGGGCGGATTTCAAAAGGCAAATTTTTGGGGAGATTATGACGTAAATTCCCCTTTGGGGTTTATCCCTTTTCACTTGTTGGCAATGTATTGCTCAATCAGTGAATCATAAGCATTCATAATTTTTCTCAGAATACTTTCTGATGTATTAAACTCAAATATGTTAATTTGTTGAATCGGCAAAATTTTCGGCGATGTTCCGGTTAAAAAGACAGCTTCGAATTTTTGCAGTTCATTATACGAAATTTCTTTTTCTACCACATCAATATTTAGCATTCCGGCAAGTTCAATCGCTTTTTGTCGGGTTATTCCCAATAAAACCTTGCTGCCCGGCGTTGTAACAATTTTTTCATCGTGAACAAAAAAAACATTGCTCCGACTGCCTTCGGTTATGTGTCCGTTCGCATCAGCCAGTAATACTTCATAAAAACCTTTTTCTTCAATCATCTTATTGGCCTTCTGCCTCACAGCAGCCTGAAATACCTTGGCATTCGGATTTTCCCGCTCTGCATCGAGAATGCCGCAAACAACACCGCTTTTATACATTTCTTCAGTTGGATAAGAATGAGAAATGAAAAAAGCTTTCATGCTTATTTCGTACGAAATTAAAATATTGCCTTCACTAACTTTGTTTGTTTCAATGAGAATATAAAGCAGTTCCTCAATTCGTTTTTCAGAGTAAGGAATTTTCTGCTGAGCAATTTCAGCCGATTTTTTTAACCGCTGCAAATGATCTTCCAAAAAAAGCGGAATACCATCTTTCACACGCAGAACTTCGTAAATGCCACCCATGTCCTCCGAGTGCACAAAACATTTCGTATCCTGAACCTCATCGTTAAAAATAAAATATTCATGAATTGGTGAAAAAGTCATGTCTTATAGTTTTACGGTAAATTTATTCAATTAGTTTTATAAAAGTCATTTTTAAATTATCCCCATTTTTTTCATCAAGAAGGTAGCGTTCATGGTTTGGGTAACACCGTCGGAAAGTTTGTAGTCGAAAACAAGCTCTTCGTTTTCAATCCGTATTTCAAAGCACTTGTTAAAAACCTGATGTGGAAATTCGTATTCAATTTCGCTAAGTTTCAAATCGTGGGTGGCAATGAGCGAAACCGAATTTAGCTCAAGAAGTTTTCGGATGAGTTTCCTCGAACCGTTTAATTTATCTACTGAATTTGTTCCTTTCAGCATTTCGTCGAGGATAACAAAAAACCGTTCGTTGTTTTGCAGCCGGTCTAAAACGCCTTTAATTCGTTTAAGTTCAGCAAAAAAGTACGATTCGTCTTTCAGCAGCGAATCGGTGGTACGCATGTTTGTGTAAATTTTTACGGGCGTTAGCGCCATTTCTTTTGCGCAAACCGGCGCACCCATTCTTGCCAACACCAAGTTAACTCCCACTGTGCGAAGAAATGTGCTTTTCCCTGCCATATTTGCTCCGGTTATAATCAGGGCTTTCGACCAGCCGCTGATTTCCATATCGTTATTTACTCTTTTAACCGGATTTAGCAACGGGTGCCCCATTTGTTTGGCGTTGAATGTAAAATCACCTTCATGAATGGACGGGAAAACATACTCGGGATGGTTACAGGCAAAATTGGAAAGGCTGATTAAAGCGTCTGTTTCTGAAATAACTTCGAGCCACAATTTCAGCTTTTTACGGTTTTCGCAGTGCCACTCCCAGAGTTTGTAAATGCAGCGAATATCCCAAAGAAACACTGAGTTCAGAAAAAATCCTGCAATAATGTTTCCCCTGTATTCAAATTCTTTTACAAGGCTTTTTAATTCATTGAAAATTTTACTCGCCGACACCGGCTGTTGTATCTTACTTTGCAAAGTAAGTAAATACTCCGACTGAAATTTACTTTTTTCAATAAGCTGAAGCAATTGCATGTATTTTTCAAGAAGTTCCGACTTTTGGTCAAAAAAGCGAAAGTACCGGCTGATTTGTTTTCTGTACGAAAACATTAAACCCCACTGAATTAACACCATTACTGAAATAAAAAGGTTTGAAAATCCTGCGATGGAAGGAATTAAAGCGAGAAGTGTTAAAACAGGGACAAATTTGATTAACCATTTTGCCAGAACGTTTTTCCTGAAGTCAAGTTCTGTTTCGGCCCAGTTTTCTATTTCGGTTGTCATTTTTTCGGTTTCTTCGAACAGTAAACCGCCGGCCATAAATTGCAAGCGCCACTCAGGTTCTTTTGCCAATTCTTTTATGGCTTGCTGTTTGTTTTCGATTTCCTTTTTCCCCAGCTCAGGTTTTATGAGCCAGTCAGCCAGCTTTTTACGGCCTCCGCAGGTAGAAGTACGGTTCACAAATTGAAAAAGCGATCCTTCGCCAAACAAATCCAAATCGTAGGAAAAGAAGTGCCCGGTATCAATAAATTCTTTCCCGTTTTCGAAGTGTGAAAACTCATGTTCAAGGGCTAAAAGTTCATCATCGACCAACTTTTTTAAAACCGTTAATTTTCTTTTTTCCTTTTCAAGGCTTATATTTTTCTTCACCAAAAAGAAAAAAAAGACAATAAAAACCACAGTAAAAATAAGGGTCAACCAACTTTGAAATCCTAAAATGGAAGCAGGGGCAAAAATAAGTATAAATGAAAACAGACGGTACCAAGTCATTTGTTTCAAAAAGAATGAAACCGACTGAAGCTCGGAAGCGAATTTTTCTTTCTTTTCAAAATAGAAAGATTTAGTCTCTGAATTCATTTATAAATAATTGTAATAATGAAGTATAGAAACCACTATTACCGTTGTAAGCGCCAAAACGCCGAAAACCAATAAAACAATTGCTGTTTGAACGGTGTCCAATCGGGTTTTTTCTATTCGGGGCGAACGGGCAATAAAATAGTGATTTTCAACAAACATCAACAGTTTGTACGTAGCAAACCCTATTGAAAGTCCTAAACATGCCCCGCCAATAATATCTAAGGGATAGTGTACTCCTGAATAAATGCGTGAATAAGAGAACAAAATTGCCCAAAAGAGAAGCAAAAGGCTGTAGTTTCGGTTTTTAAAAATCAGTGATGTAAAAATGAAAATGCTAAAGCTGTTGGTTGCATGCGACGAAACAAAACCGAATTTACCGCCTTTGCGCAAAACATTGTGTACCAAATGCTCTATTTCGGGGTTGTAAACAGGGCGAAGCCGCCCTACACTTTCCTTAATAAAAACAGAAATCTGGTCGCTAAGCAAAATAGTTAATGCTACGAAAAGCAGGATTAATACCGATTTGCTCCGGTAATTTTTAATAAAAAAGAAAATAATAATAATAAAAAAAGGAATCCATGTTACCGTGTTGGTAACCATTAGCATTATGGTATCCCATAAATCACTGTGAAAACTGTTTAAATACAAAAACCAGCGGGTATCTGTTTCCAATATTTTTTGAAGCCAATCCATGTTAACTGTTTAATATAAGCCAAATTTTATCTTTTAATGATTGAATGTTGTATCCGGTGATGGAAGAAAAAAACATGTGCGGAATTTCTTTCAGTTCTTCGCTTATTTCATTCATCAGCTGTTTGTCGAGCATATCGGCTTTGCTGATGGCGAGAAATCGCTGCTTGTCGAGCAGCTCCGGATTATATTTTTCAAGTTCGTTCAGTATAATTTTATATTCTTTAATATGATCCTTGCTGTCGGCCGGAACAAGAATGAGCAGCATCGAATTTCGCTCAATATGTCGTAAAAAGCGAATGCCCAACCCTTTGCCAAGGTGGGCTCCTTCAATAATACCGGGTATGTCGGCCATAACAAACGAATGTTTTTCGCGGTGTCCCACAATGCCAAGGTTAGGCACCAGCGTTGTAAAATGATATTCGGCTATTTTTGGTTTTGCAGCCGAAACCACCGAAAGCAGCGTTGATTTTCCAGAGCTTGGAAAACCCACAAGTCCTACGTCGGCAAGAATCTTTAATTCGAGAATCCTCCAGCCCTCTTCACCTTCTTCTCCGGGTTGTGCAAAACGTGGGGTTTGATGCGTGGCCGATTTAAAATGGTCATTTCCAAGCCCACCACGACCGCCTTTCATCAGTATTTGCGCTTCGCCGTGTTTTGTAATTTCGAAAATAAACTCGCTGGTTTCGGCATCGCGGGCTATGGTGCCGAGCGGTACTTCCAAAATAATGTCTTCGCCGTCGGCGCCGGTACTGCGCTGCTTGCCGCCCGACCCGCCGTGTCCTGCCTTTATATGCTTTTGATATTTCAGATGAAGCAAAGTCCACATGTGCCGGTTACCCTGTAAAATAATATGCCCACCCCGCCCGCCGTTGCCGCCGTCGGGGCCTCCTTTTGCCATTGACTTTTCTCTGCGCAAATGAGCGGAACCGGCTCCCCCGTGTCCCGACTCGCAGTGTATTTTCACGTAATCAACAAAATTCGATTCAGCCATTTATTGTATTTATGTTACGGCAGTTCCTGTTTTTATTTTCTTCGTTTTATGAAAGCTTGCTTATAGATTGAATTATAGTTCTTCCACGATTTTTTTTACTATTTCGGTAGTTTCGGCAATTGTACCCATTCCGTTAATGTCGAAATGTTTGTTTTGCTGTTTGTAGTATTGAATGAGCGGAAATGTTTTTTCATTGTAAACGTTGATACGGGTTTCAATAATCGACCGGTCTTGGTCATCAGGCCTTCCTGATGTTTTTCCGCGTCTGAGCAACCGTTCAATCAATTCCTGTTTTTCAACTTCAAGATTGAGCATTCCCGAAATTGGCGTTTTGTTTTCATTCAACAAGTTATCGAGTACTTCAGCCTGTTCCACAGTTCGTGGGAAACCATCGAAAATAAATCCTTTGGTGTTGCCGTTGGCTTTAAGTTTGCTTTTTATTATCCCAATAACCACAGCATCAGGTACAAGTTCACCTTTTTCTATGCAACTTTTTGCCTCGATACCAAGTTTTGTGCCTGCAGCAATTTCGCTGCGCAATAAATCGCCGGTTGATAAATGGCTCAACCCAAATGTTTCAATAAGAAATTCGGCCTGGGTTCCCTTACCTGCTCCGGGAGGGCCGAACAGTACTATGTTTAGCATTAGTTTTGATTTTTTTATTGATTAATAGCTGAATATATATCTAAAAGATTTCTACCGTAATTGTTGTAATCCAACCCAAAACCAACAATAAAATCGTCAGTTATTTCCATTCCTACATAATCGGGCTGCACATTTTTTACCAAGGCATCGGGTTTAAAAAACAGGGTTGCAATTATAATTTCGTCAGGCTGTTTACTTTGTAACTGTTTTACAGTGTAATCGATTGTTAAGCCGGTATCAACAATATCTTCAAGAATTACTACTGTTCGTCCTTCAATATTGTCGTTTAGCCCAATGAGCTGCTTAACATTGCCTGTAGTTTTTATACCATCGTATGATGAAAGTTTTACGAAAGTAATTTCGGTTTCCATAAGAGTTATGTACTTGAAAAGTTCGGCTGCAAACATAAAAGAACCGTTCAGCATGCAAATAAAAAGCGGATTTTTACCTGCCAGCTGACTATTCATTTTGTCTGCCATATTTTCAATAACCGACCTTATTTTTTCGTAAGGAATATATAGTTTGAATTCTTTATCAAGTATTTTTATCTGTTTCATCAATAAAAATAGTTTTTTAAACCCAAAATGCTTTATTTTCGTTTCATAAAAAGTGCAAATTAAAACAAAAACAATTTGATTAACTAAAAATAATAGAACTAAAACAATGGAACCAAAAGTCAGTATAATTATGGGTAGCACATCTGATTTGGATGTGATGGCAAATGCAGCAAAATTGCTCAACGAATTTGAAATTCCTTTTGAAATTAATGCTTTATCGGCACACCGAACCCCCGAAGAGGTTGAGATTTTTGCCAAAGGAGCTAAAGGCAGAGGCATAAAAGTAATAATTGCGGGCGCCGGAATGGCTGCTCATTTACCGGGCGTAATTGCGGCAATGACGCCGCTGCCTGTAATTGGCGTTCCGATTAATGCAAGTCTTTCGGGGTTCGATTCAATTTTGGCAATTTTGCAGATGCCTCCCGGTATTCCGGTAGCAACAGTTGCGGTAAACGGAGCAATGAACGCTGCAATTCTGGCTGTTCAGATGATGGCAACCGGCGACGAAACGCTGATGAAAAAATTAATAAATTATAAGGAAAGCCTGAAACAAAAAATTGTAAAGGCCAATCAGGAGCTTTCGCAGGTAAGGTATCAGTTTAAAACCAATTAACAATTTCGAAGAAACAGGCAGAAATGAAACAGGTTGAAATTTTTTGTATTAACACAGGCAAAGCACATTATTTCCCGCTTGGCACATCGTTGCTCGAAATAAGCGAACAATTACAGATAAAAACGAAAAACAAGGTTTGCGGCGCCATTGTAAATCATCAGGTAAAAGAACTTTCGTTTTGCGTGGTAAAAACCAAACAGATTGAGTTTTTCGACATTTCGCACCCCGATGGTATGAGGATGTATGTACGCAGTTTGACTTTTGTGCTTTATGCTGCTGTACGAAATGTATTTTCCGGTGTATCGATGCGCATCAGAAAAGGTATTTCAAAAGGCTATTTCTGCGAACTGAACGGATTGGGAAGAGCCATAACCGACTCGGACATATTCGCGCTGAAACAGGAAATGAACAATATTATTGCCGAAAACATTCCATTCATAAAAAAGGAAATGACAACCGGCGTAGCAGTGGAGCTTTTAAAAAAACAGGGACTGTACGAAAAAGCTGAGCTTTTTGAACAGCAGGGGCAATTGTATTCAAGCCTGTATTTTTTGAATGGCCTCGGCGATTTTCTGTATGGCCAAATGCTCCCTTCAACCGGGTATATTACTCATTTCGACCTTGTACCGTATTACAACGGACTTTTGCTGCAAATACCGCAACCAGGCGATTTCAGTCGGCTATGCGAAGTACAGGAACTCGACAAATTGTTTGGCATTTATAGAGAACACAACAACTGGGCCGAAATTTTAAATGTCTCCGGAATAAGCAATCTGAATAGTTGTATCATGCAGAACAAAGGAGGAGACATCATGAAAATTTCGGAGGCGCTGCACGAAAAAAAAATTGCTGAAATTGCCAACCTCATTTCGGTACGCAGAGGACAAATAAAACTTGTTTTGATTGCAGGCCCTTCGGCATCGGGGAAAACCACATTCAGCAAACGGTTGGGTGTACAGTTAGCCGTGAACGGGATTAGATCTCACCAAATTTCGGTTGACGATTATTTTGTTGATCGCGAAAAGACACCTTTGGACGAGCACGGTAACTATGATTATGAATCGCTCGGCGCAATCGACATAGCATTCTTTAACAGTCAGTTACTCAGTCTTTTTAACGGCGAAGAAGTTCAGTTGCCGAAATTCGATTTTCACCGAGGGAAAAGATTCATGAACGGCGACAGGCTAAAGCTTCATAACGAAGATATCCTTATTGTGGAAGGTATTCACGGGATGAACCCTGATATGATACCTGAAATTGATAAAAAAAACACGTTCAAAATTTTCATTTCGGCGCTCACGCAAATCTCGTTCGACGAGCATACTCACATTTCAACAGGCGACAACAGATTAATAAGGCGAATTATCCGCGACAATCAGTACAGGGGTTACCGAGCCTCCGATACGATAAAACGCTGGCCGTCGGTACGAAAAGGAGAGGAGCGAAACATTTTTCCTTATCAGGAAAATGCCGACGTAATGTTCAATTCAGCCACGCTGTATGAGCTTGCCGTTCTGAAAAAATATGCCGAACCACTTTTGAAACTCGTACTCGAAAACCAGATGGAATACATTGAATCGACGAGACTGCTAAAATTTCTTTCTTACTTTAAACCGATTGATGATGACGAAATACCGCCAACCTCACTGCTGCGCGAATTTTTGGGCGGGAGCAGTTTCGCATATTAATTCAGTGAAAACAAAAAATTAATACAAATGGATAAAATAAAACGAATTGCCCTCGTGGCACACGACTACCGTAAAGACGACCTGATTAAATGGGCAGAATGGAACTGGGAAATATTAATCAAACACAAACTGATTTGCACAGGAACAACCGGCAGTTTAGTTGAAAAAGCGCTGAACCAGAAAAAATTGGAGAACAATAATACCAGAACGCTGTATATCACTAAATTGAAATCGGGGCCTTTAGGCGGCGACCAGCAATTAGGCGCTATGATTTGCGACGGCGATGTAGATGTATTGATTTTTTTCTGGGATCCCATGCAGCCACAGCCTCACGATGTAGATGTAAAAGCGCTATTGCGGATATCGGTGCTTTACAATGTGGTAACAGCCTGCTCGCGTTCCTCAGCCGACTTTATCATTTCGTCGCCCTTGTTAAGCGATGAATATATGCCTATTATTGATGACTTTAACACCTATATCAACAGGGAGTTGTAACAATTTTATAACTTTGTTGAAAAACATGTTATTTGTGAAGCAGGACAGAAAACTATAAGTATTGAGTAACTTCAAGTTGCATGTTACTAATAACTTGAAAACTTACTGCAAAATTGTAACTTAAAATTAATGATGTCGTGAAAAACCAAACCATTATCCCACTCGCATTATGCCTGTTAATACTCGGCATAACTGAAAGTTGTAAAAGCAAATTCGATGAAAAAAAGTATTTAACCGAATTGCTAAATAACATTGAACAGGTAAAATCTGCGTCATACGTTAATAAAATATCTGCTTTTATGTCGGAAGACACAATACCTTTTATTACTATGGAATATTATGTTAAGGAATTTTCTAATCCGGTTGATACCATAACAGGTTCCAGTTGGGGATATTTTCATCCAAACGACACGACAAAACTATACTCTTTCATTAATGAAATTGCCACTGTATCCATTGATGATGATTCTGAAACAATTTCAATTGACAGTTTAAAACCTGACAGTAATAGACTTTTTAGAACACCTTTCTTTAATCACACAAAAAGCATCATTAAATATACTTTAACTACTAACGACAGTTTGTTAACCGAGTTTCATGACTTTGGCGATTCGTTGTTATTCCAATTAACCATATATTCTGATAGACGGTTCGTTTTTTCGGGAAAACCTGTGTACACAGGAAATCCTGTTGATACCGGCTATGTAATTATGAAATATGATATTTGGATAGATAAAACGACAGGGTTGCCTTATAAATACAAGCGCGGGACGGCAGAAATTGAAGAGTGCAAAGATATTCAGATAAACAAAATGGATATAAAAGATTTTATTCCTTCAAGATATTTCCCCGCACATTATGATATTGTAGTTTCCGGACAAGGAACCATAACGAGGCAGGAGGTTAATTTAACAGGCACAACAGCACCCGATTGGACTTTGTCGGATTATAACAATGAAACGTTTTCATTAAAAGATTTTACAAGCAAAGTTCTTTTGATACAATTTTCGGGAATTGGGTGCGGCTACTGCCAAGCAGCCATTCCTTTTTTAAATCAGTTAGTAACCGACTATAAAGATAAAAGTTTTGAACTTGTTCGTATTGAGAGTTGGAGCGATAATGCTGACGCAATAAAAAACTACTGTTTAAATAATAACATTACATATAAGTTTCTACTACCGGATAAAGAAGTAAACAAAAAATATATTCCTTCCGGATTTGTGCCGGTATTTTTCATACTTGATGAAAATAGAACAATACAAAAGGTTATACAAGGCTTTCCTACTGAAACAACAGCAAAAGAAATAAGAGAAAAGGAAATCAGAGAGGCTATTGAAAAATTACTGTAAGATTTTAATTAATAAATATATAAACCATGAAAAAAATTCAACTATTAATCATCGTTTGCTTAATAATTGCAAGCACGAGTTGTCGTAATGAGAAAAAATCGTACGATTTTCAACGCTTGGAAAAATTCAGAAATGAAGTTGCTGCCGAATTAACAGGCAATCTACTTCCTTGGTGGTCGAGAACTACTGTCGATTATGAAAACGGTGGATTTTACGGAAGGGTAAGACTGGACGACAGCATTATAGCCGATGCCGATAAAGCCGGCATTATGAATGCACGAATTTTGTGGACCTACTCGGCGGCATACAGGATAACAAAAGATGCTTCTTATTTGCGATTAGCCGACAGAGCAAAGGATTATTGCCTTAACTTTTTCATTGACAAAGAATACGGTGGCGCATATTATACTCTTGATTATAAGGGAGAACCCAAAAATACGATGAAACACATTTACACAAATTCTTTTTTTATTTATGCGTTTTCCGAATATGCGCGGGCAACAGGCGACAAGGAAGCGCTTGAAACAGCGAAAGCAATATTTGAATTGTTTGAAAAACATGCTTTAGATCAGGAATCGAATGGATACTTTGAAGTTTTCAATCGCGAATGGGAGAGGGTGAGAGAAAGGATGATAGGAGAATCGTCGGATAGAGATGAAAAAACAATGAATACATCGCTTCATCTTATGGAAGCTTATACAAATCTTTACAGAGTATGGCACGAAGAAAGAATAGCAGATCGTTTAAGAAATATGGTAGAGCTATTTTTAGATAAGATTATTGACCCCGACACATATCATCTTATAAACTTCATGGATAGGGAGTGGAACCGTACTTCTGATATTGAGTCGTATGGTCATGATATTGAATGTGTTTGGTTGCTTAACGAAGCGGCTACGCTTCTTGGCGACAAGCAGTTGATAAAGCGAGTTGAAGATGCCGGAATAAAAATTGCCGAAGCGGTTGAAGTGGCTATTCAACCCGATGGCAGTTTGATTTATGAGAAAGATGCGGCAACCGGTCATTTGAATGAAAACCGCAGTTGGTGGGCTCAGGTAGAGACAATTGTAGGCTATTTTGACGCATGGGAAATTTCAGGTTTGGAAAAATTTCTCGACTATTCGCTAAATTGCTGGGATTATACCCACAACAATTTTCTCGACACAGAACGCGGTGGCTGGTTTTCAAGCATAACTCCCACCGGCGAAATAAGAGGCGATAAAGCAGGACATTGGGTATGCCCATATCACAACGGACGTATGTGTATGGAAATCATGGAACGGGTTGAAAAATTACTTGAACACAAATAATTAAATGATATACAGGTGTTTATATAACGATTTTAAATTCAATTCATAATTATTTTTATCTTTGCATACCCACCTCTCAAAAAGCACCCAAAAGAAAAGTAAGGTAATCTGGTAGCAATCAGTGAGATTGTCTTTCGTTGGCATTTGTTGCCGGGTTGCCAAAATGCTGTTTAGAGCAGTTTTCGGCAGATGTTCCGTTTCCAAATCGTTACCCGTTGTAAACGGTGCAAAAGCCGGCAAAACAGTGTCGTTGTTTAGCTGTCTGTTTCACTCTTTGTCTGTTCCTTACATTGTTCTGATAACTCACAAACAGAGTAATTTTATAATCTTAAAAATGTGAGTTTATGGACGAAAAATTGAAAGTGTCGTTCTATCTTAAACGAGAACGAAAAGAAGAAAAAAGCAGCAATGCTGCTTATCCGATTGTCGGAAAAATCATTATCGGTAACAGCATTGCCCAATTCGGTTCCAAACTGAAAGTTCAGGAACGCTTAACACTTTATACAAAAAGGTGTTTTTTATACTTTTTTTAACGATTTTATGCCACAGCAAAAATAACTAAACAAAAATACATCTTTACTCAAGGCTATCAAGGGTGTATAAAATTTTGTGATTTTACTTACATCAAAATTCATAATCTTTTGAATAGCATCTTTTTGAATGGCTCTCTTATTTGTTGTTTCTTTCAACTTGCTGACTTTAAATTCTTCAAAAGGGTAATATTCTTTTTTAACAATTCGCTGTTGTATGGCTAAATTATAAATGGCTCTCAAGGCTCTAAATCTGCCTCCCATTGTGTTTATGGCATTATCCTTGCTTTTCAACCATGATTCATATTTTTTAAGCCAGATAACATCTATTTCAGTGAATGGAATATCCATACTGCCATTGTTAAATGTCTTCAAAGAGTTTAGGGCAAACTTGTAAAAATTGGCATTTCCAATCCTTTTTTCATTTTTTAGTTCTTGGATTAACTCCATAAAC
>Ga0082212_10007457_pt1 | contig 14461 bp, 13 predicted proteins | sample TergutNt197P3_FD_71548 | JGI IMG/M metagenome (GOLD analysis project Ga0082212, IMG submission 71548) | Neocapritermes taracua P3 segment gut microbial communities from Petit-Saut dam, French Guiana - Nt197 P3 | ecosystem: Host-associated > Arthropoda: Insects > Digestive system > Gut ... | reverse complement strand
TAGGTTGCGTTTAATCGGGATTAAACGCGAAACGCAAAAGTTTTTGCAAACACGAGCAAAGCCCGTATTTTCAAAAACTTGCGGGCACTGCTTTCGCATTGCCGTCATACCAAGTTGCTCCCGTTTGGGTGCAACTTGGTATCAAGCAAAAGCAACATGGGATTATTCTCGATTATCAGCACGTTCAAAAAAAATAAATTTTGAAGAGCCGTAAATTCTTTCCTGTATTGTTGCTATTCCGGGTATTTCGGGTAGCTGTGTTCCTTGTTTGCACTCCCATACAAGAACCCCATCAGGAGAAAGGTAGTTAGATAGCGTTGATGCTAATTTACCCCACATTTCTACTGATTTGTCATAGGGGGGGTCAGCAAAGATGACAGAAATGTCTCTTAAACTACCATGTTTAATTTTGTAGGCATCCATCGGAAGAATATTCAGACTAGTATCTTTGGCGTTGGCGCGGATGCAGGCAAGTGAGTTTTTGTTGTTTTCGATACACCATACTGGGGAGTAGCCCCTTGAAAGGGCTTCAATCCCAACCGCTCCTGTACCAGAAAAAACATCTAAAAATGACCCCTTCGGCCACCCTGACAAAATGCTAAATAGAGCTTCCCTTGCCATATCGGAAGTAGGTCGAATTAGATTACTCTTGGAATCCAAACTTGCCAACCGCTTACCTTTGTAAGCACCAGCAATAATGCGCATCCAAGCTAACCTTTTCTATACTGCTTTAGAATACTGTGCCTGTAGCCGTAGGCAAAGTATATGATAAAGCCTACGCCCAGCCAGCCCAACAAACGCCACCAATTCCCCACAGGTAGCGAGAACATGAGCAAGAGGCACATCAATATTCCCATGATCGGAACAAAGGGTGATCCAGGACACCTGAATGGTCGCTCTGCATGGGGGTGTGTTACTCTCATTATCAGCACGGCGGCACAGACTATGACAAAGGCAAGCAGAGTTCCGATGTTGGTCAAGTGTAGCAAAAAATCTATCGGGGCAAATGCGGCCAGGCTAAGCACAAAGACGGCTATCAATATGGTAGCAATCCAAGGAGTGCGGAATTTAGGATGGACTGCACCAAATACTTTTTTGGGTACTAAGCCATCCCTTGCCATTGCCAAAAACACCCTCGGTCCACTCAGCATCATTACTAGCAATACTGAGGTAATACCAGCAACGCCGGCGGTTGCAATTATACCTTCTGCCCACCCCAAGCCTGCCTGAGTGAAGGCAATGGAAACAGGTGCATTAAGGTCTAGTTCGTTATATTTGACCATGCCCGTAAGGACGGCTGACACCAGTACGTATAGGATAGTACAGATGACCAGTGAAACTATTATGCCAATTGGCACATCCCGCTTAGGGTTTTTTGCTTCTTCTGTGTATGTAGACACTGCGTCAAAACCGATGTAAGCAAAAAAGATAATGGCGGCCCCTGCCAGCATACCCACAGGTGCGCCACCAATCTGCTGGCCAGCAACATGATGGCCAAAAAAGCTAACTCCAGTCCAGCCATAGGGAGCGAATGGTTCCCAATTGGCCGTATTTATGAAAAATGCCCCCACACCTATGACGAATAGGACTGCGGCCACTTTGACGCAGACCATGATGGCGTTGAAAGTTGCGCTTTCGGATATGCCTTTGATCAGGAACCATGTAACTACCAAAATGATGACAACAGCTGGCAGGTTGATTATTGAGCCGGTGGTGACGAATTGCCCCAGCTCTACGTCGTATCGCCAAGGAGATTCAGAAACTATCTTGGGAATGCTCAAGTCAACTTCATAAGGTAATTTCTCGCTAATAAAAAGGCTCAGTTGGCTCAAAATACTTTGGAAGTAAGCAGACCACCCAGTGGCAACAGCGGCACTGGCCACACCATATTCCAGAACGAGGTCCCAACCAATTATCCACGCAAAAAGTTCCCCCAAGGTTGCATAGGCGTACGTATAGGCCGAACCTACAACAGGCACCATCGATGCAAACTCCGCATAGCAGAGGGCGGCAAAAATACAGGTCAATCCTGCAACGACATAAGAAATCATCAGCGATGGGCCGGCGATGTTATGAGCGGCGGCTCCTGTCGCCACAAATATGCCAGCACCAATGACTGCACCCAGACCCAGTGCTGTCAACTGGACAGGGCCTAATACACGCTTTAGCCTAGATTCGCCTTGTGCTTCTTCTAGCAGTAATTCCAGTGGCTTCCGAGCAAAAAGTGCAGATAATCGAGCAGAAAAGTTTGACATAGCCACATCCCAAAACAAAGTTGCTAAAAGTTTTCGACCATCATTCGAGTGCGTGCAACCTTAACTTGCAAGCAGATATTACAGCTTGTATTTTTTGCTGATCTTCATACGTTATTGACGATTTAACCGCATTTTCGGCATCGCTTAGCTTCTTTGTGATGGCTTCCCTGTCAAGGCTACTGGCAGTTTCACTCTCTCTGGCAAGAATCTTTACGTGGTCAGGGCCTACTTCGGCAAAACCGCCGAAGACCGTCAAGACCGTTTTTTTTCCATTGTGGAGGCAACTAATCAGGCCATCTCCAAGTGGAGTCAAAACAGGTGTGTGATCTGGCAAAATTCCGTAATAGCCACGAAAAGCTGTTGGAAATTGAAGTTCGGAGACATCAGAAGAAAAAACTTTTCCTTCAGGTGTCACTACTTCAAGCTGAATGGAGTCGTCCATTTTGCCTCCGTGGCCAAACTAGGCCGATGCGCTCAGTGTCTTGGCCTTTTCTGCCGCCGCTTCGATTGTGCCAACCATATAGAAAGCCTGTTCAGGCAGGTGGTCCCATTTGCCATCACAAATTTCTGAGAATCCACGTATTGTCTCTTCTAAGCTCACATAAACGCCTGGCATACCAGAGAAACTTTCTGCCACGTTGAATGGCTGTGACAAGAAACGCTGTAGCTTTCTGGCGCGCATGACAACCTTTTTGTCATCATCTGACAGCTCTTCCATCCCCAAAATGGCAATGATGTCTTGCAACTCTTTATATTTTTGCAATATCGCTTTTACCCGAAGGGCTGTGTTGTAGTGGTTATCGCCCAATACACGCGGGTCCATCAGGCGGCTGGTGGATGTGAGCGGATCGACAGCAGGGTAAATCCCGAGAGCAGTGAGGTCGCGACTTAGATTTGTTGTGGCATCCAAGTGCGCAAAAGTGGTTGCGGGTGCCGGGTCTGTATAGTCATCCGCTGGGACATAGACGGCCTGAATGGATGTGATGGAGCCTTTTTTGGTAGAAGTGATTCTCTCCTGAAGTTCTCCCATCTCTGTGGCGAGGGTTGGCTGATAGCCAACGGCGGAGGGCATACGACCGAGGAGGGCAGAAACTTCTGAACCAGCCTGAGTGAACCGGAAGATGTTGTCGATAAACAATAAAACGTCTCGCCCCTCTTCATCACGAAAATATTCCGAAACGGTTAAGCCGGTTAGGCCAACTCGGGCGCGGGCTCCTGGAGGCTCGGTCATTTGGCCATAGATGAGGGCAACCTTTGATTCTGTGAGGTTTTCCTTATTTATGACTCCCGAATCCATCATTTCATACCAAAGATCATTGCCTTCGCGGGTGCGTTCTCCCACACCTGCGAATACTGAAAAGCCACCCCTAGCTTTTGCAATGTTATTGATCAGTTCCATGATTAAAACGGTCTTTCCTACACCCGCCCCGCCAAATAAGCCAACCTTTCCGCCCTTCATAAAGGGTTGGAGCAGGTCGATCACCTTAATGCCGGTTTCCAGTATCTCCTTACCCGTGGAAAGTTCTTCATAAGAAGGAGCTTCGCGGTGGATAGGCAGATACTTGTCTGTGACAATCGGGCCACGTTCGTCCACGGGGTGGCCAACTACGTTCATAATGCGACCTAGGGTTGCAGGGCCAACAGGTACCTTGATTGGGCCGTCAGAGTCGGTCACTATCTGTCCACGTATCATGCCATCGGTTGGTTGCATGGATACGCAACGTACGCGACCTTCGCCCAAGTGCTGTTGCACCTCCAATGTAACGCTAATCGTATTGCCAGAGGCATCAACAACGTCTGTCAGCAGTGAGTTGTATATTTCCGGCAGGTGGCTACCGTCAAACTCCACGTCGACCGCAGGGCCAACGATTGCTATTACCCGACCTTTATATTTTTCTTCAGACATGAGGGAACCTCTTTGATTCAAATGGACTTAGGAAATGGCGGCTCCAGATACTACTTCGATGATCTGGTTAGTAATTGCGGCCTGTCGAACTTTGTTCATATGTAGCGTCAAGCTGTCAATCATCTCACCTGCATTACTGGTAGCTTTATCCATTGCCGCCATCCGGGCGGCATGTTCGCTTGTGGAACTCTCCAGTAGAGCACGGTATAGTTCTGTTTCAATGTATTGTGGCAAGAGTTCGTTAAATACCGTATCCATATCAGGTTCCAAAAGGTACTGAATGGCAGTAGCCTGAGGAATTTCCTGTAGCGGGAAAATACGGACGACTCTTGGGGTTTGAGAAACCGCCGAGGTAAAATAGTTATAAATTGCGTAGAGTGCATCTATTTCGCCAGTGGAGTATTCTTGTGCGGCCCTTTGTGCAATTTTACGTGCAACATCTTTATAGTCATTTGGATTAAGGGAAACTGACTCAAAGGTTGGCGTGATGCCAATTTTTTTTGCCCATTCAGAGGCCCTCCTACCAATGACATCTATATCACCCTCCCCTAGCTTTTGCAGTGAGCCTATGTCAAATGAAGAAGATTGCTGTGATACCACTGCTGGAGTAGAACTATTACTATTAGACAGTCTGGCCGCTTTCAGTCCTGTTAGGAAATCAAGCTTATTACTTGAAAGCCCTGTGTCGGAAAGGTCTGAATTGTGTGTGTGGCTTAAATAATACCTAGTGATTTGGTCAGAATGCTCCTGAAAAAACGCTTCAACAGCCTTCAATAAGTTAGCGTTGAAGCCTCCACACAAACCCTTATCGCTTGCAATTATGACCAGATGAATATTTTTTTCCTCCCTTGGTTGGAAAAATGCCTGGGCAAGGGAATTTTCGGCAAATTCAGTATCGGCCTCGAAGCGAGCCACCACCTGCCCTATTATGTTGTGCAACATAGAGGAAAATGGTCGCATCGACAACAGTCGCTCTTGCGATTTCCGCAATTTTACTGCAGAAATCATCTTCATGGCCTTTGTTACCTGCTGAGTGTTTTTAACCGAGCGGATGCGGCGGCGAATGTCCTGAAGTGATGCCATAGACTAGGCTCCGGTTGCCTGAGATAGGGATGCCTTAAATTGCTCCTTGAATCCTAAAATATTTGTCTTGAGGGCCTCCTCCGCATCTTTGGGCAACTGGCCAGAATCCTTAATATTTCTAAGAAGCTCCGGGGCGTTGATATCGAGGTAGGCAAAGACTTCTTGCTCGAAACGGCGCAGTTCTGTCACCGGAATGTCATCCAAATAGCCATGCGACGCAGTCCAAATGATCGTCACCTGCTTTTCTACGGGCATAGGTTGATATTGGGGTTGTTTCAGGATTTCAACCATCCTTTGACCACGATTTAGCTGGGCGAGTGTGGTCTTGTCCAGATCAGAACCAAACTGACTGAATGCCGCCAACTCTCGGTACTGTGCCAGATCGAGTTTTAGTGAGCCAGAGACCTGTTTCATAGCCTTTAATTGGGCGGCCCCACCCACACGGCTAACTGAGATACCTACATTAATTGCCGGCCGAACGTTGGAGTTGAAAAGGTCTGCCTCAAGGAATAACTGGCCATCTGTAATAGAAATAACGTTGGTAGGAATGTAGGCAGAAATGTCTCCAGCCTGTGTTTCGATAACAGGCAGTGCCGTAAGTGACCCTCCTCCGCGTTCATCACTGAGTTTTGCGGCTCGTTCAAGCAAACGGCTGTGTAGGTAGAACACGTCTCCCGGATATGCCTCACGCCCTGGTGGTCGGCGCATCAGGAGAGAAATTTCTCGGTATGCGGCGGCTTGTTTTGAGAGGTCGTCGTAGATACAGAGAGCATGTTGTCCCGGATTGTCTTTGCCAGAAGGTTGTCCATTTTTGCCGTGCCACATAAAGTATTCGCCCATTGCCGCGCCTGCAAATGGAGCTAAATATAACATTGGTGCCGCCTCAGAAGCAGTTGCGCTAACGATGATGGTATGGTTCATGGCTCCATTTTCTTCCAAAGCCCTCACCACCTGCATCACCGTAGACCTCTTTTGACCAATGGCTACATAGATACAGATAATGCCAGAATCCTTTTGATTAATAATTGCATCGAGGGCAACGGCTGTTTTCCCTGTCTGTCTATCGCCAATAATTAGCTCGCGCTGTCCACGCCCAATTGGTATAAGGGAGTCGATAGCCTTAAGACCCGTTTGAACCGGCTGGTTGACGCTCTTTCGCTCGACTATTGTTGGGGCGATCCGCTCGATCGGATAATAGGCCGCCGCTTCAATCGGGCCCTTGCCATCAAGTGGCTGTCCCAGAGGGTTGATAACCCTGCCAATGAAATTTGGCCCTACCGGAATGCTCATAATGCGACCAGTGCGCTTTACAGTATCGCCTTCCTTAATAAGGTGCGCCTCGCCGAGAAGAATAATGCCGACATTGTCTTCTTCAAGGTTAAAGGCCAATCCCATCACGCTATGGGGTAGCTCCAATAGCTCACCAGCCATGGCCTTTTCTAGGCCGTGGGCACGAGCTATACCATCGCCAACGCTAATAATAGTGCCTATCTCGCTGACATCTACCTGAGCATCAAAGCTCTCTATCTGGCTACGAATGATGCGGGATATTTCTTCCGCACGAATGTCCATTCAAACCTCCAAAAACATCATCAAGCAGAAAGCAGTCGCGCTCTAAGCATACGGAGCCGACCCTGGAGTGAAGCATCGTAAATAACCGAACCTACCTGAATCTTTAATCCACCTAGCAGGTTGGTATCTTGTCGAAGCACAAAACGCATTTTTTTACCGGTGCGTCTGGAAAAAGAATCTGTAAGGGCATTTAGCTGTGGTTCCGACAGTTGGTGTGCAGACGTCACCTCTGCCGAAAGTATGCCCTGATGCTGGTCAACCAATCCATTAAAAGCAGTTGCCAGGTCATATATTAAGTTCAATCGAGCCGCTTTCGCAACAACCGTAAAAAACCGTCTAATTGTCTCACTTGCACCGCCAGTTTGCAGAATTTCATCAAAGACCGCCGCCTTTTTGCTAGGTGCAATCAGTGGGTGCATACAGAGCCTCTCAAGGTCTGGTTGAGACTTGACCAGATTGACTACAGAATTTAGTTCATTTTGCAAAGTCTCAATGACATTTTGTTTTTGTCCAATTTGCAATAATGCTTTGGCATATCTCTGCGCTATCAGCAATGAACTCAATTGGCACCTCCAATTTTCTGGATTGCCTGATCCATGACTCTGACTACAGAGTCACCCTGAACTTGTTGCCGAATCCTTGCTTCTGCCCCCTCGACTGCCAGTCTGGCAACAAGCTCTCGCAATTCGGTCTCAGCAAGGCGTTTTTGGTAGTCGATTTCAGATTGAGCCTGCGCCAGAATTTGTTCGGCCTCTGTTTTGGCGGCCTCCAAAATTCTCTGTTTTTCCACATCTGCATCTGTTTCGGCCTTTGCCATAATACTAGCCAGCTCTTGTTGCAACCCCGCCATTTTTGTTTCTAAGTCGCGCAGTTGGGCCTCACCCTCGGATCTGTCTTTTTCGCTTTGAGCCAGCTTGGTTTCGATTTCCACAGTTCTAGCCCTAAACGCCGAACTTAGTACGCCTTTAAGCATCCAATAGAGCAACCCGCCAAAAATCAAAAAATTAATCAGCTTTAAAAAAAACTGACCCGTGGCACCAAAATGATAACCAAAGAGTACGACATCTGCCCCATGATGACTGCCTCCCTCGTGGGGCTCCCCATTGTGGGAGTCACGGCTAACTTCACCAGCAATATGGTGTTGTTCATAGGTTTCAACCTGGCCTGTGTTGGTAGGCTCCTGACAACGTAAGGGAGGCGAAAGCCAGCAAACACACGCAATGGCAAGTGCTACAAACAGGATATGTCTGGTATTTTTCAACATTTTTAGGCCTGTTTCAGTAGATGTTGCACCATTCCTTCGGCGAGTGCATCCACCTGGGCAATTAATTCAGATTTGGCAGTTTCACGTTGCAAAGCTAATTTTTCTATCGCCTCTTTCCTGACAGTTTCAGCGTCATGACGAGCTTTTTCAATAAGTCTGCTTTTTTCCTCAGTAGCTACCTGGGCGAGGGCTTTGCGGTGTTCAAATGCCTTTGCACGTAGCTCTTTTAGTTTTTCAGTATAGTCTGCCTGTCTGCTCTCAATGGTTTTGGAGGCTTCCAGCTTGACAGAAGACCCAGCCTGAATCTCTGCTTCGCGGTCATCCATCAACTTAGTTAGGGGGCGGAAAAAAGCCATCTTCAAGAAAAAATATAGGAATACCAATAGCCCCATAACAAAACCTATCTCTACAAGAGTTGGTGTCATCGGGTCGGGTAGCGAATCAAGAATGCTACCACCGGCTAGTAGGGCTGTCGAAGTAAGGCTAAATACCATGCTTTCTCCGCATTTTCGGTTCAGTAGACAAATAAATCAGGTTGCGAAGCCATGCTCAGAAATCAGAACACCTAATCATTCTAATCTGACTTAAACAAAACTAGTAAAAATTTTGTTACCAAATTTTTTTCGTCTATTTTTCGCTTGAAACTTGATGAATAGTCGTTTACTTGTGACAAGCAACGCTTTCTGCAAGTAAACCAACGGAGTTGTAGCCGGTGTTGCAAGCGTAACGAGCGGCCAGAGGACGGGAGCTCAGCGAAAAACGCAGTCCTATCTCCATACATCTGTACTGCTCTTATAGTTAATCCACTATAAACGTCTTGGTCTCTATTTGTCGGTAGCTTTAGGCTCCCTCTTTTTTACACTGTCTTGTGCGAGCTGGCTGGAAATATTTCCCATTTTTACCGACCCATCCAACATTGGTCGAAAAGAAAAAGAAATACCTTTTTCTTTTATCTCTATACCACCTTCAGGAGCCATACTTAGCTTTTCAACCCTTCCATTTTCTGGATATAGTCGATACCAAGCTATAAAAGGTCTCTGCCGAGCGATATCCTCGTCACGCAAAGTATGTAATTTTAGAATTTCTTCCACTGATAAGTTTGGTGTTGCAAGTAGCTTATCGTAGTAATCACCAATGCCATCAGTAAGCACTTTTTCGTTTTCTGTATTCATCAAAACCGTACCTTCCTTCTCTGGCTGAATACAAAAAATAGGGCTGACTGAATATCCGTTATTAGCCACTATTTCAGGCGTAATACTTTTGAAAATTGTCCCAGCCTTCACAAGGGATGCCTTTTCAAGTGAAAAAACCCAAAACAAACCAGTTTTGCCATCAATTATAGTGGAATATTCATCGGTCATAACAATTTGACAATGAAAGTAGTTAGTCAGAGACTGACCCGAAAAAAAACTTGGAAATTCGTTCATCCCATGTGCGATAGGGGAATCCAATCGAAATTCGTTTTTGCCTGATGGGATAGATGCCCTATAAAATGGAGTCCGATCAGAAGGATTTTCAAATTTTAGGTTTTTATTGGAAAAAATAATAAAACGACCCTCTGCACAAGGTATGGCCATCAGCATCGTTGCAATATCTGTATTCATATACCCCAGACAGTGCCACTCCTCGTCTTCCCATTTTGCGATAGTCCACCGCAGGAACTGTGAACCATCCTCATTTCTCTCATTGCTTCCAGATGCGGTTGTATACAGTATCCCATCGTACCAGTAATAGCCCATGTTCATCGACAAATATCTTTTGGATATGGGAAAATTTGGGGCATCCTCTAAGTTGGGGATGCCCTTCTGTGGGCTGTTTTCCTCATCTATCAAAACTTGGGCTGACCCTGTTACTTCCATTAAACCGGGATAATCTGGCACAGTGCTTCCTGTGCTATGCCGAACCATTAACAACTTGTCAACCCACTGGCTGGGTTGCGCGTGGAGCACAGCCATCAAGCCCAAAACAAATAGGCTCTTCAATATGACCTTTTGTTTCATGTTGTCTCAGAAAATAATATCTTCCGGCTCGTCTTCAGAGTTGTCACAGTGTTCCTTCATGTAAGCCCTTGCCGCAGTTTCGGTATAAAAAGACTGTGGAACCCCACCGTCCCACGAAACCCAGAATCTTGGGGCATCAGGTGGCCCTTCTAAAAGTTGCCACAACCGACAGGTGGGCTTAGCTACGGCTATTACATGGGGGGTAGCAACATCAGCCGGGGCCTCCGCACCTCCAAGCATTGGCATGGAAGCAACAAACATGATTGACAAAAACATTTGGTTTTCCTTTCTGCCCATACGGGGTATAAGTTGATCGTAGCACAACCGTTGGGAATTTCAATAGATTGTTTTGACAACCACACAAAAAAACCAATCACCATGCTACCCCGGTTCAATCAAGCAATAAAGTGTTGTCTATTTAACCGGTGTTTTTGGCGGGGCTGACGGGGCTCGAACCCGCGACCTACGGCGTGACAGGCCGTCACTCTGACCAACTGAGCTACAACCCCATTTTTGGGCAATTTCAAAAACAAACAAAAAGTGGTGGGCGATGACGGACTCGAACCGCCGACATGTTGCGTGTAAAGCAACCGCTCTACCGGCTGAGCTAATCGCCCGTATCGCAGGGTTTTCATTCTCTCAGTGAAAATCATTTGAGTCAAGCCATTTTTTTATGTCAGAATCATTCCGAAAAAGCTATCTTCAAAACTGGGGATTTCCAAGATAGAAATCCAACCAAGTAAAATGGAGACTTTCCAATGATTTCCAACGTCTACAATGCAATTTTCTTCGTATTCACTCTAGGCTTTTGCGGGGTCTGCGGGCTGTGCCAAGGGCAACTAGCTGAATACGCCCCAGTTCCGTCTTCCGTAGCCATAGCTAGACCCACTCCTGAAGAAGTGCGCCTTGCAGAAATTGCATTGGCGCGGTTCATTGAAACCGCAAGTGTCGAAGTTCAAGAAATATACAAAAAATTTCCAGAATTAATCTCTGTTAGAGTACCTAGACCTAACACGGCCATAGCCCCCCCATTCCTGAACCCTCGTTTTCTGGCCAGGCATCAAGCCAACGTCGAAGTAGCAAAAAGAGGCGATATCGACGTCTTGTTCTTGGGGGATTCAATTATGGACTTCTGGCGCAACCCCGATGGTGCCTATGCCGGAAAAGAAATATTGGATAAATATTTCGGCAATCTAAAAGTCGCCAACTTCGGCATTTCTGGAGATACCACCCAAGGAGTTCTCTATCGTCTAAAAAATGGCGAAGGAAAGGGATTTACTCCCAAAGCCGTCATGTTGATGATTGGCACAAACAACACAGCCGCCAATACAGCTATCGAAATTGCAGAAGGAATTGGAGCGGTAGTATTGGAATTGCAAAAAGATTTTCCCACTGCCAAAATCCTCTTGCTTGGCATATTCCCAAGAAGCTTGCCAAATGACCCCGTGCGAGGAATCATTTCAGAAACCAATTCGATCATCTCTAGGCTACATGATGGTAAAAGCGTGCACTACATGGATATTGGAGCTAATTTTTTAGATGGTGAGGGTAAAATCCCTGTAGAAGTTATGAGCGATGCCCTGCACCCTGGGCCGAAAGGGTATGAAATATGGGCACAGAGTGTTCAAGAAATATTGGCAACTCTTATGAAATAGAGTCTTTTCATAGTAACGAAGAATGCGGATAGCTCAATTCACAAACATGATTTATACCGAGTTGCAATCAAAGGAGTCTCTATCAAAATCCTTCAATTAGGGTTGTGGGAAGTTGTCGCAAACAAATAGGCTGAAGAGCGCACCATACCATTATAGCGGTTCAACTTTTTGTAGTTGAACTGCTATATGCCAGGATTTGCTTGCATAACGAATATGGCACTGGAAAAGAATCTGCTACTGTGCCTCCAAGTTTGCCAAATTTATAGTGGGGGCCTCGGACATCCTGAGCATAGCGAAGGATTCCAAGAGATCATGGCTGTTTGTTGTTCATAGGCGGACTTGGCTCACCGTTAAGTGAACAACAAAAACGTAAATAGCTATAGCCTCAAATGGGGATAACACCTCGCGGTTTTGCAAGAGGCTCAAAGCATTGCAACTCGGTATTAGACACTAGATACTACTATCGGCTATTATAATCAAATGTCCGAGTAAATCATCTCCTTTCGGTGGCCGAATGCACAACATTCCACATCTCGTAATTGACCTTGCTCTGGCCTTAAGTACCGCGGCTGTTACTACTTTAGTCTGCAGAAGGTTCAACCTGCCAGTTGTTGTCGGTTATCTCCTTGCAGGACTCTTAGTAGGCCCTTTGTCGCCCTTTCCAATAGCATCCCTTGAAAATATCGAGGTTATGTCTGAACTCGGTATTATTTTAATTATGTTTGGCATCGGGCTAGAATTTAATGTAAAAAAAATTACACAAGCAGGGCCAGCGGCACTGCTGATGGCCTCTTTGCAAGCTGGTTTCGTAATCCTGGCTGGAATAACAGCTTCTAGAGTGTTGGGATGGAATAGTTCAGAAGGGATATTTGTGGGTTGCGCTATGGTAGCTACCAGTACGGTAGTTATTGTAAAACTGTTCGAGGAGAGAAATCCTTCCAAGGTATTAAGGGAAACAATTTTTTCAGTCACAATAATACATGACCTAATTGCCATTCTTTTGATGACTGGGCTATCGACCTATGCGAAGGTTGGTACCAAGGGGCTTCAGGCTTCTTATATCGGATGGACACTATTACAGCTAGGTTTGTTTTTGGTCGTGGTCATTGGAGTAGGACGCTTTTTCATTCCCCAGTTTCTTCGCAAACTTGCAGACAAGGAAAAACCTGAAAACTTAGTTATTGCAAGCACAGGCTTTTGTTTTGCCATCGCAATTTTGGCTGGCCTCTCCGGTTTTTCGCTTGCCCTCGGAGCCTTTGTCGCAGGAATGCTCGCCGCAGAAAGTGGTAGGGAACAAAAAATTGAAAAACTGATCATCCCTATGAGAGATGTTTTTACATCTCTATTTTTTGTAGCGATTGGTATGATGCTAGTGCCAGAAACAATAATTGATAATATTGGCATAATACTGCTATTTGTATTTTTAGTCATCATCGCCAACCTGATTTCTCTAACTTTGGGAGGTATTTTTACAGGACTTCCTTTTAAGACCAGCTTTGAAACAGGAATTGCTTTGGGGCAATTCGGGGAGTTTGCTTTTGTAATGATGAATATCGGAATCGCCGCAGGTTTGGTGAGGCAAGAACTTTTTTCTGTTGTTGTTTCTGTGGCAGTATTAACAGCCTTTACCAGCTCTTATTTGTTTAGACATGCGAGTTCAATGTCTGACATTTTAGAATCTCGCCTTCCAGAGAGACTGCGAGCAAGCATAGCTCTTTACCAAGTTTGGGCAGGGTCTTTGCGAAACAGACGAATCCAAAATAAGGAGCGCAACGCTCTAATAAAACCGATTGTTTTCATGTTGCTAGATTCTTTTGCCCTAGTGGGTTTGTTTGCGGGACATGACTATCTGATTCACAAACCACCAGTTTGGCTTGAAGGTATAGAGGGCTGGAATAATGCCCTTGCTCAGACATCATTGTCTGTCCTTTTGGGTATCTGTGCCGCCTTTGCCGTGGTTGGCATATTTAAGTGGGGGCGTGTACTGGCTAGGCAGTTGGCTTCTATGACACCAAATCCAGAGGTGAGCGGTGTTGGGCGTGGGGGTCGCCATCTCTTGGCTGGAGGTCTAAGGTTTGCAATTTTAGTCATTGTCTCTTTGCCGTTGATAACCATATTGCAGACATATGTACATATCGGACTCCTATTTTTTATTGCTTTGATTGTTTTTGTACTAGTATCAATTGTGCAAATTTTTAGGGTTCGCAAACATTCACACGAAATTCCCATTGGCATGGAGTGGGTTGTAAATAAGTTGGTAGAACCAACCCATGGCCATCAAAAGGACATAACAATTTCAGAGCGCACTGGCACTCTTCGCATTTGTTTGATTGGTCTAGATTCGCCCTCCCTCGGGCGGACGATAAAAGAATTGGATTTACCAGGGCAAACAGGCATCACCCTTGTAGCATTGTTTAGAGATGGCAATATGCCTACAATATTATCTCCAACTTTAGTTTTGCAAGACAAGGACCGATTAGTACTCTCAGGCCCAGAGCGAGCACTTAGGGATGCTGAAGCGATATTGAATGGATGATTATGTATCGCTTCCGTAATTAATATACAGTTGAGGTGTCTTGCAAAACCCCTACGTGCCAATGATGTGTGAGACACCTAACCAGGAGTAAATTAATGTATAAGGGTATAGGTGAATCAATGACAAAAAGCAGAGAAAAGAAGCTAAAAGGAGTCTTCACCCCTGTGGGGGACGGAGGCGAGCGTAGCGA
>Ga0082212_10007456_pt1 | contig 14462 bp, 13 predicted proteins | sample TergutNt197P3_FD_71548 | JGI IMG/M metagenome (GOLD analysis project Ga0082212, IMG submission 71548) | Neocapritermes taracua P3 segment gut microbial communities from Petit-Saut dam, French Guiana - Nt197 P3 | ecosystem: Host-associated > Arthropoda: Insects > Digestive system > Gut ... | reverse complement strand
TCCGCTTGCATGCAACGACCGGCGGCTTGGCGCAGCGGCGGCTTTCACTAAACGTTCTGCGGGCTACTTCCGTTCGTGTTCGCACGTCAATTTCTGCGGAGTTACTGCCGCCGTTGCGCCAAACCGCACGTTATGTGCTGTGTTCTTCTTTCAAGTTTCTAACAATATTTGCTCGCTTCTCTTATTGAAAGAGGTGTAAGATGGTCGTGGTATTTATCTATAAAATCTTTTACCCACTTCGGATTTGTTTTGCTGAAATCTCGAAGACTCCACCCAATCGCTTTATTGATAAAAAACTCTGTCTGACCGAAATTGTTCTTTATTATCGTTTCCAAAAGCGTGGTATCAGTTTTATCTTTGCGTAACAGTTGGTGGTCTATGGCAATCCGTCGAAGCCATATATTTTTATCTACGCTCCACGCAAGCATAATATTATTCACTTCGGGAAATTTCAGCGCAATATGACCGATTATCATATCCAAGCCGTCTATCGTATCCCACCACGATTTTTCTATGGCAATTTCACGTATAGCAGGTATATCCGCAGGCGTTAAAACATCTTTTATCGAGTTAAGATAGTCAATCGCCAAATACTGAAATTCACGTTCAGGCCTTTCCCAACACGTGCGAACAAAAGCCCAATCCGTTTGTTTCTCTTTCTTTGCCGCCTTTAAAAAACTTTTTGAAAGTTCTTTTTTTTTAGGCGTCTGAATACCCAGATACGGGAATTTATCACGCATATAGGCGCTCATTTTTACCGCCTTTTCCGGGTCGCTGTTTTCCTCAAACGCTATAAACAGTTGCTTATATTCCATTTTATTGTTATTTATTCTTTTTTCTGTTTCTTTATGTTGCAGTCTATCTACATTGCGCTTAACGTGTTGGCGGCTTGGCGAGGTAGCGGCTTCACTAACGTTCTTGCGGGGTAGACGGATAAGACGTATAAGCTGCATTATCCTTTTCGGCTTCCGGTATATTTACTTCCGATAATATACATTATGTCAACTTTTCGGTTTGGAATCCACTTGCGACACACAAAAATTGATTTTATCGCCGAAATCCATATAATTAAAGCTGTTTTTTGAAAAAACCGCGGTAGGGTAGGCACAGCTTCCGCCTACCCTGCACCGTATTAACGAAATGGAATCCAATACGCCTGAAAATCCATTATACGCGGCCATTTATTCACCGTTTAAATCGACAGACCTGAACGTGAATATATTTTCGGGTTATGTAAGAGACAAGAAATCTGGGTATCTTGTACGTTCTTGGATACATCTTGATCCTGAGGATGTGAAAATAATCGAAACTGAAGATGGCAATCGTATAGACCTCGAGGCTGTGTATGTATCGACGGACATCAACTGTAAGATACACGATTCAAGTCAGGCGGAGTTCAGCATGTCGAAAATTAATGCTGAATGGGTCATCAAGTACGGTATAAGGTTTTCAATGTTTGAACCGTATCATAGTAACGGTGTTTCGGATTGCCGCTTTTCGGCAAGCACTTTTTCGGTATCCGGGTTCATGCATACGATAATCCTGGGTTCCGAAGTTGGGAAGTGAATTAACCACAAAGGGTACTAAATCAATACTTGTTACTCCGCCGCTTTGAAGTTGTACAGCGGCTTGATCGTTTTCACGATGTCCACCGTATCTCTAATATTGGCAATGATTTCTTCCATCGGTTTGTACGCGAAGGGTGCTTCGTCAATGGTGCTTCGGTTTATAGTGGAAGAATAAATTCCCGTCATTGCTTTTTCGTACTGCGTAAGCGTAATTCGTTCTTTCGCGGCTGATCGGCTCATAATGCGTCCGGCGCCGTGCGGAGCGGAAAAATTCCAGTCGGCATTGCCCGTTCCGATACAAATTAGACTCCCATCGCGCATGTTCATCGGTATCAACACACGCTCGCCCCGCTGCGCCGAGATCGCGCCCTTACGCAGTATCATCATGTCAAGATCAATGTAGTTATGTATAGTCGTAAAATGTTCAACAATTTTGATTTTTGCGCGCTTTTCGAGTTCTTTGACAATAGCCTTCCTGTTCAGATCCGCATACCTCTGAACAATCGCCATATCGTGCAAGTAATCGTTAAATAGCGAACCTTCCAGGTAAGCCAACACCCGATCCGCCCCCTTACTTGTGCGATTCAGCTTATTCGCGGCAGCTTTCTGATAGTGTTCGCACACCTGCTTGCCGAGATTCCGGCTGCCGGAGTGGACGACAAGGTAAAGCTGGCCGTCTTCATCCTTGTCGATTTCGATGAAGTGATTCCCGCCGCCGAGAGTGCCAATGGAGCGTTCCGCGCGGTCGAGGTTGACGTGTTTCGCGCAACGCAGGGCAGCCAGGTTGATTTCATCGTTGAAATGGTGCGGTTCCCTCCGAATGTCAAAGCCCGAAGGAATGTATTGGTGGATCGCCTTGTCGAGCTGCCCAAATTCCACGCGATTATCTTTCAGCAAAACCGTTTCCATGCCGCAGCCAATGTCCACGCCGACAAGATTCGGGACGATTTTATCCTTGATCGTCATGGTTGTGCCGATGGTACAGCCCATGCCCGCATGTGTGTCCGGCATGACACGGATTTTACTTCCGGTTATGAACGCCTGCTCCAGCAGATGCAGTATTTGTGTGATGGCGCTCTGCTCGGCCTTATCGGTAAACACCTTCGCTGTGTTGTATTTACCCTGCAATTCGATCATTGTGTTTCCTATCCGATTGTTTCCCTAAGCGCCGCAAGCGTAAGCCGGGCGTCGCCTTCGGTCATGCCGGAAAAAACAGGCAGACAGATGTGTCTGGCGCATAGGTTTTCCGCAACGGGAAGCGCGCCGGATGCGTATTCCAGAAAGACTGGCTGTTTGTGGAGCGGATCTTCGTAAACCTCGCCCGCAAGCGCCACGCCGTATTTTTCGCGCAGGAGGCTCTTGAGTTCCTTTCGATCGCGTTTTTCACGAAGAACCGCGATGTACTTGTAATAGTTGCAGATTCCGCTTTTTGGAACAGACAGAGGGTATAAATTTTTGAATCCTTTCAGGCCTTCGTCGTAAATGTTTGCTGCGGCCTGCCTGTCGGCTATCATCTCGCCGATCCGGCTGAGGTGCCGCAGACCGATGATGGCGTGCGGTTCGGACATGCGCCAGTTGTAGCCAAGACGGACATGCGCGTTTTCATAAAAACTCTTTTTTCCCTGATCACGATAAATCCGCGCTTCCGTCGCAAGTTTTTCGTCGCTGGTCACAATCATCCCGCCTTCGCCGGAAGTCATTACCTTGGTCGGATAAAAACTGAAAGACCCGGCGATACCGAACGCACCGGCCTGAACACCGCCCAGCGACGAGCCTTGCGCATGCGCCGCGTCCTCCACGACCCAGAGGCCTTTTTCTTCGGCTAGCTTCAGAATCTCAGGCATATGCGCCGAAACGATTCCGCCTATGTGAACCACTACAATGCCGGTCACGCCGGGCGTAAGCGCTTTGCGAATGGTTTCCGGACTGACGGCGAAAGATTCCGTATCCATATCGGCGAATACCGGAACACCGCCCGCATGAACGACGGCCGCTGCCGTGGCAAAAAAAGTATTGGTCGGAACGATTACCTTTTTTCCGGCGATGCCGATTGAGCGCAGGATTATTTCAATGGAACTTGTGCCGCTCGAAACGGCCACAGCGTGGCTTACGCCGCAGAGTTCAGCGAATTTCTGTTCAAACTCCACGCCGTATTTGCCGAGCGTCAACTGGCCGCTCTCAAGCACTTCCTGGATTCTGTCGGCGATCCACTGTCGGTCTTCCGGCAAAAACTGTATTTTTGCGGCAGGCACCTTAATCATAAAATTCCTTTCCCTTTATCCATATAGTTACAAACACATGGTCTCATTGAATCACGAATTGACACGAGCTTTAGTGGCTCAAAAACCCAGCAATAGCTCGCGGTAGTAACGAAGCGAGACGGCGTTATTCCGACCACTGACCACTAGTCATCTCCTCCGCCTTTGGCTATGAATACCACGCCCAGTACGACCAAGGCTATTCCCGCCCAGCGAACCGGCGGGACGCGTTCCTTTAAAATGAGTACGGCTAAAATGGCCGCGAATCCATATTCGATGGCCGTCATCGGCAGTGCGACCGTAACGTCCGTCCATGAAAGTACCGCGAGGAACGCGAAATAAAAGATGGCATTGAGAATCGTTCCTCCAATGACGTAGGGATTACAAAGGGCGTGCCAGAAATATGTAATTAATTCTATTGGCGCGTAGCTTTCCAGACTTCCCACTTCAATCATTCCGCGCCGAATGAATATCTGGCCTATGGCGGCCGCACCTGTAGCGATAACCATTGCAGTAATAACTCTTAGCATTGGAACTCCCCTTAAGTTTATAAATCACCGAAGGCTATGGTTTGTGCCTGAACTTCGTTAAGCGTATGCTGCAAACGGTCGCCGGTCAGCGCCCTGAATTCGTCTTCATGACAGTACAGCGGCATGGTACGGTCGATTTCCACCGAGCGTCGGACCGCGGGATGGCAGCACAACTCGGTAACGCCGTCGGGCAGGTTCTTTAAAATATTTTGCAATAACGGTTCGGTCATCGCGCCGCTGTCGGTCATGCCGAAAAGATAATCATTGCATTTTACACCCGCGCGGCGCAGCGTCCTTTTCATAAGAAACATCCACGGCGCGAGAAAAAACGCGGATGTCAAACGCGCCGCAAGCGCCCGTTTCGCCGCACGCCATGAACAGAGCGGCGGCTCTTTCGGCAGTCTGACCGCTCGCAGTCCATATTCTTTTCCCGTTTTTAGCATCAATCCGAGTACCGTGGGATGCATATGCATGTGGTTATGGGCGTCGGCGTGATCGAGCGAAAGCCCCGTCCTGGCGAAAGCTTCAAACTGCGCGCGTATTTCGGTTTCAAGCTGACGTCGGATTTTCGGCAGGAAAAAAAACCGAAATCCGGCACACACCAGGCGCGTTGAAAATTCTCCATTTGAGTCCACGATATCCGGAACCAGTTCCGGCGGAGAAACGGGACGTCCTTCAACAAGTGTTACATGCAGTCCCACGCGCAGCGTCGGGTGGTTTCTGGCGCGCTCGACGGCATCCTCGAAAAAATCGCCTCCCGTCATAAGGCTTGCGGAAGTTAGAATTCCTTCCGAGTGCGCCCTGACGATGGCTTCGTTGACTGCAAGCGCCAGCCCGAAGTCATCGCCGGTAATTATTACTTTTTTCAAAATTCCCTTTCGCACGTTTTTTCTGCATCAGGATTTATCCGGCCTCTACATAGCGACGCCGGAATCACGCGCGACAAGGCGTCCGTCTTTGGTCAGAATGAAACTCGCGCCGCGCCACACGGTGGTTTTTTTTGTAAAAGCCAGCAGCCATGTCGCAAGCGACGAAAGATCGCGGAACGGCAGCAGCCATAGACAACGCAAGCCTTCGCCGTCACGTAGTCCGCGTCCAAGAATAAGCGCGTTCGTAACAAGGCGCAGACCGACTGCGCCGATTAAAACAGCAAGACCGATCGGATCAAAAAGCCGCATCGCCGCAAAGATAAAAGCGAAGGGAACTGAGCGTATCAACACCGTCGAGAAAAAAGCGAAGGGTCGCGCAGCGCGGGTGTTCTGATCCCAGTAAATTTGATGATTCCACCATGCGGACGGACTTTTAAGATCCACAACCGTATCGACGAAATATGGGACGATGGCGACTTTCTTGCCGATCGCCCAGACGCGCCGTCCCATTTCGTAATCTTCTACAAGATAGTCGGCCAGACCCTCGAATCCTCCAATTTCTTCCAGCATGGAACGTCGAATCGCCGCGGAAGCACCCAGGCAGAATTTGGACGCGCCGCTGGCGTTGGCAAAAAGAACATTGGAAATAAAATCCGCGTTGAGCGTTAAAAGTTCGACTTTTTCATACCAGGCGTCGGCGCTCGCGGCTTTATAAAAAGTGCAGACGCAGCCGACATCGGCTTTGTCGAGCGGCGCAACGATGGTTTTCAGATAGTCCGGATTCAGCAAAACGTCGCTGTCGCTTATGACAAGTACGTCATGACTCGCGTGGCGCAGGCCGCCGATCATGTTGTTGATCTTGCCGTTGGTTCCCGCCCTGATGTTCTCCACCGCGACCGTGACGCGTTCCGCTCCGAATTCTTCCCGCAATTCGTAAAGGAGTGGTAAGGCCGGATCACCCGCGTTCTGAACGGAAAAAACAACCTGAAATTCTGGATAATCCTGAACGCAGGCGCTTCGAAGGGTTTCTCGCTGATGTTTTTCGACGCCGCATACAGGTTTTAAAATCGTAACGGGCGGCCACTCCGCTAAAGTCCGCAAGTCCGCCTTCAGATCTTTATGCGCGCGTTCCTGACTCCGGAATCGGCCGACGGCCCACAAGCATAAAAGCGCGTAAACCGATCCGCCCAGAACGGGAACCAGAACAATCAATTCCAGAATATGCCACAGGATTAATCTCATTTTGTTCAGCGCTTCCTCATATAAAAATATCGTTTATATAACGGCAGTCTTAAATCCGATGCCGGTAAATATATCCGCCTGCAGGCGGGTGGATTCGTAAAGTTCCACCGTGTAATGTGGAAATTCCTGCCGTAAAAAATGCGCTGCGCGCAGCCGTTCGAAGCTCTTTCCGCGAAAATTGTCCGGCAAAGCCGCCAGTTCTCGCAAAGCCGCATCGTCTTTTTCAATATCGTAGGCTTCGCGCAGCACCTGTAATGCCGTTTCCTGTTGCGAACAGGTCTGTTGCGGACGGATTCGCCTAACCGGCGGATAAAAGCCGTCCGTATTCAGCGGCAAATCCATACCTGAAAATTCGCACAGTTGATCACGGATTAATGTGACCGCCCTGATTTTACCGTCAAGCGTAGCTCCTGCTATATGCGGCGTACCAATGTCGGTGAGTTCAAGCAGGTGATAGTCGATTTCAGGTTCGCCCTCCCACACATCCAGAACCGCTCCGAGAATTCTTTTATCATGCAGTGCGTCTAAAAGTGCGCGGCCGTCAAAAATCCCGCCCCGCGAGGCATTGATAAGAAATTGCTTTTTACCGAGCCGGTCTATAACGCCGCGATTTAGCATATGCCGGGTCGGGTAAGGGCCGGCGTCCGTAAGAGGCGTATGAAAGGTCAGGATGTCCGCGCCAAGTACGCTCTCAAAAGGCTGATATTTACCGTCGCCCGTCACGTCATAGAGCGGCGGATCGCAAAGCAGCACCTCCATGCCGATTGCACGGGCTTTGCTAGCGACGCGTGAACCGACATGTCCAACACCGATCACCGCCAAAGATTTTTCCGACAGCGTCCAGTTGTTGCGAACCGCAACGGTGTATAAAGCCGTGAGGACATATTCGGAAACGGCATTAGCGTTACATCCGGCGGCGCAGCAGAAATAAATTCCTTTACGCTGTAGATAATCATGATCGGCATGATCCATCCCCGCGCTGGCCGCTCCGACAAAACGTACGGCGCTTCCTCCAAGAAGAAAGGCGTTTACAGGGGTAACGGTACGAACGACAAGCGCGTCAGCGTCGCGCAAAAATTCCGGGTGCAATTCATTTCCCGCGAACGGGCGCAATTCGCCCAGATCCGAAAATGCTTCCTTCCAGTAAGGCAAAGCCCTATCAACGGCGATAATCATTCATGCGTCCAGCGAACCATAATACTGTTGATTGGAAAATAACAAATATTGAAGGGAAGAGGGGTTAAATGCAAGCTTTACGACTAAACTTATGTTAAGGTTTGCGGGTAATGCTTCGACTGTTGAGAATCCGTAATCTGGCGCTGATCCGCGAACTGGAAATTGAGTTTGGCCGCGGGCTTAATATCCTGACCGGCGAAACAGGTTCCGGAAAATCCATTGTGGTTGACGCTCTCGGCCTCGTCCTTGGCGCGCGCGCTTCCCAGGAGCTTATTCGCGCGGATTGCGACTCCGCCGTGGTGGAAGGATTGTTTGAAATCGGCGGTTGCCGGCCAGCGGCGGCGCTGCTCAAGGACGCAGGGTTTGAAACGGAAGATGGCGTACTTCTGGTACGGCGCGAAATCTCAGCTTCCGGGCGCGGCAGAATTTTTGTAAACAACAATCTTTCAAGCCAGTCGTTTTTGAAATCCCTCGGAGAAAAACTTGCCGACATTCACGGACAGCAGGATCAGCAGGCGCTGCTTGATCTTCCCGCCCATCTTCGCCGACTGGATGAATTCGGCGGAAACGGCGAGCTTTGCGCCGACGTGAGAGAGAAGTTTCGCACGCTGTGCGAAACGGCGCGGTTCCTTGAGGAAATCGAAAACCACGAACAGGAACGGCTGCGCCGCATAGATATGCTCAGCTTTCAGATAAACGAAATAGAAAAGGTACGACCGCTTCCCGGTGAGAAAGAAGATCTGGAAAAGGAACGCGACGTTCTCGTAAACCGTGAACGCATCGTCGGACTGACAACGGAAGCCTACGCCCTCCTTTACGAAAGCGAAGCGGCGGTTTTAGGAAATTTGACTCGTCTCGGAAAGATATGCAGGGAGCTATGCAGATTTGATCCGGATTGGAACGTGCGCCTGGATGTAATCGAGGACTGCCGTTGCCGACTTGAAGATGCTGCCTATGCCGCTCGTGATTACGCCGACGGCGATTTCAGCGCGGAACGGCTCGAAGCCGTGCATGAACGCCTTGACGCGCTTGGAAAATTAATCCGCAAATACGGGACGTCGTGCGAGGAAGTCGTAAATTACGGCAGAAAATGCGCGGAAGAACTCAACACGCTGCTTGAGGCGTCGGATTCGGCGGAACGGCTTACGGAACGCTTTAAAAGCGAACTAAAATCCTACGAAGGATGCGCTCTGCGCCTTTCGGAAAAACGCCGGAAAGACGCAAAGCGTTTTGAACGCGCCATACGCGATGAATTTGACGCGCTGGCAATGGAACGGATGGAGTTGCAGGTAAAATTTCATACGGCGGGCACAGAACAGGGAAACGAAAAACTAAAAGGACGTGTTCCGGCCAATTATGGGCAGACCGGTATGGATAGGGCGGAGTTTTTGATCGCGCCGAATAAAGGCGAAGACATGCGCCCGCTGGCGAAAATCGCCTCCGGCGGCGAACTGTCGAGGCTGATGCTGTCGATTAAATCTCTTTGCGGGCGCGAAAGCGAAGACGAATACCGCACTCTGGTTTTTGACGAAGTGGATTCCGGCGTCGGCGGTCGCGTAGCCGAAACCGTGGGCAGGCATTTGAAAGCCATAGCCGCAAACAGCCAGGTGTTATGCGTCACTCACCTGGCGCAGGTGGCGGCCTTCGGCGAACGGCATTTCAATGTAAGCAAAGACGTAGTCGGGGAAAGAACGGAAGCGATGGTTCGGCGACTTGAAGACGATGAACGGACGGAGGAAATCGCCAGGATGCTTGGCGGTGAAACCATTACGACGGCAATCAGACATGCGGCTCAGGAAATGCTTGAGCACTCAGCGTCACTTAATTCGTAATTGAATGAAATACTGGATTGAAACATTCGGCTGTCAGATGAACGTTCTTGATTCCGAGAAAATCGCCGGCGATTTTTACCGTCACGATATGATCGCCGCCTCCGATATTTCCGAAGCGGACGTTGTGGCGCTCAATACGTGCAGCGTCAGGGACAAGGCCGTACAGAAGGCCTATGCCCGGATGGGAGAACTCCGACGGCTGAAAACCGCGCGCCCGAATATGGTCGTTTGCGTCGTCGGCTGCATGGCGCAGCTTGAAGGAGAAAAACTTCTGCGGCGCGCTCCATACGTAAATATCGTCGCCGGGCCACAGAAAGGGCATGTGATCGGTAGCCTTGTTGTAAAAGCGCTTGCTTCTGGCAATCCCGTTATGGATTTGCGGCGCGACGACGAACCCTCCCCGCTTGAGAACAAGCATATTTTACGTGACACTGCATGGAGGGCGAGCGTAACGATCAGCGAGGGATGTAGCCGTCGCTGCGCTTTCTGCGTCGTTCCCGAAACGCGCGGGCCGGAGCGGCATCGGGAAATAACGGGAATCCTTGACGAAATTCAGGAACTCGTCGGCAAAGGATGCCTTGAAATACTGCTTCTTGGACAAACGGTAAATTCATGGATTGATCCGACCGACGCCTCAATCCGTTTTCCGGAACTCCTGCGGCGCGCGGCCGGAATTCCGGGACTGCGCCGCATCCGCTTCACATCACCGCATCCCAACGGTTTCACGGACGATCTGCTGGAAGTCATGACGGCGCATGAAACGATCTGTAACCATATACATCTGCCTGTACAATCAGGCTCGACACGTGTACTTGGCGCTATGAACCGCGGATATACGCGTGAGGATTATCTGGAAATCGTGAGCAAAATCAAGGACGCGCCGCGCCCTATAGCGATTTCCACCGACCTCATAGTGGGCTATCCGGGGGAAACCGAAGCTGACTTTCAGAATACCCTGAGTCTTATTAATGCGGTAAAATATGACAGCGCTTTTTCATTTAAGTATTCGCCGCGTCCGCGTACCGTTGCGTGCGATCTGCCGGACGACGTGCCGGAGGAGGAAAAAAGCCGCCGGCTGACGTTGTTGCAGGAGCGTCAGCGCGCAATTCAGATGGAGATAAACGCCGTGTATGTTGGGCGACGTGAAGAAGTGCTTGTCGAATCTTACGCGCGGAGCCGGGTACGCCTTGTGGGGCGAACAGGCGACAACAAACTCGTGAATTTCGACGGGCCTGATGAGTTGATCGGTTCGTTTGCAGATGTGGAAATAACCGGATTCGGCCCCAACAGTCTTAAGGGTATAATGATCGCCTGATAACCGAGCGCGAAACGCCATGAAGGAAATAGAGTTTAGAATTAAAGGCTTGATGATGGATCCGCTGACCAACGCCCCGATTGTGGTGTTGCAGGAGGTGAGGGGCGACGCGTTCCTTCCTATATGGGTCGGCATCTTCGAGGCGAATGCCATAGCCCTGCAGATCGAAAAGATCGATATGCCGCGTCCCATGACGCATGATCTTCTTAAGTCGGTGTTGGATCATCTTGAAATCGAAGTAACCAAGGTCGTTGTGAGCCAACTGCGAGAAAACACCTTTTACGCGTTGATTTTCCTCCGTAGCGGCGACCGAACTATTATGATTGACTCACGCCCGTCGGACGCCATCGCGATTGCGCTGCGAACGGATTCCCCTATCTTTATTACGGACGAAGTGATTGCTAAATCTCACAAACCCGATGTCCCGGCGCCTTCTTCCGGCCGACACGCTACGGAAGACATTAAAAAATGGCTTGAAAACCTTGATCCGGACGATCTTGGCAAATACAAAATGTAGCCCTCATAAAGAACAATGTAGGGCGCCACGCCATCAACATACCGCTGAAAACGAAGAGTTGTTTTAATCAGCGTTCTTCCGAATTTATATTTTACCGAGAGCCTTCAGTACTTTATCCGGAGTCGTGGGATAATCCAGTATCCACCTGCCTATGGCATTGTAGATTGCCGAAACCGTGATTCCCGACATGCTGGCCCCGATGTTCTCACCGATGCCTGAAGCGCCGTAAGCGGCGTACCCCAAATGACTCTCAGTGATCAAACATTGCACGGTCGGGTAATCATTCATGGTGCCGATGTGGTAATCGATCAAATCGTAGTTCAAGGCAACCCCAGTGCGCGGACAGAAGACGTGTTCCTCGGTTCCGCTCCTACCCAAGCCCATAAACACACCGCCGTATTGTTGCGCGGCCGCGCCCTGGGGATTGAACAGATGACCTACATCGTTGACACAAACTATATTGGTAAACTCCACCATCCCCGTCTCCGTGTCCACCTCCACTTCGACGAAATGGGCCTGACGCACCATTGCATATAACGTCGAATCAGGTTTACCGTCGGATGTCAATCCATAAACGTTGCCGGCCGGCGGATGAAAAATCGGTGGATCATGCGCCCACCAGGAATCAGCCACTTCCCGCACCGTTCTACAATTACCGGGATTCGCTTTCTCAAACACCATGCTGTCTTTGACATCCAGATCCTCAGGCTTTTTATCGGGAAAGAGTGGCTGCCGACTTGTCGCTCTCATAAAACCGGAAGGCGCCGTCTTTACGGCGTATTCCAGAATTTTCTGCTTCAACTCCCGTGCGGCCACGATGAGCTGGGTATTGATGTAACATGTTCCGAAGGCACCGCCAGGTTGCCAGAAATGAAAATTGTTATTGTCTGAGCGTCGCTCAAGAATCACCGTATCTTCATATTTAAGTCCTACTTCGGTTGCGACCGCAAGGCGCGTGCCAGATTCGGTGTCGGAGCCGATATCGCTTCGCGTACCGATAATGGCGGCCTTGCCGTCGCGCAGGGTCAGGCACGCAAAGGTAATGCCCGGAGTAGGAGCATACCAGTGCCACCCGTTCATGCTCATGAAACCCAGTCCATGCATTTTCCCGTTCGGAAGTTTTCCGGTTCCGGGTTTATGCCATTTTTGATCCCAATTAATCGCCTTCTTGCCCTTGTCGATGACCTCCTTGAGGCTCCATCGCTGGGGAAATTCATTATCCTTCTGGTAACGGGTCATCCATTCCACGTCTTTACCGTTGCAGCCGTCATTTTTCAGAGCCACTTCCGTTGGATCCAATCCCAGTTCGGCGGAGACACGCTCGAACATAACATTGTGCGGAACGGCGGAGTTGGAACCATGACGGTAACACATGTAATGTCCGGAGTTGACCAGCGCCCATTCCTGCGTGCCCAGAATGTTGGGGATTTTGGTGCAGGAGCGGGTCTTATCCGGCGCGGAATTTCTCATACCAAGGATGTGCCAATGATAAGCCGTAATTTCGCCGTTGTTTTTGATTCCCACCTTGCACCGATATGTACCGGCTTCGTCGCCGCCGCAGTAATAGCCGCTTTCGTCATACATCAACTTAATGGGTCTTCCCGCCGCTCTTTTGGCTAAAATCGCGGTGAGCCGGACAAAAGCGTAAGAATAGGAGAGCCACGCCAGACCGCCGAACCATGCGCCCTGGTAGGGCATAGTAAGCGAAACCTTGCTCCACGAGGTCATGGGTTCGCGAGGTTTTTCGCGGATTTTATTTTCGGTGGTAACGGTAGTTATAGGACGATCCTGATGGCGAACCCACAAATCCAGAAAATCCCCTCGCCATTGGGCCACGCATGCAATGGCCTCGACACCCGCAGGCGTATTTTTGGGCCGCGTGATGGTGTATTCCAGAATCTTATCAGCTTCGGCAAAGCCTTTTTCTACATCGCCGAATTCCGATCGTTCGGTCAAAATAGTGTTGGGTTCTTTAGCCGTGGGATTCGTGAATCTTACCTCTGGCATGATTTTATGGGCGTCGGGTTTGAGCGATTCTTCCATGTCGAGAATGAAAGGCCGTTCTTCCCATTCAATTTTCAGCAGCCGCAACGCCTGATCGCAGATTTCCTCCGTATCGGCTACAACCACCACCCCCATTGGATGCTGGAAGAATTCGGAGGTTCGGGGCAGAGTAAGCAGGTTGTAGTTCCGTGAGGCTTCAAAGCCGGGCAAAGTTTCATTGTCGAACTCAATGTCCGGATCGTTATATAGGAGTATGTCTCTCACGCCGTCCAGTGCCGCCGCTTCGCCGGTATCAACGCGCGTAATTCTCGCATGGGCATATGGCGAAAGCAGTGTTTTGGCGTAGAGCATACCGGGAAGGCTTACATCGCGTGTATAAACCGCCTGACCGCTGACTTTTTCGAATGCATCCTGTCGAACGATTTTGGCGCCCATCTCCGAAGTATTTTCCGGAATTTTCCAGGTCCAGGGTCGATACTCCATCGTTGATACCTTTCAAGGTACGCTGCAATTTATAAAAGGTTCAGCACTAAAAAGAAACATTAACGTCGTGCACACGAACCGATATCTTCCTGATGGTTCCAGGTTAAAAAGTTTAGTATAACATTGACCTCGCGAGGGTGGCCACGCAAAGAAGGAAAACAGGGAGAAAGTCATAAAACTTCCGGAGAGGTATTCAAAAAAATTATGAGCGTTATGAAAAAAACATGCTTAAATTGCGGATCTGAGTCATACAGGGCTGAATCGCAGTTTTGTATAAAATGCGGCGGTACGTTGATTCTTCAAAGCGATAAAAAGCTTGACAAAAACTTTTGCACAAATCCTGAATGTAATCTGCACAAAACAGGATTCATCTATCCTGACGACGCGCGGTATTGCGACATTTGCGGGAGCCAAACTGTATATACCGATTAATTCGCTGTACTGGCGAATCGCTTGTCCGGATATTTTATGGGGATTCTGCCGCTCGTGGGGCGCAAACGGATGAGCGAAGTAATAGGGGTGCTTTCCGTATGATGGGGATGGACGCGGCGGAACAAGTATATCTTGCGCCGGGAGCGACGGATATGCGGAAGTCGATAGACGGGCTTTGTGCGATTGTCAGCGCTGGATTTGAAATGGATGTGTTTTCAAACGCGTGGTTTGTATTT
>Ga0082212_10007455_pt1 | contig 14464 bp, 8 predicted proteins | sample TergutNt197P3_FD_71548 | JGI IMG/M metagenome (GOLD analysis project Ga0082212, IMG submission 71548) | Neocapritermes taracua P3 segment gut microbial communities from Petit-Saut dam, French Guiana - Nt197 P3 | ecosystem: Host-associated > Arthropoda: Insects > Digestive system > Gut ... | reverse complement strand
AATATGTTTCTCCCGAAGAATATTGTTGCGCTTTCATTAGGGATCGTCCATTATTTATTTTAGAGTTAAAGGCTGTAGTTTAATTTTGTGTTGTAAAATCTACCCAATCATATACGCCTGAAAATGAATACTATAGGGATAGATTGCAACGCTATTCATAACTACAACCGAGTTAAACTGTCCGCTATTTCCTGTTAGATCTTCGTTCAGGTTTCAGACCGCAGCACAGGTATTCGTAATTCAAAATTTTCGCCCAGGTACAGTTTTCTCACCTGTTTATCGTTTGCCAGTTCCTGTGCGGTTCCGGCTTTAAAAATTTTCCCTTCAATCAGCAGGTAGGCGCGATCCGTGATCGAAAGGGTTTCGTGTACATTATGGTCGGTAATCAATATCCCGATATTTTTCAGTTTCAGTTGGGAGATGATGAACTGAATATCTTCCACAGCAATGGGGTCGACTCCCGCGAAAGGTTCGTCCAAAAGGATAAATTTTGGGTCGATAGCCAGTGCGCGGGCAATTTCAGTACGGCGGCGTTCGCCTCCCGATAACTGTATTCCCAAACTCTTGCGTATTTTAGTGAGACCAAATTCCTGTAACAGTTGTTCGGTACGTTCGCGCTGAACGGCTTTTGGCAGGTTAGTCATTTCCAGTACCGAGCGGATATTGTCTTCCACGCTCAGTTTCCTGAAAACAGAGGCTTCCTGCGCCAGATAGCCAATTCCTTTTTGAGCGCGTTTATACACAGGCTCCTTGGTGATTTCAACATCGTCCAAAAATATTTTTCCTTCGTTGGGGGTGATCAATCCAACGATCATGTAGAATGATGTGGTTTTTCCGGCGCCGTTGGGACCGAGCAATCCCACAATCTCGCCCTGCGCAACGTCAACCGATACGCCCTTAACTACTGTACGGCTACGGTATTTTTTTACCAGATTTTCTGTTCGGAGTATCATTTGTGATCTTGATTTATTGGCAGGCAAAAATACAAAAATTCAACTTTCGCAAGTACCTCAACTTGCTGATTTATATTAAAAAAAGTAGCATTCATTTTTTCAGATAACTGAAATTCAGTATCTTTGTGCTGTTAACCAATAAATAAAAAACAAATGCTACACGCCAAAAGTACGAAATTTATTTCAGAACTCTAAAATTATGACAAAAAAAACGGGCGCACCCAACTGAATACGCCCTTAGAATCTGTTACCGTGTGGAAAACTTATTCGGGATGGATTGCCTCTGTCGGACAAACATCAGCACAAGAGCCGCAGTCAGTGCAAGCTTCGGGGTCAATTTTATAAATATCGCCTTCGGAAATTGCTTCTGCCGGACATTCGCCAATACAGGTACCACAAGCAGTACAGTCATCACTAATTACATACGCCATTTTTGATTTTTTTTATGTGATTAAATTAACGGACAAATATACATGTTTTTTTCTTATTTCAAAACTTGAATCCGAAAGTGAGGATGAACTTTCCTGTTTTGGTCTGTAATTTTACCTGTTCATCCCATACATTAATGTCATTATAAGACAGATACAGGTTATTGATCTTTTCGGGATATTTTGTGAATGAATATGCTGCATCCATGTAAAAATCGCGATGCCTGAAACCGATACCGCCCGAATAACTCATGGTTGCCTTGAGTGTTTTCCTGATGTCGGCGTCAAATTGATTTTTAGTGTATGGATTTCCGTAATATGCCACGCCGCCGCGAAGATAAACGGGACCCAAACGAAATTCTGCGCCGCCTTTCACATTCACTGCGGTTTTTAAGATGTCGGAAATTTCGTCATTTTCAATGTCGTATGTTGATTTTGGCATGATGCTGCTGTTCGAGTAATCAACTAATTCAACATCCACATCTGCCATTCCGAATTTTCCGATAATGGTTGCAACGCTCATGCTGTATCGCCACGGGGTTGTCATTCTGTATCTTTCGGAAGGATCGCTTTCGGTTTCTAAATAATAGGGATTTTGGGGCAGACCGTCTGGTCGGGTATTCCACAAAGTTTCCATACCTGTTAAATGGTAAGGTTTCATCCAAAAGTGAGTTGGCGTATGTACGGCTGCACCCATGCGGAACATTTGGACGGGACGAAAGATAACGCCGGCTTTGAAATTGAGTCCCACGCCATTGACGGTATATTCATCGCTGAAACCGAAAGAATCCATGAAGTCGAATCCGGGTTTTTCTTCATGAAAATAATATTCTTTATAGGATACATCCTGTAATCCAAGCGTAGCGCCCAAAAACAGTTTGTGGTTCACGTTAAATCCGATGGAAAAGTCATATTCCCCGACGCCTCCTCTGGTACTCATGGAACGGTACAAAGGCTGTCCATAGCCAAAATCGTTGTAATCGCTGAAATATTCACTGTTTGCATCATCGTAGTCAAGCGCGTAGGTTTCATACGCCAATCCTTCATAAAACGGATGTAATTCGCCTCCGCCATTGGCATAATACACAAATTCGTCAAGCAGCGATGATGTGGCTACCGCCCGCTTGATGTAGGTATCGCTGTTGAAATCGCTTAACCGGTTGTAGGCTATCCCGAAATTGATGGATTGAAAACCTTTTTCGTTATAAAGGTTCTTTGTGTACACATAGCCGATATTGTTGATGATGACATGCGTGTTACGGTCGCTAAATGTATGGTTGTCGTATTTGGCGCGGGTATTGGCGAAAACGAATCCCGGCGTAAACGTAAATTCCGAACCGCGATAGACTGCCAAACCTGCGGGATTTGCGCTCAATACCGAAAGATCGCCGCCCAATGCTCCGAATGCTCCGCTCATGCCAGCCGAACGGGCTGTTCCTCCCGAATAATAGCGCGAAAACATCATGGCGTCGTTGGCGCTCTGCGCCTTCACATGATTTGTCCATGCGACGCCGGATATGATTGATATAATGATGAGCCTTTTCATGATGAATAGATTGATATGGTTGATAATACTTTGTACAAATTTTAAATTCTCAACTAAAAAAGGCTAATGCACGCAGCAATTAGCGATACATCAGCCTTGTTTAGTGATTGCGCGTTTACGCTAATTCTCAATTTTTAATTCTCAATTCTCAACTGTTTCTTACCTTCTGCTTCCGCCGCTGCTGCTACTGCTGCTTGAAGATGAGCTGCGGGAAGAGGAAGATGATGACGACGACGAAGACGACGATGGAGCGCTGTAACTGCTTCGCGATGACGAAGAAGACGATGGAGCGCTGTAACTGCTGCTGCTCGAACCCGAACTGCGCGAAGGCGTTGAATACGATGATGAACTCGAATTGGTTGTGCTGCTTCGCGAAGATGATGAACTGCTTGGCGTAGTATAACTGCTCGACGTGCGGCTTGAGTTATTCGTCGTCGCGCTGCTGCTATTGCTGCTCGGCGTGCTTTGCTGAACCTGCGTATTGTTGGTACGCGGCGTACTATAGGTAGTGGTGGTCGAAGGCGCCGAACTGCGTACCTGCGTCTGCGTGCTGTTGCTGTTCACTGCGCTGCTTCTGGAATTTGTCGAGGTGGCGGCGCTTGGAGCGGCTGTTGTTCTGCTGCTCGTGTTGTTTGAGGTTGCAGAACGGGTGTACGATGCCGGAGTCGTTGAACTGCGGTATGAAGTACTGTTCGACGTGCTGTATGAAGGACTGCTTGAGGTGCGGCTTGCACCGCTGGATACGCTGCTGGTTGCCGTTCTGCGCGACGAGGATATGGCGCTTACGCTCGTCCTGCTTGGCGTACTGTACATCGTGGATGCAAAAGTTGAACCTCCGCTGCGGCGGTATACAGGACCCGTTACCCTTGTCCGGTACGAAGGATAGGTGTAAACCGGTCTGTAATATGGAGAATAACAGCTCCAGCAACTTCCGTAATACGGACTGTACCACGGGTCGTAATATCCGTAATACGGACTGTGATACGGATGATACCACGGGTCGTAATATCTGTAACTCCATGGCGAGTAGTACGGATAACCCCAGCCAAAACTCATGTTCCAACCGTAATACGAACTGTATCCGAAACGGTAGGACGGACCGTAATACCACGGGTCGAAATAACTGAATCCGAGATACGGACCGCTGAACCGGTTGATACGCGCTGCATACGAATCGTCATAATAATTATTGGTAATGTAGGTATTACCCTGTTTGTCCTGGGCTTGAGCGGTTTCAATATATGCGTACTGCGTTTGATTGCCGTAATCAGAAGCAGGCGCAGAATAGTATTCCACCGGCGCAGATTTTACGTACGCGGTGGCTTCTTCAACCGTTTGCCCCGATTCCAGAGCATAGCGATACCTTTCGTAATCGCTCATTCCGGCGTTATCGGGCGAAACGGCGGTGTAACTGTTTGCAGCAACATTCGACATACCTGATGCCGGCGCTGCATATCTTGTTGCCACTGTGGTTCTGGCAGTGTTCGGGTTATAATAAACATCGTCTTCGTAGGTCGGGTAGGATGCTACTTTACTCGAAGAACAGGAGCCTAATACTATGGCAACAATTACGGGAAGCAAAATTTTTGTTTTCATGACTCGTCCTCCTATTTTTTTGGTTAATGGAAAATATCTATTTTTGCAATCAAATATTTTTATAAAATTTAACACAAATACCATACCAAATTTTTTCAAATGGCAAAAGAAGTTACAGGCAGACAGGAAAATTATTCACAATGGTACAACGATTTGGTTGTAAAGGCTGATTTAGCGGACAATTCGGCAGTTCGGGGATGTATGGTCATCAAACCATACGGCTACGCAATTTGGGAAAAAATGCGCGACCAGCTCGATCGCATGTTCAAGGAAACCGGTCATGTCAATGCGTATTTTCCGCTGTTTATCCCCAAATCGTTTTTCAGCAAGGAGGCAAGCCATGTGGAGGGTTTTGCCAAGGAATGCGCCGTGGTTACCCATTACCGTTTGAAAAATTCGCCCGACGGCAAGGGTGTTGTTGTTGATGACGAAGCCCGCCTCGAAGAAGAATTGATTGTGCGCCCCACGTCCGAAACTATTATCTGGAATACCTATAAGGGCTGGATACAATCGTACCGCGACCTTCCGGTATTGGTGAACCAGTGGGCAAACGTGGTGCGCTGGGAGATGCGTACGCGACTGTTCCTTCGCACAGCCGAATTTCTTTGGCAGGAAGGGCATACCGCCCACGCCACTGAAGCCGAAGCCATCGGGGAAACCGAAAAAATCATCAATCTGTATGCCGAATTTGCCGAAAAATATATGGCGATGCCCGTCATCAAAGGGAGGAAAACGGCAAGCGAACGTTTTGCCGGCGCCCTGGATACCTATTCCATCGAGGCGATGATGCAGGACGGCAAAGCGTTACAGTCGGGTACCTCGCATTTTCTGGGACAGAATTTTGCAAAAGCCTTCGATGTGAAATTTGCCACAAAGGAAGGAAACCTTGATTATGTGTGGGCAACCTCATGGGGCGTGTCCACACGTTTGATGGGCGCTTTAATCATGGCTCATTCGGACGATAACGGATTGGTGCTGCCGCCGCGTTTGGCGCCCATTCACGCGGTCATCGTGCCGATTTATCAGAAACCGGAACAGTTATCCCTGCTCGCCGAAAAAATTCTTCCGCTCAAAAAGGAATTGGAAGCAAAAGGATTATCCGTTAAATTCGACGACCGCGATACGGTAAAACCCGGTTTCAAGTTTGCCGAACACGAACTGAAGGGTATTCCCGTGCGCATCGCCATGGGACCGCGCGATATGGAAAACGGAACGGTAGAAATCGCCCGCCGCGACACGTTCGAAAAGAAAACCTGTCCCATCGGCGAAGCCGTACAAAGGGTAGCTGCTCTAATGGACGAGATTCAGGACAATATATACAACAAGGCGTTGGAATTTCGTCAAGCCAATACCTATACCGCCGATTCGTACACTGAATTTAAGGATATACTGGACAAAGGCGGTTTCATTATGGCTCATTGGGACGGAACATCCGAAACCGAAGAGCGCATCAAGGACGAAACCAAGGCGACCGTCCGCTGCATTCCGTTCGATGCTCCCGAAGAAGACGGAAAATGTATCCTTACCGGAAATCCATCGAAACAAAGGGTGTTGTTTGCAAGGGCGTATTAAGACGATTTGCGGTTTTGGATTTACGATTTTAGATTGTGATGAATTAAAACAACAATGACATGAAACTCAATATCAATGCCAACGCTATCATGCAGTTGGCTACCGTTTTGCTGGTGCTGGCGCTGGGATGGTATTTCTCCAATCTGGCGCTTTATATTTTCCTTGCCTTTATCTTTTCCTTGATGGGCAAACCTGTCGCCCGGCAAATCAATCGCATCAGGATTTATAACCGCCGCATTCCTTACGCGATATGCGCCTTAATAACCATGCTGCTTTTTATCCTGTTTTTTGTTTTGCTCCTGCTGTTTCTTTTACCGATGCTCACACGCGAAGCCGGAGTAATTACGAAAATCAACTATGACGATCTGTCGCGCAACCTGAGTTATTTGTTAGACAATGTTCAGGACTTCCTGTACAACAACAACCTGATTGGCGAGGATGAAACACTGGTGGGAATGGTTACCGGCGAAATCAAGGATTTTGTCAATCTCACCAACTTTTCCAATATTCTTGGCGGGATAGCAAAGGCTACCGGTTCCTTTATGATGGGGTTTTTCGCCGTATTTTTCCTCACTTTCTTTTTCATGAAGGATGATATCCGTTTTGATGCGCTGGCGCAACTCTTGTTTGGCGAACAACACGCTGTACGTCTGACTGCTGCGTATGAAAAAATCATTAGCCTGCTTTCGCGGTATTTTATCGGTTTGTTCATAGAAATCATTTCCATGATCACACTGCTGTACATCGGCTTGGCTATCTTCGGCGTCAGAGGCGCCTTGCTGATGGCTTTTTTCGGAGGAATGCTCAATGCGATACCTTATTTAGGACCGCTTATCGGAGTAGTATGCGCCTGTCTGTTCGGCGCGGTGGATTGCCTCAGCCTCAACGATTATAACGCCATTCTTCCTGCCATGCTTGAAATCGGCGGAACGTTCCTTGTCGCCAACCTGTTGGATAATATGGTATTGCAGCCGATCATTTATTCGCAAAGCGTCAAAGCCCACCCCGTCGAAATTTTTTTAGTCATCATCATGGGCGGTTCGCTGGCAGGGATTTTGGGAATGCTTTTTGCCATCCCCGTTTATACCATTTTACGAACGGTTGTGATGGAAGTTTTTAATTATGTGAAGACAAAACAGAAATAAAGGTATTAGCCCGAATTAGTCATACGCTTTATTTGAGGAAATGTAAAACCATTTACAAGTAAATGCAAAAAAGTGTATTTTTGCAGCGAATTTAAGTGCAAAAAAGTGTTGTATAACCAATAAATGAACTGCAATAAAATGTATCGAAACAGCATTAATCAACTAATAAAGTGGAAGTTAAACAAAACAAAAAAACCTCTTGTTTTTTTAGGCGCGAGACAAGTAGGTAAAACTTATCTGATTCAAGAGTTCGGCAGGGCAGAGTATAAGCAAATGGCGTATATCAATTTTGAGCGGGCGGACGAGATGCAGGGCATATTCCGGCACGACCTCGACCCCAAACGGCTGATAACCGCATTTGAATTTTATTCAGGACTAAAAATCACGCCCGAAGACACATTGATTGTTTTAGATGAAATTCAATCCGCAGCACGGGGAATTACTTCGCTGAAATACTTTTGCGAGGAAGCAAGCGAGTACCAAATTATTGCGGCGGGTTCGCTTTTAGGTACGAACATTCACCCTGGCGAGTCGTTCCCTGTCGGCAAAGTGGATATGCTGACGCTTTATCCGATGTCGTTTTACGAATTTCTGCTTGCCATGGGCGAAGAAAACGGTTTGGCACGAATAATAAGAGAGAAACACTTTGAAATGATGTCGGTTTTTGCCGAAAAATTTAAGGAATATTTAAAATACTATTTTTATGTGGGCGGAATGCCCGAAGCAGTTGCTGCATTTGCCGAAAATCGCGATTGGAAAAAGGCGCGGCAAATACAAGATAAAATCCTTAAAAACTACCGCAGCGATTTTTCAAAACACGCACCCAAAGAGATTTTGCCGCGTATCAATATGGTTTGGGACAGTATTCCCGCACAGTTGGCAAAAGAAAACAAGAAATTTATTTACGGCGCATTAAAAGAAGGCGCGAGAGCAAAAGATTTTGAACTGGCTATTCAATGGCTCACAGACGCGGGGTTGCTGCACAAAATTCACGCTGTTTCAAAACCTGCTCTACCTCTTATTGCTTACCGTGATTTTTCGGCTTTCAAACTATACCACAATGATTTAGGGTTGCTTGGAGCCATGTCGAAATTGAGCGCAAAAACCTTAGTCAACGGCAGTGATGTTTTTACAGAGTTTAAAGGGGCGCTGTCCGAGCAGTATGTATTTCAACAACTGATACTTAACGAAGAATTATCCATCAATTATTATCCTTTTGAAAACGGAAGATACGAACTCGATTTTATTGTTCAAAATGAAAACGATGAGTTGATACCCATCGAAGTGAAAGCAGGCGAAAATCTAAGCGCAAAGAGTTTCAAAAACTTCTGCGAAAAAAACAAATCCGCAAAAGCCATTCGCACTTCTTTAACTGACTATAAACAGGAAAGTTGGATGACAAACTTGCCTTTATACGCTATCAATACTCTTTAAAGTTTTCATAAAACCCGACAACCGTTTCAATTCCTTTGAAAAGACTTGATAACTGGAAATTCTCGTTTGGCGAATGGATGGCGTCGCTTTCCAGTCCGAAACCCAACAGGATAGATTTGATGCCCAACACTTTCTCGAAAGTGGCAATCACAGGGATACTTCCGCCGCTATATACCGGAACGGGACGTTTACCGAATGTCGTTTCCAGCGCTTTTGCCGCCGCCTGATAGGCTGCTGAATCCGTCGGCGATACGTAAGCCTGCCCGCCGTGCAGATTGGTAACCTTCACCTTCACGCCGTCCGGTGCAATGCTCAGAAAATGCTCCGTAAACAGTCGGGCAATCTTTTCATGATCCTGATTGGAAACCAACCGCATGGATATTTTCGCGTAAGCCTTTGACGGGATGACAGTTTTCGCTCCTTCGCCGGTGTAGCCGCCCCAGATACCGCACACGTCGAGCGTTGGACGGATGCCGGTACGTTCGAGGGTGGTATAACCTTCTTCGCCGTAAACGTGCTCAATGCCGAGCGATTGTTTGTACTTTTCGAGATCGAACGGCGCCTGATTAAGTTCGGTGCGCTCGGCTTCGCTCAGTACGGTTACATCGTCGTAAAACCCTTTGACGGTAACCTGTCCCTTTTCATCGTGCAGCGAAGCGATCATTTTCGCCAGTATGTTGATGGGGTTTGCCACCGCGCCGCCGAAAATTCCCGAATGCAGATCACGGTCGGCGCCGGTAACTTCCACTTCGAGATAGGCAATGCCGCGCAGCCCGCAGGTGATCGAAGGCGTATCCTTTTCGATCATTGTTGTATCCGATACCAAAATCACGTCGGCTTTCAGCATTTCCTTATTTTCCGCGCACCAAACGGACAATGCCGCCGAGCCGATTTCTTCTTCGCCCTCGAACATGAATTTGACATTGCAGGGCAATGTGCCGCTTTGCACCAAATACTCAAAGGCTTTGGCATGAATGAAACTTTGTCCCTTGTCGTCGTCGGCGCCGCGGGCATAAATTCTTCCATCACGGATTTCCGGCTCAAAGGGAGGACTGTTCCACAACTCAACCGGATCGACGGGCATCACGTCATAATGTCCGTACACCAATACCGTAGGTAATGCGGGATCAATGATTTTCTCGCCATATACGACCGGATTTCCGGTGGTTGAGAGGATTTCAGCTTTGTCGGCGCCTGCCTTCAGGAGCAACTGCGTCCAGCATTCGGCTGTTTTAACCATGTCGGGTTTGTGTTTCTCTTCCGAGCTAATGGAAGGAATACGGATCAATCCGAATAATTCGTCTAAAAAACGTTGCTGGTTGGTTTCAATGAATTGTTTGATTTGCATGATGATATTATTTTTTGATGACGGGTGCAAAAATACTGTTTTATTTTCATATTTTTATGAAATTTTTGATACCGAAGCATCCAGGTAATTGAGAATGGAAAATTGATAATTGAAAATGTTTTGACCATGTTGAACCGTGTCGTTACGCTCTGTCTTGCATTATTATGCTGTGGCAATGTTGTTGCACAGCAACCGTCAGGCTATATTCCGGCAAAAAGCCCGATTACTCTTGTTTACAAAATCACCGATAAGGAAGCCGGAAAACTGTATCGCGGCAAGCAAAAATCGCTGAACGAAAAGATGCTGCACCATTGCGTAGATACCTTGCAGGGCGTTGCCGGCATGTTGCCCAAGGGATACCCCGACGGACATTATCTGTTGGTAAACGCGCAGGGTAATCATCTGCATTTTTATCTGGAATCCATTGTTCCGTTCGAGCATCAAATGCTCAATAACCAAAGAGATATGGCGCTTGCGGTATTCGACCGCACAACCGGAAATCCCATCACCGACGCCAAACTGAAAGTGGATAACAAACGCCTGAAATTTGATGCGAAGACACAAAGTTTTCGCAGGAAGAAAACCGACAAACAGGGCGTTCTGTCCATCGAAACGGGCGGAATGACGGCTTATTATACGGTCAGCCGCCAATACAACCTCAATACGTGGAAACGCATCAACAACGGGCTGTGGAACGCTCCGGCGGTGAAATACGTGTCGCGACCGGTGATGTTTGTTGCCAGAATCCCTGCGGATACGTACCGGAGTGTACGATACAGGCGCCCATACGGCAGTATTTACCGCATACAGAAGCCTTTTGCGGATATATTTCAAAGCATCAGTTGGGGAGAGCCTGTGGGATGGATTGAAAAATTGGCGGATACTTTTGACCGCTATGGCACCGATAATGGTTTTATGGTGTTCAGCAAACCGAAATATCGCCCCGGCGATACGATACGGTTCAAGGCTTATGTAGCAAATAAAAAGGAACAACCTCTGAAAGATTCGTTGAACGTGTATATCTGGACGGATAAGAGACATAAAATCGAAACCATCGCACCGTATCGTCCGGGGTTTTACAATATGGAATTTGTACCAAAAGCCGAGTACGGAATGAAATTAGACAGACGCTACCAATTGCATCTCACCGACAACAAAAAAAACATTGAGCAAACAGGCAATTTCTATTACGAAGACTACGAACTGAAAAGCGTTGAATATCACATTCGCGCAGAAAAAGAAGAATATCTTTCGCACGAGGAAGTGATTTTTTACGCTAAAGCAACGGACGAAAACAACATGCCTGTGATGGACGCTCGTGTGGAACTGACTTTATTGACCGACTTTATCAGCAATTTCAGCGGCGAGCGGGTGCGTGTGCCGGATGTGCTCTGGAAGCGGGAACTGACTCTCGATCCTGTGGGCGAAACCAAAATTGTTGTCCCCGACAGCATTTGGGCTGATGCTTCGGTTGGCGTGAAAATGATCGCCCTTTTCAGCAACAGTGATAACCAAACAGGGCGAAAAGAAATCCGCTTCGTGCGGAAAAACAGCGCCGAACGTATTATTGCAGAGCAACACGCTGATAGTCTGTACATTCATTACGAAAATCGCGGTCAGTCCGTAAGCGGTATAGAGGCGCAAATTCGGCGGGGATTATTGGGCGATACGCTTGCAGTATTGCCCGCCCGTATAAAGATACATCCTTTAGTGGAATCCTACAAAATTGAACCGAAAACTGAAAACTACCCGCTGAAAACTGAAAACTCTGCACTCTTTTCGCTTTCGACGGATAATTCAGGCGTGTCGTGCAGCATGAATCGCGCACGAGACAGCATTTTCATCACAGTGGATAATCCGTTAGACGTACCGCTCAGTTATACCGTATTTAAGGGCAACAGGGAGCAGCAGCGCGGAACAGGAAAACTGTCCGTCTATAAAGCAAAGGCAGACAAGAAGGATTATTTTCTGTCCGTACAGTATGTCTGGGGCGGGAAGGAACACCGGTTGGAATACCGTTCGGGTTATGATGCGGCACAGTTGCAGTTGGTCAGTTCGTTGCCGGCAGTGGTTTTTCCCGGACAAACTGTGAAGGTGAACATCGCGGCTACCGACGGCAACGGAAACCCCGTTCCGAACGTTGATCTCACGGCTTGGGGATATACCGCCAAATTTGGCGAACAACCCATGCCCGCGCTTCCTTCCTATCAAAAACCGCCATCGAGCCGCAAAGCCTACAATTCATTTACATCTTCCGAACCATCGGCAGTAAAACATAACAGGGAGTTGGATTTTCCGCAATGGCGGGAGCCGCTCCGGTTGGACAGTACGGAACTGTACCGTTTTGCCTACCCCGGAAAGGAAATTTACCGGTATTCGTTTCTTTCCGCCGACGGGCAAACCTATATTGCGCCCTATTTGGTGCATGACGGAAAACTGTTGCCCATACAGATTTTGTATATTGACGACCGTCCGGCATATTTCGGTCGCACCACCACCCAATCGCCATACGTATTTCCCGTTATAGAAGGCATTCATACGATACGCCTGCGCACCAATAATTTTGAAGTAAGAGCGCGGATAGACGTTTGTCGCGGCTGCAAAACCATCATCAGTATTGACCCGTATCAATGGGACAGGAAAGTCTTGGAGGCAGACGGTTATATTACGTGGGGACGCATTGACAAGAAGAAAAGCGAATATACGCCCAATGAATTGAATTTGATGCAAAACTATTTGATGTCTGTACGATACCAGCCTGCCGGAAAATTTGCGTGGTTGCAGCATGGTGATACCTACGAATTGTTGACGCCGGAAAAAGACCTATACTGGAACGGATACAAATATGGTTATGGAAATTTATTCATTACTAATCCCGTTCTTGGAAAAACATCGGTTGCCTTGTGGGAAGACAACAATCATATCCATACGTTTGAACGTGGCGGTTACCAATGGTCTGAATACAGTCCTTTCCCGAACGCTTACGCGAAGCAAAACGTTCCTTTTTCTCATTTCGATTACAAAACACCCCGTTTGGATTGGAATACACTGCCCTACACGAGACAATACATTGACAGCGTGCTGAATAAACGAAATATCGAACAACAGCGCAACAGAATACAGTATGCCAATCTTGCCAAAACACCGAAAACAGGACGATTACAAGTAGAAACAACATTGAACGATACATTGAAAAATAATGGCTGGTGCTGGATTTTACATGAATATACTTATGGGGAAAGTCTCTTCTATCCGTTGGCGGAACAGAAATTCGCCGTACAGGCAGATGGCGTATATGCCTTGTTTCTGTTGATGGCAGACAAAACGTTTTATCTGTGCGATTCCATATCATTGGAAACGGGAGTTACCACCATGCTTCGCCTTCCGGTAGAGGCAATGCAACGCTCCGCGCAACCGATTGACTCGTGTTTGTCGCGTCGTTCGCTGTTACGCGATATCAACGCGCATGGCGGTATGGATATAGTTGTGCCTCCCAAACCTCGCCCTGTCGAAATACCGGTGGCATACAATCCGGAATATACTACCTACGTTCAGGTATGCGGAACAGTAACCGAAGAAAACGGCGAAGCATTGCCCGGCGTAACTATCCTTGTGAAAGGGACAACCACAGGGACGGTAACTGACATCAGCGGAAACTATTGCATCTGGATTCCGCCTGGATACCGTACATTAGACTATAGATTCGTAGGTTTTGAAACGGAGGAAAGAACACTTGTGCAAGGCGGACATGTTGATGTGGTTTTGAAAGAAAGCGCAACGCAACTTGATGAAGTGGTTGTGGTAGCATTTGGAACGCAAAAGAAACAATCTCTTACAGGTTCGGTATCGTCTGTACTTGCCGGAAGAGTTGCCGGGGTGTCTGTTTCTCATGAAAGTGCAGACAAAATTCGCATACGCGGCGTTAGTTCGTTAGATTCAGGTTCGCAACCTCTGTATGTGGTAGATGGCGTGATCGTAACCGACATCAGCCACTTGCCGCCCGGAAGCATTACCGGAATGAACATATTGAAAGATGCTTCGGCAACGGCATTGTACGGAGCACGGGGCGCCAACGGCGTAGTGATCATCACCACAAAAGGCGGAATTGCCTCAATGGACGCGCAGGACATGATGAAACAAATCCTCGAAGACGAAGCCTACCAAACGGGATTGGCTTCGGCGAAAGGGCTGCGCACCAACTTTTCGGATGAGGCATTCTGGCAGCCGATGCTCACAACCGACCATACAGGCGTGGCGTCGTTCACCGCTACTTTTCCCGACGATGTTACCAAATGGAATCTTCGTTTTGTGGGGATGCTTCCCGGCAAGGCAAGCGCAGGAACCCAAACGCAGGTGCGTTCGTTCAAACCTCTGATGGGACAACTTGCCGTGCCGCGTTTCATGGTGGAAGGCGATACGGCAAACGTCATCGGCAAGGTCAT
>Ga0082212_10007454_pt1 | contig 14465 bp, 9 predicted proteins | sample TergutNt197P3_FD_71548 | JGI IMG/M metagenome (GOLD analysis project Ga0082212, IMG submission 71548) | Neocapritermes taracua P3 segment gut microbial communities from Petit-Saut dam, French Guiana - Nt197 P3 | ecosystem: Host-associated > Arthropoda: Insects > Digestive system > Gut ... | reverse complement strand
GCCGAAAAGAGGGGTTTGTAATAATATTGGAAGAGAGAGAGAGAGAGAGAGAGAGAGAAGAGAAGCCAGCCCCGCCGCTACAAAACACAGTATCGGGAGGGTTTATTGTGTGCATACGTCAACGTATTTTCCGGTCATAGCGCCATGCTGTGGCCTTTTTTTATTCTATCCGCAAAGAAATCATCTTATGAGTACAAAAAAGTATAACCTAAAAAACAATTGCCTATGGTAAAAAAACAGGAAAAGAACTGAGATGACAGGGAAAACGCATACCACGCTCCCCTGTCAAAAATTTGAGAATTAATTAATAACAAGTAAAACAAAATCATTAATGTAAATTATTATCAAACATGAAATATGTTTATTTAGTAACAGTATTATTATTCATGCACCTTGCCGCTTTTGCCCAGATCAAGAGTATATCAGGGACAGTCAAGGATGCAACCAATGGAGAAGTTCTGCCGGGCGCTAATGTTTTTATCAAGGGAACTCTGATAGGAACCTCAACCGATTTCAACGGTGAATTCAAAATCAATGCATCGGCAGGCGACTCACTTTTATTTACCTTTATCGGTAAAAAACCTGCAACAGAGGTAGTTGGACAAAAGAACGTATTGGAAATTATCCTCTATGATGATCAGGCTCAGATTGAAGAAGTAGTGATCACAGCCTTCGGAAAGGCCAAAAAATCCACGGTCGCTTCTTCCATCGAATCGGTAAAAGTGTCCGATCTCCGTATTTCCTCTTCAAACCTGACCTCTGCTTTGGCGGGCAGGATTGCCGGCGTTATTTCGTACCAGACTACGGGCGAACCGGGCGCCGACAATGCCCAGTTCTTTGTTCGCGGCGTCGGATCGTTCGGCTACAAGGCGGAACCTTTGATACTGATCGACGGTTTTGAATCGACCCAGGATGACCTTGCCCGTTTACGGCCGGACGATATCGAAAGTTTCTCGGTAATGAAGGATGCGGCTGCTACCGTCATGTACGGAGCAAGAAGCGCCAACGGCATCATATCCGTGACTACCAAGGCAGGATTTGAAGGACCGGTAAGAGTCAGCGCCAGAGTGGACGTCAACATGGCCATGCCCACCCGAAGCATCAAATTCGTTGACGGGATTACCTACATGCGATTGTACAACGAAGCCCAATTGACCCGTAATCCCGGATTCAACGCTTTTTACGACGAACAGAAAATTCAGGCTACCGCCCGCGGCGAAGCCCCGATGATCTATCCCAATGTAGACTGGTACAACGCCCTGTTCAACAAGTCGACATGGAACCAGAAAGCGAATCTGAACGTATCGGGCGGAGGACAGGTGGCTACCTATTACATATCCGCCGGCTACGATCACGAAACGGGTTTGTTGAAAGTGGATAAAAGAAACAATTTCAACAACAACATCGACATTGGGCGTACCCAAATCAGGAGCAACGTGATTTTCAAACTGACGCGCACTACTACGTTGGATACAAGAATTTCAGGACGTTTTGAACGCTATACGGGACCTTCGGTTGCGGCCAACAAAATTTTCTCTAATGTGATGCAGTCTAATCCGGTGGATTTTCCATTCGTTTACGAACCCGACGAAGCCCACCAAGATGCAGAGCATATCCTTTTCGGAAGTACATTTGTTACCGGAACAGGAAGGAAAATAAATCCATACGCCGAATTGGTAAAAGGGTACGAAGACCGCAATGAATCGAGCATCACGGCGCAGGCCACTTTGAATCAGGATTTGGGCTTTCTTACACCCGGATTGAGCGCCAGTCTTAAATTTTCGGCCAATACCTGGGGAAAATATACCAGCACGAGATCTTATAACCCCTACTTTTATGCTTTAGAAAAATATGACCAGATTACCGGAGAATATTCCCTTTTTGAGATGAATCCTACGGGCGGTTCACCTTATCTGGGCGATGTTAACCCGGGACGCGACGCCAACGGACAATACTATTATGAGGCAATTATCAGATGGGACAGGAAGTTTGGTAAACATACCTTAGGAGCCACTGCGGTCGGTATTGCCCAGGAGAATCTGATCACGGGCGGAAACAGTCGTTCAATTTATGAAACCCTTCCCGAAAAGAATTTGGGAGTTTCGGGTAAGGCGACCTATTATTACGACGAAAGGTACCTTTTGGAATTTATTTTCGGATACAATGGTTCCGAGAAATTTCAGGGTACCAACCAGTATGGTTTTTTCCCTGCTTTAGCCGCTGCATGGCACATTCATAAGGAATCGTTCTTTCAGCCGCTCACATCGGTGATCAGTTCTTTAAAACTCAGGGGAAGTATCGGACAGGGAGGTAACGACGCCATTGCCGGAAGAAGCGGACGATTCTTCTTCCTGTCGGATTTACGCTATGGTGATGCGAGTTTTAAATGGGGTAATATATATAATAATATGTATCCCGGTTATAGTATCAATCGTTATGCAAACCCGAACATTACATGGGAAAGATCCACACAGGGCAATGTGGGCATCGAAATTGGTCTGCTCAGGAATGAAGCGGTAAAATTCAATTTTGAAGTTTTCAAGGAAGTACGTTCCAAAATCTATATGGAACGGCAAAATTTCCCGAGTTCGGCAGGTCTTGAAGCCGCAATCAGCGGTAATGTGGGTAAAATGGAAAAAGTCGGATTCGATGGTTCCGTCGACGTCAACTATGAGTTTTCCAGGGATTTGTGGATTGTCGGACGCGGAAACATCACCTTTTCGACCAATAAAATTTTGGAATTGGACGAAAAGAACTTTCCCGACGAATACCTGAAACGCAAGGGACACAGTTGGGATCAGCAATGGGGATTGATTGCGGAACGTCTTTTTGTGGACGAATATGAAATTCTCAATTCGCCAAGACAGGATTTTGGCGGATACCAGGCCGGCGACATCAAGTATAAGGATGTGAACGGCGACGGAAGAGTAAACGACAACGACCGCGTTCCCATGGGATTTCCCACCAAAGCCGAAATGCAGTACGGATTTGGCGTTTCTTTGGGTTATAAACGGTTTGACCTGTCGGTCTTCTTTCAGGGAAATGCCAGAGTATCCATGTTTATTGACGCCGGAGGACGCCTCGACAATGATGTGTGGCGCGGAATAGCCCCGTTCGTGAGTCAGGGACATGCATTGCCTCTCGTTGCCGATGATTATTGGAGCGAGACCAATCCCAATCCTCATGCTTTCTGGCCCCGCCTGTCCACCACGCTCATTGATAACAACACGAGAGCATCATCGTGGTGGTTGCGCGACGCTTCATTCCTTCGATTGAAAAGTTTGGAATTTGGTTACAATATGCCGGGATGGGACAAAATCAGTATGCGTCAATGCAGAATATATTTTTCTGCTGAGAACCTGTTTGTGTTAAGCAGTTTCAAACTGTGGGATCCTGAAATGGGCGATAACGGTTCCCGATATCCGCCCAACCGGCGTTTCAATATCGGAGTGAAATTAGATTTTTAACCTGTTCAACTTAATAGTAAATCAACATGAAAAAAATGAAAATTTTGGCGTGGGCAGTGGCTGTAACGATCTTAGCCTCCTCATGCAACAAATATTTAGAAGTGGTTCCGGACAATACCATGAAATTGGAAAATGTTTTTGCCACCAAGGAAGAAGCCTATAATGCATTAGCAAAGGCATACTCATATATTCCCCGCGACCACATGACGCATGAATCCACGGCTTTATTGGGTGACGAAACGGTTGGCCGAATTGACGCCGATATGCAAAACGGTACCGGAAACCTCAGAGGAGAACGAATCATGCGCGGCTTGCAGACGACAGGAAGTCCCCTGTTGGGAACATGGTCGGGCACCGGCGCCGGAAAGCAATTATACAGGGCAATCCGCAGTTGTAACGTTTTCCTGCAATATGTGGATGGCGTCCGTCACCTTTCCGATGACGAAAAGAAGGATTGGCGCGCTCAGGTCACTTTCCTGAAGGCTTATTACCATTTTTTGCTGCTGAGGCAGTACGGTCCGATCATTATTTCGGATAAGGTAATTGATCCTGACGCTTTGTCGGATGACTTGTTTCAGAAACGGAGCAAGGTGGAAGAAGTATTCGACTATATCATTGACCAGATGGACGGAGTGCTCGAAGATTTACCCGAAATGCGTCCGGAAGCGGATCTTGGGATGATCGACCAGGTAGGCGCTGCAGCCATCAAGGCGCGGATATTGCTCTACCGAGCCAGCCCTATTTTCAGCGGCAACAGGGAGTTCTTCGATGATTTCTACGATCCGAGCGATGGTCAGAAATTCTTTGATGTGAACGCTACGGAAGAACAAACCCGGGAAAAATGGGGCAAAGCCCTCACTGCCATCAACGAGGCTATTGCATTGGCCGAAGGACAGGGTAAAAAGTTATTTACCAGTAATCCCGATAAACAATATCTGATGGATACCGCCTTCTTCCGCATCAATCCCGTCAATCTGCGTTTGCTTTACGACTTGCGTATGATTGTTACAACGCCATGGAACGATGAATTACTTTGGGGCAATTCCAATGTTACCAATACGGATCAGGGCGAAATAGCAGACGCGATGAATATTCGTTTGCCTGCAGAACAGCCGGAAGGGATTAAAGAACTGGCGGGTTATTCATGGCAATGGTTAGCATGTACTTACCAGATGGCAGAAAGGTATTATACCGCCAACGGGTTGCCGATTGATGAAGACCAAACCTACAATTACAATGGACGCGGGGATTTATGCATCACGCCGGGCGCTGTCGATCCCGAATACCCGCCCTTAGCCGGTATCCTTCAACCTAACACCAGCACGGTGAATCTGTATATGAACCGTGAAATGCGTTTTTACGCCAATCTCGACATCACCGGCGGATATGTCCGGACGCATTATCAAACCATACCGGTATTAATGATGTATTCAACGGCAGGCGGATTGAAGGAACAGGTGCAAAGAACGGATTATCTGTGCACCGGAATTGGCATTCAGAAAATGACGCATCCCGAAAGCATGTCCGACCACCCTTATCGTGTGGTACGCTATCCGTGGCCCATCATTCGCCTTGCCGATCTGTACCTGATGAAAGCCGAAGCGCTGAACGAATATCAGGCAACACCCGATCAGGGAATATGGGACGCCGTCAACCTGATACGTCGACGCGCCGGCATACCCGACCTTGAAGATGTATACAACAATTCTTCCATAGTGAAACCTGCATCGTACGGTAAACATCTCACCAAACAGGGAATGAGGGATATCATTCTGAGAGAAAGATCAATAGAATTAGCCTTTGAAGGTCATCACTTCTGGGATTTATGGCGTCACAAAAGAGCCCACAGAGAATTTTCAGCGTACATTCAAGGCTGGCATGTGAGAGGATCTGCTGCCAGTACCTTTTTTGTGCTGGAAATTGTGCAGCCGCGAAAATTCATCATCAGGGATTATCTGTGGCCTATTGACCTGAATGAACTGAACACCAACGGTAATCTTACCCAGAATCCGGGGTGGTAACTTATTTATTTAAAATTGTAAATCGAATCAAATGAAAATAAAATTATATTTGTATTTGTTGGCGCTCATTGTCGTATGTATCAGCGCCTGTAAAGAAGGCACCCGGTTCGAGACGGAAGAAAATTCGACCACTCCTCCCGGTCCTCCGACCGATATCACATGGGAAGCGCTCAATGGCGGAGCAAGGTTTTATTATACGGTTCCCGCTGACGAGGATCTGCTCAGCGTTGATGCGGAATATACCAACAGTAACGGAAAAACATTTCGTTTTACCGCTTCCTATTATGTTGATTCTCTTGATGTAATCGGTCTTGGCAGTACTGATCCCTTCACTATCAAACTGTTCAGCGTTAATCGCGCAGGCGTACGTTCGGTGGCGGTAGATCAGGAAGTTATCCCCTTAGAACCGGCAGTTACCCGCGTTGCCGGTACGTTAGCGCTGAAACCCGGGTTCAGCTCGTTCTTTGTAGACTGGGAAAATGAATTGGGACAGTTAATCAACGTATATATACATTTTAAATATACCGATAAAGGTATTCCACGTGATTTAATATCCGTCTTTTCTTCCGTCAAACTAAAAGACCGTAAATTCGTCAATAATCTGAATATTCCGCCGACCGAACCCATTGAGGTGACGCTCCGTGTTGAAGATTATTATGGTAATTCGACCGAAGAGATAGAATTTCCCGCCATTTACCTGCAAGAGGACTTTGAATTGGACAAAAAGATCATGAGATTTCCCGCCCCTGCCGATTCCACTGTGACGATGAAAAACGGGAGGAGGGTCAATACGGGCATACCGGCCATGTTTGGCGACGCCAAGGAAGGTCGTATGGACAAGTTGATTGATGGTATCATTGACCGCGGCGAGATTCTGAATTTCTTTCACACGGACAGTCGCGGACGTAATGGTAATTCAGGCATTGCCAACAGAAACGACTGGAACATCATCATCGATCTGGGCGCTTATTATCAGTTGAGCCGTATTATTACCCACCAACGTCATTCGAGTACGATTGAACGCGGGCAATATTACAAAAACGAAAACTGCGGAGAGTTCTCATTATACGTGTTTAATGAAGAAACTGAGGAGTGGGAACACGCTTCACAGCAAAGAACGCTCATACCGGAAGGCGTTACCGACCTGGAAATTGTCAGATTGGGCGATGCAGGCGACATGGCCTATTTCTATCCCGACGAACCTCAATATACCGTTCCTACCCGATGGTTCAGGTACGAAATGGTGAACGGGTTTGAGAATAATTATTCGACTGATCACATCAATGTGAACTGTATGTCGGAACTAACCCTTTTCGGGAAAAAAGTAGAAGATTTAAAATGAACACCCTAAAATTAAAATCATCATGAAACGTTTGATTTATTTATTTTTGGCAGTTGTGGCCTTATATTACGTCTCCTGTTCCGATCAATACGACAGCATCAAAAAGTATTCCGGAGAGGTTGTTTATCCTGCCTGTTTCGATACCATTTTCGGTCAAATCGGTTATGAACGGGTGGAAATAGACCTGATCAAAGCGGGTCGTATTCCTTCAAGCAAGTTAAGATTGGGGAAAGCCTCCAAAACGGTTATTGAATACGACGGCAGAGTACAAAAGGTAATTGACTCTGTATGTTCATGGGTCAATATCACCGGCCTTACCGAATCGAAACTGTACCGTTTTTATATTTATACCGAAGACGACTATGGAAATCATTCCGTACCACAGGAAATAGCCCTGATCCCATTCACCCAAATAGACAGGGATTTGCTGGGTATTGCATCACCCAAGTTGACTATTTCGACCACAGCCTTAGTGGCTGAATGGCCTAATGGTTTAAGCTCCATAGCATTGGACTATCGCGGCCTGTCGTTTTCATACATAGATAAGGAAGGCAAACAACAATCCGGAAGCACCGAAGGAACACGGTTCTACTGCGATAATCTTGAAGCGGAGCAACAAGTGGAAATCAAGGTGGATTACAAGGTGTTTCCTATTGTTGATGGAGAAAGAATATTGGATGAGGTTGTGGTAACAAAATCATTGGAATTTGAGATGCCCACTGAAAATACGCCGTTCTCACCAACTGAAATTGCCGCATTGCGGGCAAACGGAATCACTACCTTTACCCCCGCGGCTGTATCGTCCGTCACTAAACTCGTTATGCCGATGCATATAGGTACGCTGTCAGACTTGTTCTATTTTCCCAATCTGGAGGAATTAGACCTGACAGGACAAGGTCTTGAAAATGTATTGCCGGAAATTACTCTTGCCGGAAACGGCGTATCATATACATTTGGAGGAGGAAACTATCAACCTTACATGCAACGAATTGAATATACGAAACTTTATCCGGTCAACCCGCCCATTGCAGCGCAGCAAACACTGCTTGATCTGCTGCAAACGGGTATCCTGAAAAAGATAAAGTATATCGAAAATTCCCTGAGTTTGGACGATATTCTGGAACCGTATATCGAAAACGGCGTGGTAGAGTTTATCACGGAAGATTGGTATCCGAATGAAGCGCCTATGGATCCATTGCTTGCGCACAGCGGGAAGGTTCAGACCAATGATTTTGACATTTCTTTTATTTTTCCTGCATCGGCCACGGATATTCCCTCCCCCGAAGGGTTAACCGATCCGATAAGAGTGTTTAAGGTTACTCCCATCGGTCGGAACCCTACCTGGTCGTTTACCCTTCCCAAAGAGTATATGTACGATTTTGAAAGATATCGGTATCTGAAATTTAAGGTATATATCAATTTTGCTGATGAAAATGATTATAAAAACAACGCGCCTTATGCAGTAATGGCGAGAGTTTGGCCAAGAATCCGATATACCTTCTGGAATCCGGACAATGGTAATAATCCCTTCGGTAACGGAGATAACTGGGAATGGAAGCCCGACAACCGAGACCTGTACAGGGTACCGGAAGCAAGTATTAATACCAATTGGTATGAAATCACTATGGACATGAAGCAGGTAACTGACAAACTCATGAACCAGGATCATGGCTCGCCGTATAACACTCCCGCCCGGGGTCATTACCATTCGAGAAATATTTGCTTTAGCCTTGGTGGAGAAAATGGTCCGAATCCGCATAATCCGAGTGGACCAATTACTTATTACTTTGGCGATATCAGACTGAGCAAAACGCCATAAGTTTGATCGTCACACGACAATTACAGGCAGGCAAAATTTTCATGCCTGCCTGTTTTTTTCCAGCAGGGCAAATGCATATAAAATTGTTTAAATTTCGGAAAATGCCTCCGAAGTAGGCAAATATGGATAACCTCGTGTAAGCGAAGCGCAACTCGCGGGTAAAAGTGAACCGGTAGCCGGCAAAACCAAATACTTTTCGAAAATTTGTAGTGCACAAATCGGAATTTCAAAAAATGGATAATATTGATATATACCTGTTTCCGACTTGATGGGCTGCAATATGGGTTATGCTTTCGGTCGTCACATTTGTCCACTTGAACAAAATCATCAAAAAACAGCCTCACATTTGTCCATTACACCAAAAAATATAACAGTTTTCGATACAGAGTCCGAATCCGGATTGCTTTGCTTCGTTCCTCGCAACTCCTCGCAATGACGCGAGATAAGGCACGTCATTGCGAGGAACGAAGCAAAGCAACCCGGAGAAATATAAAACTGTTATAGATTGATTATTTTTCATTCCTATAGTATGTTGTCCCAAATATTTTTTAATCCGTTTAAAATAATAAAGCGTTTGGATTTTTCTTTGTAAATCCGAAAATATGGTATTTGTTTTGTTCCGAATTTCCTGTACGAATGTTCAACTCCTTCAATCATACTTCCCTCGAAATCAAACGTTTTTACCTTTCCCGATACATATTTTATCATTTCGTAAACAAGTAACGACGACGCTCCGCTATCCCGGTAATCGGGATTGATGATCGGAATCAAATTGAAGGCGCTCACATTATCCCATACCACCAAGCAAGCTGCATGTAAATTACCCTGTTTGTCGCGGCAATGAATCACCCGCCCTTGTCCTTCTCTGTAAACGGCCTCGTACAGATTGCGAAAAAGGTCGAACGAATATATTATTTTTTTGCCCTGTTTTTGTAAAAACAGGCGATGATTTTCATAAAAATCGCTGCATGGCAGATCAAAACCCGCCTCAACCAATCTTTGAGCCTTTTGGACGTTTCTCTTTTTTGAACCGTCGAAATTCTGATATACATCATCCACATCCGAAATATCTTCAATAACGTAAGTGTACCTTGTCGTTTGTGAAAATTTCTGCCAATAAAAAGGCAGCCAATTGGCGTAACGGTAGTCGAAATTGACACGGAAAAAATCATGTTTTGGCAAACGGGTAATGATTTCAGTCATGACGTCTTTTTCGTAAGACAATTTTGCCATTGTGGATTGATTTTCAGGATATTTAATATAGACTCCGAGTTTTTGCGTCAAAGGAGGCATTGCCAAAAAACGCATTCCCATGTTATGTTTGATATAATACGGAAAAGATGCTACAACTTCATTATTACGTTCCACTAAAATAACATTCCATCCCCGCTTGCCACATACAGCGTCAAGCCACCATGGCATCGAAAAAACGGGCATATCGTGCGCCGATTTACAAAAAATATGATATTTGTCTTTCATGTTCTATAAATCAACCAAATATTCGTTTTAATGTTATGATTGTTCGTCCAAGAGATACAACCCTTGTCAGTTGTCCTGTGACCTTACCATTTGACTTTTGAATTGCCTGATGAGCAGGATAATTATCAATTTCTGTGTCTAAATAAATATCGCTAACATCTTGATAAAGTTCTGTACACAAATAAGCCAGCATGGTCTGATATATTTTTTTCCCCTGAAAATCGTCCATTACCCTGCAAAAATGCACACAAGCGGAATTCCCCGGTAAAGGGAAAAAACCGCGCACTTTTTTTGAACGGCTCTGTTGATTCAAAATTGCCCAGCCGTAAGCAACAAGTTTGCCATTGATGTAACCGTATATGCCCTTGTCGCCATGTTTCACAAAATCATAAAATTTATGAACATGTTTGGGAAAATATTCCTGTATGTCCCGATAATTTTCCACAGATATTGCTTTAACGTATAGTTCCTGATTAGGAAAAGCGAAAGGTTTTGTCTTATCAATCCGGTAATAATAATGTCGCCGTACATCAAATATTTTTTTAAAAATCTTCATACTCATTATCTTTTTTGTACTACATCGTGGTATACATCCATATACCGGGATTGGACATGCTCCCATGTATATTCTTTCACTCTTGTATATCCGCTATTTGCCAATTCTTCTGTCTTGTCTGGATTTTCAATGAGTTCGTAAAGAATAGTTCTGAACTCGTCGTACCCTGAGCAAAACATCATTTCTTTACCATCTTCAAATAATCCGTAAACGCCTTCGTCGCGATGGCATATCACGGCATTACGTTTTGCCGCCGCTTCTAAATACGCTAATCCGAATGTTTCCGGTGAACTTGGCATCGCAAAGATATGACTTTTTTCCAACAGTTCCATCACCTCTTCATGGGTGACGAATCCCCTGAAATGTATATTGGAAGCATTATCCGCCATTTGTTGCAATTCCTCACGACAAATACCATCACCTGCAATTATCAATTGAACAGGCTTTATACCGGTATATTCTTTCACAGCACGAATTACCCAGTCGGTATTTTTTAATCGCAATAAAATGGCTACAACAGATATGATTACATGATGTTCGGTTTTTATTCCGATATTGTTTAAGATGCTGCTTTCTATTCCATGCGGTATGATAATGCTGTCGAATCCCATCCGGGCGATAAATTCCTGTTGCGGACGATTATGAACAATTATCCTGTCGGCATTTTCCAATACGGTTTTAAACTTTTGATAAATAACGCCTTTGTTGTTGAGCGTTATTAAATGCTTTATATCGCTCGACCTGACCGACACAACATAAGGTACACCGTATTTTTTTTTGATTTTGAAGGCAATGTAACCGTCGGGCATGATATAATGAGCGTGACACAGATCGGGCAAATCGTTTTCATTTATAAAACGTTCAGAATGAACAGCATTCATCAGCAGATACGACAGTTTCTTCCCGGGAAGGCGCAGATAATGCACCGGTTTCACTGTAAAACGCCCGTCAACCCATGTACTCATGTTCATCAACGGTTTGTACTTCTTCATGAACGAAAACGGAGGGAAAACAATAGCCGCCGGAAAAGCAAACGATATATCGCAGAATTGCGACAGTTTTTCGGCAATGGTCATCACAATCCGGTTGTTGTTTTTCCTTGGTGAAGGGATGTTATTGGCTATGTATAAAACTTTCATGTTGTGATTCTTTTATGTATATTCCGGCACGTTGTCATCAACGCATGATTGTTCCTGCAATATTCAAGTATTTCCATGTAGATACGTTTCCATCCGGAGAATTTATATTCCGAGAAGAACGTATTGTGCCACAACAATGTGAATACCCCGTTGAACTTTTTTATTTCGTCCATTAATTTGATAATTTCGTCCCGCGTATTTTCAGGTGCAAAGTCCATATATTTTTTGTTGCGCAACGTTGTATCCATCACGATAAGCGGGATTTCCAGAACATCTGACGTTTTATTTCGTTCAAAATCATACAGATAAAACGGATAGCACGTTCCTCGCCTGAATCCTGTATATTCGGCAAATCCGAGTGAGGTATCATATTTGATGCCGTTTTTTTCTAATATTCCGGTTGTTTTCGCAGCATCAAACATCAAAAAATGAAACCTGTTTCCGGTAATGAATGGCGCGTTAATTTTCAAAATTTCGTTTTTAAACTTTTGCGTATCGGTATGCGTTCCGAAACTGCCATGAATCCCGATTTCAAATCCATCATCCGCGAGTTTCCGGATTACATTCCTGATTTTTTTACTGCCAATACGGTAATCGGCATTTTTCCATTGGTTTTTTTTCCCTTTTTCGGGTAAAAAGAAAAATGTTGACCTCGCGCTATATTGTTTTTCTATTGATGAAATTAAATCAAAATTGAACCAATCGTCTTTTGAAAAAATACGTTTAAAAATAAGAGCGGGTATCGAAAAAATACGTCCTTTTTTCAATTCGCTGAACGAACCTTCCAACCATGCGCTCATGCAATTGTCAATATCGTGCGTAAGGGCTATCGCAAAAGAATGGTCATCCCATAATTTTTTACCGGAAATTTTTCCGCTGTATTGCGATATGGCACAACGCAATATATCAAAGTAATAGTTTACAACGGGTATATGAGCGACGCCCAATTTTTTGACCATACTTTGCTCATACCTGATTCTTCCGTATTCATCGCTAACCGGAGCGACCAACTCGTTCCAACCGCTTAAAAAATAAAACGCAGAAGCAACGATGTCGTAGTTTATTGATATACCATCATCTATATATGTGAGAATATCAGAATTATCATCATGGTCAAAAAGAAAAGGAATTTCAACGTCATTCCATTTTTTCCAAATCACTTTTTGAGGATTGACGTCAAGTTTCTTATCCCAAAAATCGTCGGCGGCGCTTTTGACAATCCGTATTTGCGATTTTTCAAACTGACCATAGCCAATTGAAACATGATGCAATTCATAATACATTTGGAAATGACGAAGAAAATAATTAAATATATCCATCCTGCAAAATTACATTTTTTCGGACGAGATTTGCAAATAAATTTGCAGGGCAACCGCATCAAAAATTACTATTTTGCTCAAGTGCAAGGGTTTTGAACACTTTTGTCATATTTTTTTGTCATATTTTTTTGCACTTTTTGATGCAAAAACGACATTTAATTGCTTATAATCAATTCTTTAAAAAAATAATAGCAGCCCCTAAATTTTATTTTTCTTACCGCTCTTCCTTCCACGTCCTGTATTCTTTCGGTGTGACGCCCATTTCCTTTTTGAACGCCCTTGTAAAATGAAACGGGTCATAATATCCCATCCGGAAAGCGATTTCTTTGATTTTCATATCTGAAAAGTGTAAATAGGAACAAGAGCGTTGTATTTTCAACTGATTGTAATATTCTATCGGGGCGTATGAAGTTTTTTTGGCAAACAAAGCGGCGAAATATACCGTTGAATATCCCACATGACGCGCAACATCTTCGAGGGTGATTTTGGTTTCGAGATGTTCCCTCATGAACTGGATGCTTTTCTGTATCTTATCGGTTATCCAGCGCCATTTTGCCACGTCCGGATGGTAACGTAACCAAAAGCGGATATGCAGGGGCGACGCCCCCGGAACCATGGTTCAGTTGGGAAGGATGCGTTGCCATGGATTGCGGGGATTCGGTCTATCGCGGATTTTTATTGGATCAGGCCCGCAGACATGTGAAGGAAATACCCGATGCGTTTGGCGTTTGCATTGAGGAGTTTTCCGGCTTTGTGTTTTCCGGATTGACCTGTCAGGTCTTCGATACCGACAGGTCGTTATGCGCTCCGATGTGCAGACAAACTCCGAACTCATTAATAATTCTAATCTTTTTTTAAAATAAATTTAAAAATTTAGTTTGTAATTTAAAAATTTAGTTTATCTTTGCAGCGTCAAATTTCAATATCCGATTGTCCAATAAAAAACAATTTCAAAATGAACCAGAAAGTATTAACCAAAGCCGAAGAACAGGTGATGCAAACTCTGTGGAGATTGCAGCGGGCCGGCTTGCGCGAAGCGACCGAAGCCATGCCCGCGCCCAAACCCCACGTCAGCACGGTGGCCACCATGCTCAAAATCCTCGCCGACAAAGGTTTTGTGAGCGTGGAAGCGCTCGGACGGATGCACTTCTATTCGCCCGTCGTCAGCAAGGAAGAATATTCAGGGCAGCGCATTGCCGGCATTGCCCATTCGTATTTCGACGGATCGTTCGAAAAGGTGATTTCCTACATGGTGAAAAACAGGGACGTCAGCATTGCCGACCTTGAACTGCTTGTCGAACAGCTGAAAAAGAACAAAAAATG
>Ga0082212_10007453_pt1 | contig 14466 bp, 7 predicted proteins | sample TergutNt197P3_FD_71548 | JGI IMG/M metagenome (GOLD analysis project Ga0082212, IMG submission 71548) | Neocapritermes taracua P3 segment gut microbial communities from Petit-Saut dam, French Guiana - Nt197 P3 | ecosystem: Host-associated > Arthropoda: Insects > Digestive system > Gut ... | reverse complement strand
GCCGGGCTGCCCGTGGGCAAATACCGTCGGCATGGTCAGCCCTGAAAGTCCGATTCCGGCTGCGGCTAACCCTGAATTTTTGATAAAATCTCGTCTGATCATACAATTAAGAATTAAAGAATGATAAATTAAGAATTAAGAGTTTCCAGCCGCCTTTTCTCTGAGCGACTGTATAAAACCGTCCCAGAGTTCGTCGACCGTCAAGCCGGTATATTCCCTGAACAGTTCAATGGAATAGTTTCCGTTACGGCAGGCGGCATTCAGCCTCTTGATGAATCCTGCATCGTGCGTGAGAACGATCCAGTTGAAAAAGGCGCCGGTGATCCGGTAACTGTCGGTATATTTCGCTCTGTCAGGATTGACGCGGCAGGTACGATCTCCGTTTCTTTCGTACACGAAAAATCGCAGATAATCGGCAATACCTTCGGTTACCCAGCCCGGAACGCGGGATCTGTAAGCCTGAATGACGTGAATCAACTCATGTACAACCATACCGAAGTCGTCCGGACTTTTTACAGTAACCCATTCGGCAGAAATAACAATTTGGCCTCTTGCGGCGTGCGCAACCCCTTCCATCTGTCTGAAAACAATTGTCAGCGAGTCGCGGGGTATAAATCCTTCCGAATCCAGCAACGCAATAAGGACAGGGTACTGTTCTTCAGCAATTTTTGCGGCTTTCTCAGCCCACTCCCGGGTTTCGGGAGCATCGGTGCAATCAGTGGCGACCTTCAATGGCGGCAGAGGCTGTGCAACAAGATACGGAGCAAAAAATAATGAAACAATAAAGCAAAAAACTCTCATAACTATTTCAGTTTTCTTATTTTAATATTGCGAAACGATACCACGTCGCCATGATCCTGCAAGAGGACGGGCGTTTGAGCGGGCGTAGACCATTTCTCGTTGTCTTTAAACTTGCTTTTGGCAACCATTGCCTTGAAGGCGTCGCTGCCGCGCTCAAATTCAACGATTTTTTTCCCGTTGAGCCAGTGTTCCACATGGTTGCCCTTTGCGATGATACGGGCATGGTTCCATTCGCCCACAGGTTTGTCCTTTTTGCCTTTCGGAGGAATCACGTCATACAGACCGCCTTGCAGTCGCGTGCCGGGGGCTCCTAACTTGGCGTCGGGATGATTTTCGTCGTCGAGTATCTGAAACTCGCAACCCAGATTGGTTCCGGGCAGAATGAAATACTTAATCCCGCTATTGGCGCCTTTGGAAACGCGAAATTCGAGCGACAACTCAAAGTCTGAGAACTCTTCTTCGGTGATGACGTCGCCGCCTTTACCCGCCGGATCGATAGTCAATACTCCGTTTTCGATAACCCAGCCCTTTTCGGGGAAAGGTCTGTCTGTTCTGTAACTTTTCCATCCGGCGGACGTTTTTCCGTCGAACAAAAGTATCCAGCCCTGTTTTTGTTCTTTTTTGGTCAGGGTGGGAAGTTGTGCATGAACAAAACTCCCAAGCATACTGAACACAAGCGATAATACGATAAATTTCTTCATGGTGTTAAAATTTGAAACAATACAATTTATTAAAAGTCCAAAGTTACTATTTTTTTTTCAAAAATATTTGGGACGAGAAAAAAATCCCGTCCCAAAATTTTTTTAATCTTTGTTATATCGTTCACGGTCAAGTTTTGTGTTCGGACAAGGTTATACCTTGTCCGAAATATCCTGACAAGTTTAACTTGCTGCCATATCGGGACGAGGTGCAACCTCGTCCCAACGTGCACAAAACCTGCCCGTGCGAAGTATAATCAGAATTTACTTAATCAGCGTACATGCTACTGGTGATACCCAGATAAAATTCCGACATCTGACATGCGCTGTTATTCGCCATATCAAACTCTTTATATTCGATTTTTACGTACCGGTAATTACTCAACGGAATCATCATATTGGGAGTTACATCGGGTATTGGACGGGCAAACTGAACAACCCCTCCCACATTCGCCCAACTGGTAGCGTCTTCAGTCGCCGAATCTGCTGTCGGATTTTCATATTTATTCATCGGACCCTGGTAATTATTGGAGCCGGATACCTGCATTGCCCATACTTTCAGACCCTGACCATTGTCAGGCGGTATTCTGCCATTCATCCGAAGATAGTTAAACCGGTAACCTGCTTGCATATCAAGTATAAAAATCATGGGCATCTGGTAAGCGCCGTTATTTACAGATCCGTTAACACTTTTGGTCGGTTTCGCCATAGACAGAAAAGTTGCCGGCGCCGATCCGTTAATATGCGCGCTTGCCCGTATCTCGCTTACTTCTTCAGGAGTCCAGTCGCCGGCAGGGAATGTTGTTCCCGGATAACCGTCGGTAGCAGGCGCAACCGATGTATAAATACATCTCCACGCTGTACGGTCTATATCTATAAATGGATCAAATTCCTTATCAAAGGAGTCAATATACGTACCTGCCAGCCCGACCACTTCATAGTTTGATTTTATCTGAAGGGTAGTGCCTAATTTGAATCCTGGCAGGATGGTGGCATTGTCATTATTGGGAACTGTTATTTCTTTTTCAACATTGTTCTCAAAATATCTTACTGTGGTGTACTGCATGAATTCGTCAGCGACCGCCTTCCAATTGATGGTCAGCGACCCGTTTGCCCACGAATAACTGTTTGTATTCACTTCCCTGCTTGCCAAATTCTTCTGATAAGCCTCTGCAGTAGGCGTATTCAGCTGATACGTATTTACCAGAAAAGTGGTGTCCAGAATCACTTCATTATCCGCTTTGGGTACAACCGTGTACCGGATTTCAATGGAATACTCATGTCCGGGATCTAAATTTCCCATTTGAATTACCGGGTTTTTTTCACACTCACCGGTTATTTCATGGTCGTCCTTATCGGTGTACTTGTAAGTCAAATTAACGTATTCCAGCAATACAGACGACGGTTGCGGCCATTTAAGTTCAAAAGCCCAGGGAGAGGCGCTTATACGGGGCGACGCCATGAGCAAATACTCAAAATCGGATGAAAAATACGGTTTTAGCGCAATTTCCTGAGGAACGGATTTATTATCGTATTCATCAGTGGTATATACCGTAAAACGGTACATTTTCGGTTGAGTAAGCCCCGTAACGTTTACCCACGAACAGACAGAGTCCCATACCAACGTTTTACCGTCGTATTCCACTACCGTGTTTTTGGCTTTTCCCAATTTAATCTGACTTGCCGGCAACCTGCCCGCCTTGAGTAAATCCAATTCCACCCGTTCAAGTCCTATTCTGCCGATAATGGTATCGAAACGACCGGGGTATATGGTTTCTTCGGTAACAAAATCAGCGATATTGTCGTATGTTTGCTTGCATGAACCTAAACAGGCTACACAAAAGAATAAAAACATTAACTTTTTCATGATTATTTATTTTTATTGTTTATTAATTATTGTTTGCCGGTTTGTCAAACTTGCCGAAAAGCGTTACTTCCGACAAACAGTTGTGTTTTTGGTTGGTGTAATTATCCCTGAAGCCGGCTATGGCTTCGTAACGGAACCAGCGCACCGATTTCGGGGTAAAGCCGGGGTTGTCAGGATACATGTATGCTTCGTCGCCCTTCTGGCCGTTTGTTATCCATTCAACGTCGCTCAACCCTGACGGAATCGGTATTTTGTGTTCCGATATTGGTCTCCATACGCCTCTTACATATTCGGTATCAAGGATTACCCAATTACCTATCACATCTTCGCCGACGTCTTCATCCAGATACCACATTTTGTAATATCCCACATTTTCATCATCGTAGTATTGTCCCCTGCTTTGACCCGATTCGCCTCCCGAATGGCGCTGGTGGGTAACAATACGGCTCAAATAGTAATAAGCGCCCAAATCGATAAAAAGATTCCATTTATTAATGGTATCGCCGAGCGCGGGTACGCCTCCCTTACCAATCCGTCCATTATCCTGACAATTGATATAATTGTTGTTGATGCGCCAATCAATGATATCATCAATAACACGAAACAAGCGGCCGTCCGCATAATTACCGAAAACCATCGGAATGCCCGCGATTGAGTCTCCCGGTATCGGAAGTTTCCAATCATCTTTGGGTATCCTGATGTCTTGCAGTAACACCAATCCGTTGACCTCTATCGGTTCGGTTATATTGTTGTAGATATCTTCCACCGTAATTTTCATATTGATGGGCTGGTCGGGACCCAGCGTCAGGTCTTTGATGAACTGGCGATCGTACTCACGGTTCGACGACAGAACCTGTATGATGTTACGATGAGCGCCATCCATAGTGAACTCAAAATCGACAACGATATTCACCGACTGTTTCAGTTCGTTATACCAGTCGAGATAGAATGCGCCAAAACCCGCTTTGACCTCAATCGTTTTGGCAACCCGTAAAATGGACGATTCCAATGGCGTAACCTGTACCGGCACCACCGCCGATTTGTTGCCCGCCCTGTCTAACGCATACAGTCTGATGGTATATTCCTTATCTTCGCCCAGTCCGAGTACGTCAATGGAGTCTTTAAAATAGGACGCCGAGAATTTGAAAACCTCGCCATTGGCGGCGTCAAACTCAGCCATCACCTGTAAGAGGTCTTCATCGGACGGAGAAACGTAAAAAATCCGGGCGCCGCCATACAGAGGTTTTACGTCAAGCACAATTGGCGTTCCCGGAATACTCGTATCTTTGGAACTGAGTCCAAATCTGTTTTCTTCTTTACAGGCATGAAAAGCCGCCACTGCAAAGAGTACTATCCATAAATATTTAACCGTTTTCATATAATTAATTCTTATTCATTTACAATTTTAATGATGATATTATTTCCATCCGGGATTTTGAATCAAATTTGAATTGGTATTCATTTCAACCAAATCAATGGGCCACAAACAATCCGTAATAGTAAACTTGCGTTGCTGTTTGACAGCCAACACAAAGAAATCGTCAAAAGTTCTGCCTGTATCGGCATTCCATCCCCAGATAGGCGCCGAAAATTCGCGGGGCGCTCTTTTGTGGCGCAGCATATCCCAGAAACGAAGTCCCTCGAAAGCAAATTCAATTCCTCTTTCCTGAAGAATAATATCGCGCAGTCCGTCTTTGTCTAAATGTTTATCAGGAGTTCGCGCCCAGCCCGACGTCGTCCCCCACGATATTTCCACATCGGGTATTCCGGCGCGTTCGCGCACTGCGTTCAACAATTGATATACTTTGTCGGAAGGACCCTCGTATTCGTTCAACGCTTCGGCTTTCATCAGATAAAGGTCGGCCAGACGTATGATGGGAAGCGGGTAGCGCGTCTGACGATTTTGACTGCCGGACGTTGATTCGGGATGTACAAGTTTCTGAATACCGATACCCGTAACAAAGAAGTCGGTATCCGGCGACCCCTTGCCTGCCAGTCCGCCATTATACATCATGGTAGGGATACATACCCGATGGCCGCGCCAGTAACCGCCCGTAAACCCCAGATTGGCATAAAACCGCGGTTCGCGGTTCATGTAAAGATAGATGGTTTGAACGCCGGGTTGCAAAAATCCTGCATACTGAGGATATTCAAGATCTTCCCTTGCCGGTAAGGTAACTGCGTCGTGAATCTTCCTGTAGTCGTAATAGACGTCTTCATCAATGGGTAAGCCGCGGGTGGTATAATAACGCTCTGCTACCGTATAGTTGGCGCCCAACCATTGCCACGACCACGACGAACTGTTTTGATCGCCGCCCGATTCTGTATTCCAGGGTCCGGTTGGATTACGAATCTGAGTAGCGTGCGGCATTCCTTCGCTACCAATGCCGATGTTCGAATAACCCCAAAGCAATTCCTTGTTCCACGGGCTTACGATCAACATCCTCAAATCGTACAGTTTTTTGATGGCGCTTTCGTTCATCAAAAAATTATCTTTGTCGTCACCGTAATACATATCCTTTTCGTAAGTAAACAGGCTTTTCCTGTCTTCGCATAACGCAAACGCCGAATCGCAGGCGCTAATCACATCTTTCCATTTTTCCCGATCATATTCCATCGGGAAAAACGGCTTTTTGTCACTGTCGAGGAAATCGCTGTAGTAATCGCTGTTGCCGTTATAAAAAGGACTTGCCCTGTAGAGCATTACCCGCGCCTTGATGGCTGCGGCGCCCATCTGGTCAATTTGCCCCAAATCGCTTCCGATAATCACTTCCTTCAGATTGGGAATAGCCTCATTCATCAACTTGATGACATAATCGAAACAATCTTCCAATTTTGACCTTACCACAAACAGAGATGCCGGATCGGCGTCGGGTGCGACAGACTTGTCCATAATGACGATAGGTCCGTATTTCCTGATCAGCAGAAAATTGTAGTACGCTTTCAGGAACAGGGCCTGCGCCTTCCACTCTCTCTTTTGAGCGTCGTCCATATCGATAACAAGGTCGATATTCTCCATGAAGATATTACATATCCTGATGCCTTCATACAGTTTTTTGCCGGCTCCGGTACTTGTCCAGTCGCTCAGCCGCGGATTGTTGACAGATTGCAGCCCGCGCATGATGCGTAAGGCTCTCAATCGTGTTTCTTCAATATCATAATCCAAACGGCCTACATATTCATCGCCCAAAAGCCAGTGCGAATTGTCGGGAGTGTAGTCGGAAGGAAGGTAACTGTACACTTTGGCTAAAGCGTTCCATGCCTCTTCCTTCACTGTAAAAATATCCTCAATGGTTCTTGTACTGTCCGGTACTACGTCTAAATACTTCGTACACGACGATATTGCGAAAATCGCGATGAGAAATAAAAAATTTACTTTTTTCATGATTATATTCATTTTAAAATTTAAAACATCAATTGAATGCCCAGATTGAACCTCCGGTTAAGCGGATAGCCCAGTCCTTTTCTTTTCTGTTCGGGGTCCCACAGTTTGAACCGGCTAAAAAGCGCCATGTTTTCGCCGCTGAAATAAACCCGTGCGCTATTCATTTTTAACTTATGGACATTTGGCAGACTGTAGCCCACTTCCACTGATTTTAGCCGGAGGAAAGAACCGTCGCGCAACCACCACGACGATTGTTGCGTATTGTTGGAGATAGACGAAGTAGCCAGTCGGGGCCAGAAAGCATATACGTTGGGATTCGTTTCTGTCCAGTAATCGTCGGCAATCATCTTCAGGGCATTACGTCGGCTGTAAAAAGGTGCAATGCCTTCATCGCCATCGCTGCCGCCTACGCCTGAATTGATGAAAAATGAAGTACGGGCGGAACCCTGAAAAAAGAATGCAAGGTCAAATTTTTTATATCCCATCTGTAACCCGAAACCATACTGTATCTCCGGAACGGTAGGGAATCCCATCGGGATTCTGTCGTTAGAGTTCACAACGCCGTCTTTGTTGATGTCCGTATATTTTATGTCGCCGGCCATGTATATGTCGAAATCCTGTTTGGGCGAGTTCTCTATTTCCGCCTGGTCTACAAAAAGCCTTTCCGCTACCAGACCCCATTCCTGATTAGGGCTGTAGCCTTTCTTTTTCAGGTACTCGTCGGGAAAATTCTTTTCATCCAATTCCACATATTTACTGGTGGCATAAGTAAAGTTTGCGCGTCCGGTCATCCAGAAATCTTTGTTGAAATTGTGCTGAAAGTCAATCGATCCATCAATACCCTGCGATGACACCTTTCCTACATTTCCGCTGATAGTGGCTTCAAGACCTGCCGTAAACGGGAAATTTTCGCGTGTCATATAAATCTGGCTTCTGTAGTCTTTAAAAAGATCTACCTGAAGTTTAACGGATTCGTTTTTGAACAAACCAACTTCCAGTCCAACATTAAATTTCTGTGCAACTTCCCACGTAATATCGGGATTGGCATAACGATTAATCGTGTATCCGGGGTAATAATTCTGCATATCTTCCCCAAAACGGAATGAACTGCTTCCTCCGCCACTGATTTCCGACAGGAAAAAGAAACGGTCCTTACGCTGTGCGATGGCGTCGTTACCTACCATTCCCCATGTGAATTTCAGTTTGAGGTTCGAGATAATGTCTTTGTTCTGCTGCCAGAATTTTTCGTTGGAAATCAACCATCCTGCGCCAAATGACGGGAAAAATCCGTATCGTTTTTCACCCGTGAATTTTTCCGAACCATTGTATCCGTAAGCAAATTCAAAGAAATAACGGGTATCGAAATCATAAGTCACCCTTCCCGAATTACCGGCATTCCGTTCGGGCAAGGTTTCGTATATATCCGAACTGTTGCCTCCCGTCAGTAATTTTTCGTCCACCATCACTACGGTCATGGCGCTTACGGAATGATTGCCGAATTTTCTGTCCCAGTTCAGCCGCGCTTCGTAATAAAAATTCGACCGTGCGTCGCGTCCAGCATTTACAGGTCCCAGATACGGACGTCCGGCAAATTCTCCGAAAGGATTCAGACAAAACAGTTTGAATTCTTCAGTAACCTGATTATACGATTCCAGCGTATAAAAGAACGGCCAGTACGATCTCCGGCTGGAATACTGACTCCATGTATTCGCCGAAGCTTTTGCCTGCAACTTCAGTCCCGGAGTAATAAAATCCAAATCCTGCATCAGAGTGGCCTGCGCAATGATGGTATTTTCATTACGGTCTTCGTATCCCATAACCATCTGGGCGTATGGATTTACCTTGAAATTATTGTCGCCGATACTTGTCGAACCAAACAGTGTATGATTGACATTCTGGCGTTCTGCATCCGGTTCAAATACGGCAGGGAAATCCACGGGATTTGAAGACATGACGCTTTGGAAAATGCTCTTTGCCGTTGCCCATGGACCGTTGTATCTCTCGAAACGTCCCTGAATGCGGGTATCCAATGTGGTGCTTTCGGTCAGTTTGAAAATTACATTTGTACGGATATTTACGCGGTTGATATTGATATTGTTGTTAAAATTATTCCGGCTGTCCACTTTCAGCAAACCGGTTTCGTGGTCAAATCCGCCTGCCACATAATAGGTAGCCACCTTTCCGCCGCCCGATACGTTGATATTGGCTTTGTTGTTGAGGGTGTATCTTTTGAACAGCATATCATACCAGTCTACATTGGGATAAATCATCGGATTTTCTCCCCGTTCGGTCGAACGGATTTTCTGCTCGGAGTAATATAGCCCCAGATTGGGATTGCGCGTTATCTGCGCCTCATTGTACATCTTCATGTACTGTACGCCATCCAGCGTTTTGATGGTTCGCGTGGGCGTTGCCACGTTCATATCCAATCTGGCGCTCACCTTTACAGGACCTTCGCGCCCCGGCTTGGTAGTTACGATAATTATTCCGTTGGCTCCGCGCGCCCCGTACATGACAGAGGCAGAGGCGTCCTTCAGCACCGAAAAACTTTCGATATCATCGGGCTGCAAACGCGCCAGATCGTCTTTGGTAACCTCAAAACCATCAATAAGATACAACGGTTCGGCTTTATACCCGAAAGTAGTGACTCCGCGCACAAAAAAATCGGCATTATCCGCTCCCGGCTCGCCGCTGGTCTGGTACGAAATCAATCCGGCAACCCGTCCTGCCAATGCAGAAGTAAGGTTGCTCGACGGTATTTTCAGATCAGCCACATTTACCGTTTCAATGGATGAAACAACGCTGGTTTTCTTTTGCTTACCAAACGCTACAATGGTTACTTCGTCCAGTTCATTGGCTTTCGGCTGGAGTTGCACATTGATTCTTCTCTGGTCTTCAATGGCAATCATTACAGGCTCATAGCCAACAAACGAAAACTCCAGAACATCGGAAGCCTTCAGATTAGTAAAGGAATACGACCCGTCGATGTCGGTAGTTACCCCGCGGGTACTGCCTTTAACAACGACGTTAGCGCCCGGCATCGGAGCTCCGTTTTCATCGGTAATGACGCCGGTTACTGTGAAATTGCTTTGTGCAGACAGTGAAAATGCACAAAAAAACAATGCAAATGCACTAAATACTATTTTTGGAAAAATATTTTTTAAAAATTTATGATTCATTTCTTTTAAATTAATTAATTTATAACTATTAACAGCAATAATTTCCGTATGCGTATACGGGATAAAATTTAACACATTATTTTTTATTCATCATAGGCACAAATATTTAGGTGAGTGAATTATTTATTGAAACTGTTTCGTTACAAACATAAAAAAACCGCAACATTGTGAAAAAAACAATATTGGGCTGTAAAAAGATTCCGGTGGGAAATCTTAATTTTCGCGAACTCTCTCTCTCTCTCTCTCTCTCTCTCTCTCTGCAATAATCGTGCCAAACCTTTCGGTTCAAGGTTTACACAGGCATTTGAGATATTGAAAAATGAATACATTTTTAGAGATATTTTGACTTAAAAAACAAAACAGAGGTGCAAAGATAATTTTTTTTATTCAATAACAAAAAAAAATTTATATTCATTCTTCTTCTATTTTTTGTTTATCATTGCACTCAAATTATTTCAAATACTTAGTATGCTTCAAAATCAATCATCATGATATAATATATTCTTGTTGATGAATAAATTTTTTTTCGTATTTCTGTTATGCCTGATTCCATTAGCATTATCAGGTCAGCGCTACATCAGCGGGCATATCGCCGATACGAGTGGCGTTCTTATTTCTGCGGCTCATGTGTTCATTGCCAATACTACCGCAGGAGCTACCACAGACGCAGAGGGATATTACCTGCTCCAGATTCCCGGAGAAGGAAGTTATCGTTTAGCGATTTCTCATGTGGCTTATGAACCTTTTTTTGTAGATATTGACCCGGGAAAAGCATCGAAAACGCTTGATGTAGTGTTACGTATACATGAATTTGGAGAAGTAGAAGTAGCGCTCAAAGTAAAAACCCGCAAAAGGGATATCGACCTTTTCTGGAAGACTTTATTAGGAAGAGTACCTTCCAAAAAGTCGATCCATGCCATCAATCCCGAAGCAGTTTACTATTACTATAATTCAGAAACTCAAAAATTAACGGTAACCTGTCGCGTACCGTTACGAATCATCAACAACGAAACCGGATATCGAATACAGTATGTACTCAACTTCTTCACACACGATTACAACACTCATCTCACTTCGTGGGAAGGAGAACCTGTGTTTGAAGAACTTGAACCGAGAAACTACCGACAAAAAAGGACTTGGGAGAAAAACAGACAACAAGTGTATCAGGTTTCCGTCCATAAATTCGTCAAGTCATTGTATTATCATTCGTTGATGGAGAATGGATTTCTGTTCTCTTACATTGGGGAAGGGTTGAATCCGGCTATCCATGTTAGCAATCTTCCGCCTATTTCCTTGCCCAATCCGAAAAATTTTATATCATCCGGCTCTGATGAAGGATGCAAAACACTGTACATACCGCCTGATTCCACCGTCGTTCTTGTTTGTTACGGTAAGCCGGTAACCGAAAAGAATTTGACAGATTTACAAATTGCGCAAAACGGACGGAGGAGTTGGTTTTCAATCGGCTTATTCCGAAACAAACTCATTACGCCGGTGGACACAGCTTTCATTTATCCCGACGGAACTTTCAGAAATCCATTGCGATTCACTACTTTCGCTTCCTCGCATCCGCTAACGGGACTTAGCATGATACTGCCCATTGAATATGCTTCCGGTAGAGTTCACGATGATGAGGCTATCGGGAAAAATGAACTTGCGGAAAACGAATCCGGACAATCACTTGTAAACGCTCTCGACAGCGCCGCCAAACGTTTCGATATGCAGTTGAGCGTATTCCCGCAGGAAAAGGTATATCTTCATACGGATAAACCATATTATACTTCCGGCGAACGGATATGGTTCCGTGCTCATGTAGTGGATGCAGCCTCGCATACGCCGGTGACGGAAATAAATTGCATATATGCTGAATTGTTCGATCTTCGCGATTCAGTGGTCAGTCGTGTAAAAATTGACCTCGAAAATGACGCCTTTAGCGGATATATTCCAATTCCTGAAGATATTCCGGAAGGGGATTATACAATAAGAGCCTACACCAACACCATGCGAAATCTGGATGAAGATTACTTTTTCCTGAAAAATATCCACATTGGCAATCCCATGACCCGTATGATTCAGGCGTCAACGGAATTTGAGTTTTTGGAGAAGAATAAAATTGACGCAGAAGTTCGTTTTTCATCCCTTTGCCCAACTCCCGAATCGGTAAATATCAGTATCAACAACGGAAAATTAATGAAAGTGAAAAGCACGAACGGTATGTCCGGTATTAGTTTCAAACTTTTACCCGACGAAAAACAGCGGGTGATGTTGTTGGACGCAATTTGTAACGAAAAGTCGTACCGGCAATACATCAGGATTCCTTTGCCAGATGACGATTTTGACGTGACGTTCTATCCTGAAGGCGGTTCGGCGCTGTATGGCAGTATGGGGCGTATCGCTTTCAAAGCAATGCAACGCGACGGAACAGATATGGATGTTAGCGGCGTAGTTTATGACTGGATGGGTAATGAAATTACCCGTTTCAAAACCGATGTTCGCGGAATGGGTCAGTTTTTCATGACGCCTTTAAAAGATGAAGAACGGTATTATGCCGTTTGTACCAACCGCAAAGGACAAACGAAGCGGTTTGAATTGCCTGTCGCCAAAGGTAACGGGTATGCGCTGACGGCAGGATGGAACAAAGACAAATTAATCGTAAAGGTTCTTCAATCCGGATATCGTAAAACCAACGACACGCTATGTCTGATCGTTCATACGCGCGGTGTGGTACAGGATTTCCATATTTGGAAAAACATCAGCGAACCGGTTGCTATCAATAGGGATTTTTTCCCTTCGGGCGTATCGAATCTGCTGCTGTTGAACAAGGATATGCTTCCGGTAAGCGAACGGTTGGTGTTTGTTCATAACGGCGATCAGGCAAATGTGACATGTAAGACTGATAAAGATAAATATTCTTTCAAAAGTCCGGTTGAATACACGGTGCATCTTACAGATGAAACAGGCGAACCTTTGGAGGGGAATTTCTCGGTTTCGGTAACCGACAACCATGAAGTGGCTGTGGATACCACTTCCAACATTTTGACATCTTTATTACTGACTTCCGATTTAAGGGGAAATATATCCGATCCGGCTTTTTATTTCCAAAAAAATACGCAGTCGGCCAGGGCGCTTGATCTACTGATGCTAACCCAGGGATGGCGACGTTACGATACGGAACGGATGATACAAAACGATTTCATGCGTCCTGATACGTTATTTGAAAAAGGATATGAGATATCAGGCAAGATAGTGAAAGGGCTGTTTCGGGAAAAACCGGTTGTAAATGCCAGCGTGAGCCTCCTTTCACTCAAGGAATCTTTTTTTGCAGAGACTGTCACCGATCGTAATGGCCGGTTTTACCTGCACGACGGCAATGCCTCCGACAGTACCTGGTTTATTGTGAAAAAGGATGTGCCATCGCCTAAGGAAATTGCTAAATTAACGCTCGACGGAGCGTCTTATCCAAACGGAGTGCTTTTTCCGGAACGAACTGTTCCCGTTGTGTCCGACAGGGCGCCGGAGCGTGATATTTTTGCCCAATACGCGGAAAAAGCGGAACAGCAGTACGTGGACGAACACGGAACCAGAGTGATTCGCCTGAGCGAAGTCGTAGTTACAGCAAAAAAGAAACCGGTACACAAGTCAATTTATTATTTTACAGCAGATAATTCTATTAACGTGAATGAATTAAAGATTCCGCCATCCACCATGACTAATTTATTATTGCGACTTCCGGGAGTATCTGTTAATGAAGTAGAAGGACGATTGGTTGCATATATTGCAAGATTTTCAACCAGTGGACAATTTGATGCTGACGGTACGCTTAAATCATGTCCTGCCATGTTCTTGATTGATGATCTACCTTCAGATGATGTATCCTGGCTCGATCCTATGGATATAGAACAAATTGACTTGTTAACCTCCCCTGTCAATCTTAGCGTTTTCGAAAAAAGAGGAAATTGCGGCGTAATAGCGATACATACAAAGTCAGGTACAGGAGGCGCTAAAAAATCATATTATACCTATACCCAAAAAATCATGCCACTTGGTTTTCAAAAGCCTGCCGGATTTTATGCGCCCAAATACGATACGCCCGCGCAAAACACCAAACCCGACTTGCGAACCACCATTCACTGGCAACCCAGTATCACCACCGATGAGGAAGGAAAAGCATCTTTCAGTTTTTATACGGCAGATACGCCATCGACATATACGGTAGTGATTGAGGGGGTTACTGAAGACGGGAAGATTTTGTATCAAAGGGATAAAGTGGTGGTTGATGGTAAATAATTTTTTGTATTTTTGTCGAAATTTCAATGGAAATGGATTTCTCAAAATGTATCAACAGGATTTTTTGCGGGTTTCTGTTTTTCATTCTGTTTTCAGGCGGTATCTTTGCCCAGCGAACATTAGAATCCACCTTATTAGATGGCATGACCCGCAAACCCGTTTCCGGTGCGCACGTATATTTTGACGGGACAACCATAGGGACGACTACAGACTCTTTGGGAAGATTCAGGATTTCCGCCGGCAATGTGG
>Ga0082212_10007452_pt1 | contig 14466 bp, 17 predicted proteins | sample TergutNt197P3_FD_71548 | JGI IMG/M metagenome (GOLD analysis project Ga0082212, IMG submission 71548) | Neocapritermes taracua P3 segment gut microbial communities from Petit-Saut dam, French Guiana - Nt197 P3 | ecosystem: Host-associated > Arthropoda: Insects > Digestive system > Gut ... | reverse complement strand
TGGGTTTTATATAATGCGTTGTGGTGATGTGATTATATAAAGCCTTTTCATATATTTACGCATACCTCCAATCCGTAATTATGATATGATTGATATTTGCCGACCACCTCCTTAAATGTTGCGTTGACGGCTTTTCCGTAGTCTATAAGTGGGGATATTAACTTTGATAGTGTTTTGGGTATATACCCCATTTTATAACTGCCTTTGTCTTTTACGGTGGCTATTATTGCGATTGCGTTGTTGTCGTATTCGTTTGTGGCTTCACGTTCAAGGCTGATATTGATGTTTTCGGCTTCATACTGTTTTAACCTTTTGAGAGCTTCCTGCCTGTTTCCGAATGATACCCCTGCGACTTTTACTTGAAGTGTTGCGGTTTTCACTATGCCCCACGCTTTAACGAACGCCGCCGAACGGTTTAAACCTTCTTTTATAAGTTTGTTTGCGATAACGCAGACTTTTGATTTTGTATCATTTTTCTTTGTTATGGGTTTTATTGTTTCACCGTTCAATATTTTCTTTGCGAGTGCGATTTTTTCTTCCCTGCTCAAATTAGCGTTGGCGTGTATTTCATTGATTGCGGCGTTGTCGTGTCCTTTGTATTCGGTTTTCTTCGGAGGATTAAGTTTTTCGGCTGTGAGTGTTGCCTTCCACCAACTATTTTTTGTGTTTACGATTGCTCCGTAGTTTGTTGTTGTAATTTTCATTTTTCTTTACCTCACTTTTAATTATTTATTGTTTGTGATATAATATCTATCGTTTACAATATATATTATATCACAAACGGAAGTAGAAATCAATGAACAAATTGTAAATAATCTATTGTTTGCGATATATTTTTTTATATAAAAACTATATTTTCTATTGACAAACAAAAAAGACTATGATATAATAAACAAAAAATCATATACGAAAGGAAGGGATAAAATAAATGGCAATCAATTATGATAATCTCTGGAAATTACTGATTGATAGAAAAATAAATAAGACTGATTTAAAAAATATGGCAGTGTTAAGTCCAAATACTGTTGCTAAAATGGGAAAAGGTGAAATTGTAGATATGTTATCTCTTGTAAAAATCTGCGATACTTTGAATTGCTCATTATCTGAAATCGTTGAATATACGCCTTCGCTTGTGAAAGCAGGTGAATAATATTAGTAAGTTAGAAAAAGGCATAAAAAAGGGCGGCAAACGCCGCAAAAGTGAAGAGATAGATATATCACTCCACAAAAAAGATATAATCAGCAAATACACCAGCGGGCTGTTCAGGGACGCAACACTCGCATTTTACGGAGTCAAGGCGGCAAAAATAAAGGAAGCTGTAAATGTGGAGTTTCCCCGTGTTCAAATATCTATGAAAAAGACTGATTTTATATTTTTGCTTGAAGATGGCACGTATCAGCATTTAGAGTTTGAAACGTCATATAAAAAATCGAATATGAAACGCTTCTTTGACTATGATTTACAAATATATAATAAATACGACAAGAAAGTCCAGACCGTCATAATATATTCATCTGAAGTCAAAAAGGCGGCGAAAACTCTTGATATTGGCGTGGCGAAATATACTCCTGATGTAGTGATGATGTGCGATTATGACGGCAATGCGATATTTGCGGAACTTGAAAGAAAGTTAAAATCAAAAGAGAAATTAACTGACGCAGATATGCTTAATCTGATATTTCTGCCGTTGTTGCGGTGTGATGTATCAAAATATGAACTCACGGAAAAATCTATTGAACTGGCGAAAACAATAGAAGATGAAAATAAACAAAATGCGTGTATAGCGTCAACGGTGGCGTTTATGGAAAAACATTTAACTGATATTGAAATTAATAAGATTTTGGGGGTGTTGGAAATGACAAAAGTGGCAAATTTGCTTATGCAAGAAGGCGAAAATAAAAAAGCTATTGAAATTGCCGTAAGTTTACTTGATGTGTTGAATGTAGAAATCATAGCGGAAAAAACAAAATTGACAGTCGAAAAAGTTAAGGAACTACAAGAGGAATATTTAAAAACAAAAAATAAGGTTGAAAAAGATGATTAAAACAATGTAAGAATAGAGGATTTTATATTTATGCTTACAGTCGCAGAACTCGCCCAAGCGTGTAAAACGTCTACTACAACAATTTATAGAACTCTGAAAGATGTTCAACAGGACAACGCAGAGCTTTCAACGGTGTTGACCGAAAAGAAAAAAGGAATCACCTATTTTACTGAAGAAGGCGAACGAATTATAAAAGAGCGTTTGAACGCTGTTGAACAAAATGACGGCGAAACTTCAACAGAGTTGAACGCCGTTGAACGTGTTGAACATTCCATAAATGACGAAATCCTGTTTTTACGCAGACAAAACGAAACGCTTTTACAGGAATTGAGCCGAGAACGTCAAGAATCAAGTAAGGATAGAGAGCAAAATCAAACAGCATTAGAAAAAGAGAGGGAACATTCACGGCAACAAGCCGAACGTCTGGCGGAACTATCTGAAAAACTTGCGGAACTTACCAAGAACGAACAAATATTAATGCTTCAAAGTAAAAACACTTATTCATTACCTGAAGAGCAAGCGGAAACCATTTCATCAGAGGGGAGCGACACACAGGCAAACAAATCATTATCAATTTGGCAGAAGCTATTCAAAGGCAAAAAAAATAAATAATTCAGGCTTGTTTGCGACACCCCTGAATTATTTACCGAGAAACTGAAAGGTATAAGTATTCATATTCTCATAATTATTATATGCTATTAATTTATGTTTATATTCATTCTACCATATCTTTTATGTTTCGTCAAGTATTTTTTATTGATTTTATTGAAAGGTATGGTATTATTTTATGGAAAAAAATAATTCAACAAAGAACAGCAGAACATTAGCGGACGTAATCAAGCATGACGGCATCAAGGCAAAGGGCTTCGGCACGATACCGAAGTTTATAACGCACGATACCGATTTAACCCTTGAAAGTAAGACAATCTACGGTTATTTTTGCTCTCTTTGCGGAAACGGAGCGACAACATTTCCGTCAAGAGATTTAATACTACACACTTTGAAACTTTCAAAAGACGGATATTATAAGCATTACAAGGCGTTAATCGAACACGGTTATATAAAAGTCGAAAAGTCCAATCCTGCGGACGTTAAATCTCATAACGTATATACAATCATATCAAAGCCGAAAAAAGTGATTGAATACGCAAAACAAAATAAAGATAAAAAGGTAATTTCTGACAGCATAGACGCATACGGCTACGGAATACTGCCGAGAGCCGTAATGATTGACGATAGGCTGGATATTAAGGCAAAGGGAATATATTGTTATCTCGCAAGCTACGCAGGAGCTTCAGATACGGCGTTTCCTGAAAAAAAGAACATACTGTTTCATCTGAACATATCTGAACCCACATACTACCGCTATTACCAACAATTAGTTGAATATAATTATATAATTTCAACGCAACGCAAAGAGGAAGGACGCTTCGGCGTTTGTGATTATATATTAAACCAATTCCCTGATGAAAGGATAGGGAAGGCAATACAAAGAAGCCGAAAAGATAAAAAATCACCGAACTTAAAAAATCAGGACACCACAGAACACAAGGTAAAACCGACAAAAACGAAAGAAAAGAAAACTTCACCGCACCCAAAAAAACAGGACATCACAAATCAGGACTACAAAAAACAGGACAACAGGAATCAGGACACAATTATCAACAGCGTTCCTAAAAACAGTTTCTCTATTAATAGTATCAATCAATATCAAGCAGAAGCGGCTACGCCGTTTGATACGATTGATACAAATAATTTAATAAAAGTTTTTTCTAAACAAGAAGTTGCGGATAGAATATCTTTACAAGCACTAAAAGACAAGCATCCCGAAAACCACGAAGAAATCACGATGCTTTATGACATTTTATGTGAGTTCCTCGCTGTTGAAAATCCTGTTTTCCCTTCTTATAAAATATCTGGGCAGGACACACCGTTTATCACTATTAAAAATATGTTTCTTGACATTGAGCAACGACACGTTGAATATGTTCTCCGTTCGCTGAATAACAACGACAACAGGTTTAAAATCAAATCCAGTCCAAAGTTTTATTGTATGACGGCACTTTTCCATAGCACACGCACAATATCATATTATTTCGACCGTAAGTTTACCCCGAAACCGCAGGAGAAGTCAAAATGGGAAATCCTTTTTGAAAAGAAAATCGAGAGGGACAGGGAAAGAATGAACGCTGAAGCCGTCGAAGAGCCGTCTTTTGATGATTATGACTGGCAAAATGACGATTATTAATAATTATAGTCGGCGGAACGTCCCCCTATACAATTTTTTCACTCTACAAGCGGAGGGCTGAAAGCTGTTTTTACCTATTTCTGCGGCACAATATATAGGTGGAGAGTGGAGTTAATAAAGCTGTCGGCGATAGATATTATTATAACGCTGTGTTTGCGTGTAGAGAGCCTTATATTGCTTCAGAGGGGTAAAATCATATAAAAGTGTTCAAACGCTGTATAGATAGCGTTTAAATGATTAAATTACGCTTGTCGAATTATTGACAAGTTAGATTTATTATGTTAAAATATGATTATATATGAATAATTACAAAGAATTATATTTTTATCAGGAGGTTATGTATGGCAAAGACAACGGAAGCAGAAGGGCTGGCTGAACAGATTAAGACTGCCCAAGAAGAATTAAAATTGGCGAAAGAAGCACAGCAAACCGCAAATGATAATGTTAAACAGAAAAGAGAAGCGTTATTAAAGCTACAAAACAAGGAAGGAATCATTCCGTTAGTCTATGACGTTGACGTTTCTCGTTTAGAAATCTTATGTAAAGAACAAGCACCACTTTATGGAATTAAAGATTTATTCGACCAAGTTTTGAAAGTCAAGCGGAATGACGGAACGAATAAAACAAAAGACATAAAGGAAAAAGAAACATACAATTATTCCCAAATTAGTCAGAGAATTAGAGAACAGGGACTGAGAGCAATCAAAGAAAAATGTGTTATTGATGATAGCAGCGGGAGAAATATTTATATTAAAAGTATGAGGCATAACGTAAAGTCTAACAAAACCGTAAATCTGCGAGAGTTAAACCGTGAGATTGAAATTGAGAGAAAACTAAAAGAATTAAAATCACTTCAAGATGAAAATAAATAATTTTTATAAGATTATAGATAATTAAACATCTATAATCTTTTTCTTTTAGTAGTGGGGCAAATCTGCTAAACGTCATATTTAATTTTTTTATTCTCTATGAAAAGTATGATTTTAAAACAAAAAAGGAGTCAGAATATGAAAAATAATAAACCTACTACGGCTATGGAGCGTAATCAAATTAATAAAAACAAAAAATCAAAGCAGGAGGAGCTTGACAAGCACGTTGAAGCGGCTATTGATAAAGCCTTTGGGCGTTATCCTAATGTTTTCAAGCGGGTGAAATAATGATTATACACGATACGGCATATAAAAACTTTCAGATAGACTATGAAAACGATTCGGACGAAGAGATAATGCTGAAGCGGTTTTACTTAAATAATGACAGGGTAAGCCGTCAAGTGTTCACCGATGAGGAGCGAGAACAGAAAGATTTTGATAAAAACTATGATAAAATTATGAAAATGGATAATTTGAAAAATCTGCGGCTTCAACTTTTAGCAGTAGAAAAATTGCTAAACGAATAACGAAAAACAAAAGCCCCCTGTAATGATTGATTTAAACTTTCATTACAGGGGACTTTGACCTCAGCGGTCGATACTTCTATTTGAATATTCGATTTTTTTATGATAAAATAAATTATGAAAATTAAATTAAACTTAAATTATATGAGGTGGAAAGTGAAATTAATAACGATAAATAATAAGTATTCAATCAATATTGAGGAATACGAAAAATTAAATATAGGTGATGAGTTTTCGACACAAAGGGAATTATTCAGAAAAATATGTTATCCTGCGGCGGAAAAGTTCACCGGCACGGAGGACAGGACTTTAAAAATGATAAGGGAGTCATTTATCGGATATGAAACGACAGAGGGATTTAAAATTAAAATCACATCTATTCAGCCAACGGAGAAATTAATTGAAATGGCTGAAAATATGGGAATAGGACGCATCCGCTATGACGATAACAGAGATTATTTACTGGAATACATAATTTTTTCGCTGAACTATGACGGTGATGATGTTCTTTACCTATCAACAACAGAAATTATAAAAGATTGTGATATATTCCCGAACTTTTATTATGAATACGCAAAACTGTATTATGATAAATTAACTGCGACAAAAGATGATAACGACAAATTGAATGATTTTATTTTAAATCACGGTATCGCAGATAAAGATTATTTTGTAAAAGTAATGGATAAATTAAGCTATATTCTATATAATACCGTATTTAGCAAAGACAATATATTAAGTTGGGCAGTGCGAAACGACATTGAAGCTGAACGTATTTTATTCAAAGACGGCGTTGAATTAGACAAAGAGGACAGTCAGATTTTAGAAGAAAATTATATAAAACCGTTGAAGGACAGCGGTGTTCACCCGAAATTATTAATCAAATTGGCAAATATGGATTATGTAAAAGACAATGGATTAACCCAGAAAAATCATAAATGGTTTTATTATAAATACAAGTTTGTAAAACGAAACGAACAATTATTTATTAAAGAGAGAGATTTAATGTATCATCAGAACACGCTGAACGATAAAATTATTAAGGGGCTGAAGAAAAAGGTCGGCGTTCCTAAAGACGTAAATATGAAAAATAAACTGGATTATATAATTAATAGCATAAAAAAATAAGAATTAATCCAATAACAGATATAATATATAGCTTATTGGATTACTTTTTTCTTTTGTTATTAATTTATTTGACTGAATTATAATGTTGATTTAAAAATTAATATCTTATGGAATCCTCTTTTATATTAGAAAATCAAAATCCCCCTGTTATTGATAAATGCCCGATAATTTCATTATGTTGTAAGACTCCCCGATAGAATCGTGGAAAAATTAAGTTTTTACAATATTTGAAGGCATACCCACGCAGAATCTCGTTCAAAAATTACTTTGAGCGGTTGAAATAAAAATAAATAAGAAAAGGAAAAGAATAAATTATGATAAAACCAAGCAAAGAGCAGTATATTGAAACAATCAGAAACGGCGAGGACTATTCCCCAGACTGGCACGGTAAAAATGTTGTCTTACATTTTGACGGCACTTTTGAGATTATATATAATTATAAAGCAGGGAATAAGTTTGATTATATCGGCAGAGGGGAAAGGCTTGACAACGGCAACGGTTATGTCGGCATCGAAGCTGCCTATGATAAAGATTATATAAATAGGTCATACGCTATGTTTTTAAATGCGTGGATTAATTATATAGAACGTGGAACGCACGGCAGATTTTTAGATATTTACCCTGCTGAAGCTGAATGTATAGGGATTGAAAAACGTGCGGACGGCGTTGTAATGAAATCATCTGAAGCGTTAGAGAAGCAGAAAAATGATTATAGAAATTATATTGATAAATTATATAAGCGTTTAGACAAAGTTTTTAATGTTTCAATCACCGCAGGAGCGTGAAAGTTTACGCAGGGGGGCGTAGTATGGCAATATCGTTTTCAGATAAAAACATCTACCCGAAAAATTATCTTTTGCTTCGAGCAATCAGAGTTGATAAAAATATTTTTACACGCCACGCCATACCATAAACTCCTGCGGACAGCCCTTTTAAAATCGTCAAGTCAGGTCAAAGAAAACATTTCTTTTACATAACATAGTATTTTCGTTTACACCGCACTTTTCAAACCATAAAAACCAAGCAAATCCGTATAAAAATGTCAACAAATCAAAACACACCTTTTTGTTGACATTTTTCTTTTTTTATGTTATAATATATATAAAATGTAAGAGGGGAAGAAAGTATTATGACAAAATACGGTTATTGTAGATGTTCGACAAACGAAAGCAAGCAGGATATAGACCGTCAAAAGAGGGAATTAAAAAAAATAGGCGTGAAGGACAGTAACATATATTTTGAGTATGACAGCGGAGCGAAGGCCGACCGCATACAGTTAAGCAGACTACTTGATACCGTGAAGGCAGGGGATAGCATAGCCACAACCGAAGTATCACGCCTCACACGCTCAACAAAACAATTATGTGAGATTATAGAGTTTGCCAAAGAAAAACGCCTTGAACTGATTATAGGCACGTTTCGGGTAGATTGTCGGACAGAACTCGACCCCATGACGCAGGGCATGATTATGATGTGGGGCGTGTTTAGTGAAATGGAGAAAAGCATATTGAGCCAGCGAGTGAAGTCTGGCATGGCTAATGCGAAAGAAAAAGGGGCGATTATAGGCAGACCTTCTACGACCGTTGACGATTTACCGCCGTCATTTTTGAAACACTATCCTAAATATGCGGAAAAACAAATAACGCAACAGGATTTAGCGAGGTTATGCGACACAAGCCGACAGACCATTTCTAAATATGTGAAAATATTAAAACATTCGGCAATTTCTAAATAAATAAGACATATTTATTTGGTATAATTATTTTGAGAAACAAATATTAGAGGTGAAAAATGAAGCTGACGTGGGATAACATACAAGCAAACGCTGTTGCTTTTTCTAAACGGTGGAAAAACGCACATAATGAGGAAGCTGAAGCACAATCTTTTACTACTGATTTTTTATATGTTTTTGGTGTTGATGACCCTGTTAAAATTGGTGATTTTGAATATAAAGTGCCGTTATCGGGAAATAAGACAGGCTATGTCGATTATCTCTGGAAAGGGCAGATTGCCATTGAAATGAAATCACGAGGTAAAAATCTTACGGAGGCGTTTGAGCAATTAAGAAACTATATGTCGCATTTACCTGAAGGTGAAATCCCTGACCTTTGGCTTGTATGTGATTTTGAAAATATGCGGCTCTGCCGCCGTTCAACGAATGAATTATATAATTTTAAGACAAACGATTTACGAAAACATATAAAAAAGTTTGCGAATATAGCAGGGTATGCGACAGAACGAATACGTGATGACCAGATAGAGGTAAATGTAAAAGCCGCAGAAAAAATGGCTAAATTACATGACGAACTAAAAGAACAGGGATATGAAGGACACTCGCTTGAATTATATCTCGTAAGATTATTATTTTGTTTGTTTGCTGATGATACGGGTATTTTCCCACAAGACAGTTTTTATCGTTATCTTGATAATTCAAAAGCGGACGGCTCTGACTTGACGGAACGCATAAGCCGACTATTCGAAGTGTTAAATATGCCGCCTGATGTTAGAGAAAAGAAAAAATTACTTTCTGATGAATTAAAACAATTTCGTTATATTAATGGTAAATTATTTGCTGATTTATTACAGTATGCTGATTTTGACGCTAAAATGCGGCAGATACTTTTGGACTGCGTTAATTTTGACTGGAATAAAATAAGTCCTGCTATTTTCGGTGCTATGTTTCAAGGCGTTATGGATAAAACGCAACGGCGAGAATTGGGAGCTCACTATACAAGCGAAGAAAATATATTAAAACTGATAAATCCGTTGTTTATGGACGATTTATGGAAAGAGTTTGAGCGTGTAAAAGCAACTCCTGCGGCTCTCGACCGTTTCCATGAAAAAATAGCAAAATTAAAGTTTCTCGACCCTGCCTGTGGCTGTGGGAACTTTTTAATTATCACATATAGGGAATTGCGTTTACTTGAACTTGAAATATTAAAAATGAAAAACGACACAAGCCAAATGATTATAGATATAACTCCTATGGTAAAAGTTAGCGTTGAACAATTTTACGGTATAGAATACGAAGATTTTCCGTGTCAAATAGCACAAGTGGGAATGTGGCTGATAGACCACCAAATGAATCTGCGAGTATCAGAATATTTCGGACAATATTACGCACGGCTGCCGCTTACGCAGTCTGCTACTATTGTTCACGGAAACGCTTTAAAAATTGAATGGGCTGATGTTATCCCACGACAAGAATTAAATTATATTTTAGGGAATCCTCCATTTATCGGATATTCTTTACAAACAAAAGAACAAAAAGAGGATATTACAAATGTATTCGGTGATAAGTTCAAAGGTGCTGGAAAAATAGATTATGTTTGTGCATGGTATAAAAAATCTGCGGATTATATGAAATATACGAATATAAAATGTGCGTTTGTTTCAACTAATTCAATTACGCAAGGCGAACAAGTCGCTTTGTTATGGAAGCCATTAATAGAACGTGGGATTTATATAAACTTTGGTATTTCCACGTTTAAATGGAATAATGAAGCCAAAGGCAAAGCGGCAGTCTTTTGTGTTATTGTGGGTTTTAGTTATAATAAAACAGAGCCAAATATTAATCCATACTTGATAGAAGCTCCGAATATTTTTATTGAAAGCAGAAGTAGACCTCTTTGTGATATGCCTGAAATGATAACAGGAAATAGACCTGCTGACGGTGGAAACTTGATAATAGAGGACAAAGATATAGCGGATTTTATTAAAAATGATTCATTATCGCAAAAATATATAAAAAGATTTATGGGGTCGGAAGAGTTTATCAATAACAAAAAGCGTTGGTGTTTGTGGCTTGTTGGCGTATCTCCGAGCGAATTAAGACAAATGCCTGAAGTGTTGAAACGGATTAATGCTTGTAAAAGTGATAGAGAAAACAGTCCAGATGAGGGAAGAAGAAAACTTGCTAACACACCTATGCTATTCAGAGAAAAAAATAATCCTGATACTTTTATCGTTATTCCAAAAGTTTCTTCAGAACGTCGTAATTATATTCCTATTGATTTTTTATCTTCGGCAACAATAGCAAGTGATTTATTATTTATAATCCCAAATGCTACGCTTTATCATTTCGGAATACTTACTTCAAGCGTTCACATGGTATGGACGAGAGCTGTATGCGGTAGGCTTAAAAGTGATTATCGCTATTCAAAAGATATAGTCTATAATAATTTTGTATGGGCGGACACAACGGAAGAACAACAAACGGCGATTGAAAAATTAGCACAGGGTATTTTAGACACACGATTATTATATCCTGAAAGTAGTCTTGCTGATTTATACGACCCTCTAACGATGCCGCCTGAATTGACGAAAGCACATAAAGCGTTAGATACGGCGGTGATGAAGCTGTATGGCTTCGATAACAAGGCAACCGAAGCGGATATTGTAAAAGGTTTAATGGAACGGTATAAAAAATTAGTTAATAAATAAGAGGTTTTATGAAAAAAAACAGATTTTTGGTTTTCGCAAGAGATACATTGAAATTAATTAAAAAGAACGGTGAAATTGTCGAAGGCATTAAAGCTCATGTTGAAAAAAATATTTTTACTATTTATGATACGACAATTTCTATTGAAGAAGAAGATATTTTTGAGCGTGAAGTTCCTAATGATATTGAAAGATATAAAGTTATTGACAGAGGATATACAAAGGCGTTTCGTGCTATTCCTGAACGATATAGAGTAGCAGTAGAAAAAATAACGAACATAAAGAAAAATACAGAAGGGAATACTGTTATGTTTAAGAAATTAGCACCATTATTAAAAAGAGCCTTAAACGAAGCCAAAAGAAACGCAGACAAAAATGATTATTTTGATGCTAATAATTGTTTGGCTGAAAATGGCAGTCCTATAAAAAATCAAATGTTTACAGAACTCGAAAATCAAGGTTATATAAGAAATGTTGCGGACGGTGGAATATATCAGCTTGAAGCCAAATCATTTACTTATGATGATGACGAAGCCGAACACGAACGGAAAAACGCTCCTTCCATAAGCATGGGGGACGTTCACATTGACGGCGGTAGTAGATTTAATCTTAATTCAGTAGATAATTCAATAAATATAACATTATCAAAAAATGATGAAGTCCTTTTTGATAACGTTTTGAAAACGTTGGAAGAAAGCTCCATAGAAAACAAAGAAGATATAAAATTATCAATAAATGAAATGAAACAAACGGTAGGCAAACCGTCTTTTATTCAAAAGTATAATTCTTTTATACAATCTGTCGCTCATCACATGATAATTTTTGCTCCATTTATTCCCCAACTATCGGCATTAATGGAACGCTTGAATTAATTATTTAATTTTTAAAATCGGAGTGTAATATTATGAAACGTATAATGGATAGATTGCCTCGTGAGCAAGTTATTTTACGCAAAAAATCTGGAGAAGTTATAGAAAATATTGATGTGCTATTTGGACAAGGAGATGTTTTAATAGATGATGCCACTCTAAACATTGAAGAGGAGGATTTGTTAGAAAGAACCCTCCCGAATGGAGCGAAAGAACATTATATTATACTTGAACGTGGATTTTGTAAAGGAACAGGATTTATTCCTGACCGTTATCAAGCAAAGATTGAAAAATTATCTGCTGTAAAACCTTCATCTTCTATAAGCATCGGGGATATTCACCTTAACGGCGGTAGTAGATTTAATCTTAATTCTGTTGATAATTCAACAAATATAACAATGTCAAAAAATGATGAAACTCTTTTTGATAATCTCTTAAAAACACTTGAAGATAGTTCCATAGAAAACAAAGAAGATATAAAATCTTCAATAAATGATATGAAACAGGCAATAGGTAAACCGTCTTTGCTTGAAAAATATAATAGTTTTATACAGTCTGTTGCTAATCACATGACTATTTTCGCTCCGTTTATTCCTCAACTATCGGCATTACTAATAGAACGCTTAAATTAACTTTGATTTTTGAAAAGTTCGGTTTTTAAAATCTGGGAATGTAGATTTATACTTTAAATCAAAGAAAACTGTTCAAATATATGTCTACTGTTGGACTGTAAACCGTAGTTTACACCGCAATCCGAGCCAACGGAAAATACTTTATGTTTTTTTCGAAGCCGACATAATTATTTTTTCTTCCTGAAACGCAAAAAGTTTTCAAACTAATAAATTATTTAAGTGCCAAGCTGAAAAAATATAAACATATTACCCCCATAGAATCGGCAAAATTAAAGATGTAGAGCTGACAGGCATTTATAGCGTCCTCCGGAAGCGATCGCACACCATACCACAACGCTTCAGCGATAAAAATAAGTGTTCTCCGTCATAATCACGAAAAGTGTTCTTGTTGAAGCCGTGCATGGGGGCGGCGGAGTAGCAAAATAGACAAAAACAGGGACGGCAGCCAGTCCCTGTTTAGTTTCAGTTTATTAATAATCCAATTCGTCAAATCCGTTATATACATCATCAAGTTTTATATGTCCTGTCTTTGTTATAATAAGATGTGCCGCTTCGTCCCCGTGCTGTTCGCTTTCGATTAAAAATAAGTCCTGCCCTTTATGCTTTTTTGCGGCTATTACATACCACGTTCCGTAATGTCCTTTGATTTTTATTTTATCTGTGTTCGGCGTTATCGGTTTGCCTTTTATCCAGTTTATATATTTTTTTGGTATAGTCATATATGCCCCTTCCTGCGGAGGATATTGCCGTCCTCCGCTTCGGCATTTAATTTATTTACGCACTTTCGCCTTCATTCAATTTTCTTTGCTTATCAGCACAAGTTTTACATAAAGCCCTGCCGTTTTTGTTTATGCTCCATTCATACGCTGTCTTATCGTCATAATCTTTATTTTTCCATTTGAACGGTTTGAACACCTTCCCGCAATCCACGCATTTGTATTCAACATTCTGCGGCGGCGGTGTTGTCGGCGGAGTCTGACCGCTTGTATTAGCGTTATTTTTCATAGAGTAAACGACTGCTTTATTATTGTTGATTATTTCAAGGCTTGTAATAATTTTGTCGGTGTATTCTATATGTGATACTGTAAACGTGTCGTAAGTGGTTTTTTTGCCGTTCTTATCGAATATATTAACTTTATCCGCAGGAATCCATATAAACGGACTGGTATATAATTCTCTTCCGATACCCAAATTAAAACACGCTCTTTTGAAACTGTCGGAAGCCAGCCCCTTCTCTTTTTCGGTGTAGCTCTCTGTCCCTGTGTCCTCTTTGCTTATCCATTGATTTTTAGTATCGTCCCATATACTGACGGTGCAGTTTGCGTTGTCCCTTGTATGCTCACGCTTCCAATTATACACGCCCACGACTTCATCAAGTATAGTCATATCAACACGAGCGTCTTTATATAATAACAGAGAACAGCCCTTCTCGCTTATTGTGGAAACTCTAACCTCAATCTGTGTAGCTGATAATAATGGAAATTCCAGTTTATTCATATTTTTTACCCCTTTTTAATTTTTTAATAATTTGTTGTTGATTTTGAAGGGGCGATATGGTACTATTTATTTATCGCCCCTGCGGTGATACTGGGTTTTATATAATGCGTTGTGGTGATGTGATTATATAAAGCCTTTTCATATATTTACGCATACCTCCAATCCGTAATTATGATATGATTGATATTTGCCGACCACCTCCTTAAATGTTGCG
>Ga0082212_10007451_pt1 | contig 14466 bp, 9 predicted proteins | sample TergutNt197P3_FD_71548 | JGI IMG/M metagenome (GOLD analysis project Ga0082212, IMG submission 71548) | Neocapritermes taracua P3 segment gut microbial communities from Petit-Saut dam, French Guiana - Nt197 P3 | ecosystem: Host-associated > Arthropoda: Insects > Digestive system > Gut ... | reverse complement strand
TCAATATTGGGCTGGTGGTGTCCGGCGGGATGGCAAAGGGCGCCTTCCAGATCGGGGCGCTGCGCGCGATAGACGAGTACATAAGTCCCCAAAACCTGAAGTATTCCAGCGCCTCGTCGGTGGGCGCGCTGAACACATACGCGTATCTGACCCACAGCCTGGACAAAGGCGCCGAGCTTTGGAACATCATAGGCCAAAACAACGACCGCACGTTCATCACCACAATTTTACGCAGTAGCCACCTGCACGAAGCCATAGCATCCATAATTTCGGACACGGAGATAGCGAATACGTTCTACATACCGCTGGTAAGCCTGAAGAAAAGGACGCTGTCCTATGTTGATATAAGCAAGGTGCCGAACGAAAAAACCGAAACGTATCTGCGCGCCAGCGTGGCGATGCCGATATACAACGAAAGCGTCAGTATCGACGGCGAACATTTCTACGACGGGGCGTTGATAGACAACATCCCGATATATCCGCTTCTGAAGCATCAGCTTGACTATGTCATATGTATTTATTTCGATAAATACAACTATACGTTCGAAAACGAGTATCTCGACAACAAGATAATCAAGCTGAATTTCCTTGACAACAAGATCGTGTCGAGCTCCGTGTATTTCAAGTACGACTCGATAAAATACATGATAGACGAGGGTTATTCCCACTCAAAGAAAATACTGGATTTTGTGTTTTCCGGGGGTGTGGACGATATAGCTTCGATACATTCGAAAATCGATGAAATAAACGCGATGAACAAGGCGAGGACCATTCGCATAACCGGCGACGTCGTCGTCGATAATATGAACAAGATCACGAAGAAGCTCATGAGAAAAAAAGTGGTGCTTTAGTAAGGGGTGTCCGGATGAAAAACAGAATTTTTGCAGGGATGGCGATTTTAGCCGCGGTGGCGCTGGTTTCCGGCGCAAGCCTCCTGGCTGCGGCGGCCTCGGGCTCGCAAAACGACCCGCTCGTGACGATGAGTTATCTGACGGGCGTGTTCGAACCGCAGATAAAGGATGAGATGGACAGAATAGAAAAAGGGCTTACGGAAAAGTTCGAAGCCCAGCTTGCCGCATATGAATCCGGACTGAAGATGGATCCGGACGATTTCGACCCCGACATGCAGGGCAACGCGGACGTTTTTGCCGTCGTCACGCTGTCGAACGGGAAGCAACTGGCGTGCTCGGTGGGTACGGAGATTATGCTGCGCATTGGCACGGCCGAGGGCGTCGGGTCGTCGGCGCCGGCGCTTGTGGATTACACGGATGGCCGGTCCCTGTTGGCGGGCGCGCCCCTGACGGCGAACCATATGTACCTTGTGACAATAGAGGGAAACGGCATAAACGCGACGTCGGACCTGGTGAGGGTGCTCGTCCGTGGAAACTACACAATCAAGTGACGTCCCCTGAACCCTAACTCAGCGTTATACACACGACCTCGTTGTTCGAACCTACCCTCAGGGGCGGGCCCCAGGTTCCCGCCCCCGAGGTCACTATCACGTGCGGGCTGTCCGCATCTTTTTTATAGTGTCCGTACTGAACCGCATACATTGCGTTCGTTATCAGGTTCATCGGGAAAAGCTGCCCGTTATGCGTGTGCCCCGCCACTATCAGGTCGGTTTCCTTTCCGTACTCGTCGATGCGCGCCGGGTTGTGGTCCATCACGATCACCGTTTTGCCGGCGTCCTGAGGCGGGAGCACGTCGGATATGTCCCTTCTTGTCATTTCCGCGAGCCCGCCTATCGGCGAGCGGTCTATCCTGCCGACGATTATCAGGTTTTCGCCTATCGTCTCATACTCGTCATTCAGCAACCTGACGCCGCTCCCGGCAAGGAACCCCGAAACGGAATCGAATTTTCTTCCGCCGTCGTGGTTTCCCATGCACGCGTATACGCCGTAGGCCGATTTTATGCTTTTGAACAAGCCCATCACGTTTTCCGGGCTTGAGAGCGTGTTGACGTCGTCGTTGAAAATATCCCCCGCTATGCAGACAATGTCCGCTTCCATGCCGTTGACTTTTTCCACTATTGCGACAAGGTTCCTCTCCGCGTTGAGGGAGCCGAGGTGCAGGTCGCTTATAAGGGCGATTTTCAGCCCGTCCCGCGGGGATTTGCCCTGAAGGTCCATTTCGTATGAGGTGAAACGGATCTGGTTTGCGTTGAAGAACCCGTAGCAGGCCACTCCAAGGGCAATAAACAACGCGGCGAGCCCCTTAAAAAACAAAACGTCCGGCGGAACGGGGCCGGGAATGATACGCACTATTCGGCCGAGCAGCACAACAATGTCGGCGGCGAGGAAACAGATCAGCAGATATATGAACGTTCCCATCCAATAGGCGCTTATCCTGCCGACAACGGCATTGACCGCCGAAGGCAGCGGCAGGAAACCGGCGATCATCGAGACCGCCAGGAGCGCATATATCGTTATGAAAGCCTTTAGGTTGACGCCGGGGATGACGAGCGCGAGCCAGCGATAGAGCCCGCGCGCCACGTATATATTTATTGCCGCCAATATCAAAACCGCGATCACCGCGCTGACGGGTCCGAAAAACAGCCTCATTTTCTTCAAAGCCTTTCACCGTGCTTCCCGCGACCCGGAAGCTTGACCAGCCAGCGGATAAGCCCGTACAGACAGAACGACATGAACACCAGAAGCAGGGATATCTGTATCGTCCATAGGATAAACAGCCCAACGAATATGGTGAGCGGAAGCAGTCTGAACGGTTTCCTGCTCCGCAGCATCCTGTTGACAAAGTGCGGGTATGTAACCCTGCTGACCATCAGCGCGCCCGCGAGCATCAGCGCGAATGGAAGGCACCACATCGAGACTTTTTCAAAAACGTCCGGAACCGCGGAGCCCGCAAAGCTCATGCGTATAAAGAAGTTTGACGCGACCTCCTCGTGAAAGAGGACAAGGCTTATTATCAGCCCCGCCGCGGCGGGCGACGGCAGTCCCGAAAAGCTCATGTGCGATGATTCGTCCTCGTCCGTTTCGACGTTGAATCTCGCAAGTCGTACGAGCGCGCACATCGCGTAGAATATCGCGGCGAAGATTATCCATCTTGCTATCAGGTTCGCGTAACGCGCGTCGTTCCCGCGGAGCTCGGCGATTTTGATGGCGAACATTTTGTAGGATATGAGCGCGGGCGCGACGCCGAAGCTGACCGCGTCGCAGAGGCTGTCGAGCTGCGCGCCGAAACCGGAGGTATACCCGCTCGCCCTTGCGACGCTTCCGTCCAGGGCGTCCGCCATCATGCTGAAGATGATCAGCCAGGCGGATATCGCGGGGTACGACATGTTCCCCCCCGGCAGCAGCGGGAAGCTGAAGCTGCGATGCGGTTCCTGGCTCGCGATGAGAATTGCGCAGAAGCCGAAAAGCCCGTTGAGCAGCGTAATGGCGGAGGGCAATACGGAGACGAATTTCATGCGTTCCTTTTTTCTCATACAACCATGCCTTTCAGGCGTTCTTTATTTCCAAACTTGTGCTATGCAACGACGCCGACGCCGTTGTCCGTACTTTCAACTTCCATCTGATCAGCTACAGCACCGCTAACCGTACCGTATTATTGCAGTCAATCCTGCCCTTACCTTGTCCCCAAGCTTCACGCACACTTCGCGGTTCTCGCCGTCCGGGAGGATCAGCTCCGTCCGCGAGCCGAATTTTATCATCCCATATTGCTGACCTTGGTCAAGCACGTCCCCCGGCTTTGCCCTGCACACTATGCGTCTGGCCACCGCTCCGCTTACTTGCCTGACGGTCATGACGTCACCGGCGCCCGACAGCATCTCCAGCTCCATATCGTTGGCTTCGTTCAGCCTTGACGACTCAGGGTCATTCGCATTGCGGAATTGGCCCTTTTTGTATATGACCTTTTTCACCACGGCCCTACATGGCGAACGGTTGATATGGACGTTGTAAATACTCAGAAACATGCTGACCTTGATGAGACCGTCTTCCGTCTTTATCTCCGTCACCGTCCCGTCGCAGGGCGAGTAGAGGATATTTTCGTCAGAGGCAATGATGCGCCCGGGGTCGCGGAAAAAGGAGAATATCCATATCAGTACGACCAAAAGCAGCGCTTCGATGGGAATGATCCACCAATAGCGGAGAAATATTGCCAGCAGCGCAATAATGCAGCCAACAATGGAGGGGAAGACGGCGACCTGCGGAAGTCCGTATTTAGTAAGCATAAACAATACACACCTTGTAAAAGCAATGGGCGCTACCATGTATAATAACACAACAGCGCCCGGATTTGAACCTAAATATTCACATTGCCTATTTTTTATCCGCGACTTAGTCTCGCCAGTATCGTTGCCGCTTCCGCTCTTGTCGCCGTGTCGCGCGGGCCGAAGGTCGTTGACGTTTTGCCGTTTATTATCCCGTGCCGCTGCATCGTTGACACGGCCTGCGCGGCATAGTCCGCTATATCGACCGCGTCCGCGAACGCCGCCGCGGCGTTTTCTGCCGTGTCGCCCCATCCCGCGCCCTGCATATAGTTGTACAGCAACACCGCCATGTCCTGTCGCGTTATTTTCTCCTCCGGCGCGAAGCTATTGTCGCCCACGCCTTTCGCTATCCCGTTTTCCACGGACCAATCCACCGCCCCCGCGTAATACGCGGAATCGGCGACGTCCGCGAACAAACCCGATCCGGCGCCGGCCGACGGAGACGCCGCCCCCCGTGTCTATCGCGATGCTTCGCACCCACGCGTCCGCAAGCAGCGACGAACCGACCATCTCGCTGTATTCGCCGGTGTAGTCCACACGAAAGTCGATGCTTCCCGCCGCGTCCATATGTATGTATCCGCCCATGAACAGATCGTCTTCCGTGCCCGCGCCGTCGGGATAGAAGCCGACCCATACGCCGCCCTCTTTATCCGCCTTTATCACGCTTACCGACACAGCCGGGAATCCGTCCGCTTTCGTCCAGGTCTTCCACGATTTGCCGTCATACCTCGTCAGCCCCCCGAATGAGCCGAACCAGACGTCTCCGTCAACGCCGATTTCCATTGCCTGAACGTAGTTGTCCGGAATCTCGTCGCCCTTTTCGTACCATGTAATCAGACCCTCCGCCAAATATCCCAGGCCCCTGTTCTGCGTCAGATCCGTATAGCTGGCGTTCTGCGAAAACCATACCCCGCCGGAGCCGTCCGCCGCGATTGCCGAAACAAAATCGGTTTTCAGAGCGGGCGACGACTCCGTGTTGTACACCGTCACTTCTCCGGAAGCATCGACGTGCGACAGACCCCCGCCGTAGGAGCCCACCCAGAAACCGCCCGAGCCGTCGTCGGCCACGCTCCTTGTGCCGGCCAGCGGCAGCTCCGTTCCCGCCTCGTATGTTATGAAGTCCGGTCCCTTTTCGGCTTCCTCCGCATCCGCCCCCGGGTCTTCGTCCCCGCCCGTGTCCGCGCCGACGACGATCCTTGTCACCCATTTGTTGCACCAGCCGGAATTGTCGTGCACTATCAGCCTGAGCGGGCCGTAGGCGTTTCCTGCCACCGCGTCGAAGCCCGCGTCCGTATCGTTTGGCACGAGCGGCAGTCCGTTCGCGGCGGTCGTGCCCTGCGCGTATGCCAGCAGGACGGGCTTGCCGTTGATTCCCCTCTCCATGTCCGTACCCGTCAGCGAGACGGAGTACATATCCACCGCGTACACCGTCACCTCCGACGTCTTGAGCCCGTCCGCGAATCCTATAGTCTGCAGAAGTTTATACAAATCAAGCCCCTCGACGTATACGGAGCCGCCCATTTGGTACGTGTCCTTTACGACGATGTTTTCCATCGCCTCGATTTCCTTCACTGTGTATTTTGCCGATTTGGAAAGGTTCGACCCCGATATGCCGATGGTGTAGTCACCGTATTGGAGGAAGTTTCCGTAGGAATGCGTCAAGCCCGCGCCGGACGCCGCCACGACCTCGATTCCCGTCACGTTCACGATACACTCATCGTCGGCCGCGCCGTTTATCACAAGTCTCATCGGTCCGCCGTCGGAGGCCGACAGCGGAGTCCCGGCGCCGCCGGACGTGTGCCCGTACGCCAGTATGACTCGCTTCTCCTGGTCCTGCAGGTCCGCGACGGTGAGTCTTGTTTTTTGACCCTTGTCATTCGATACGACAATGGCTTCCATGCCCGCGGACGCGCCTATGGACGGATCGTTGATGAGCCTGAACAGGTCAAGCCCCCTGTATTCGACTGTATTTCCGCCGACGGAATAGGCGCCCGTCACCATGTATCCCTGTTTCGTTTCCAGCTCGGAGACCGTCATCGTTGTCCCGGAGGGGTTGGTTACCGCTCCTTTGAAGACGAGCTTGACGTCGCCGCCTTCCCCGACATGGGAGTATGTATCCGTCTCAAGATTCACCACTATTCTCGCCAGATTCGAAATCGCCGCTTTGTCGTCGCCTCCGACCGCGATGGTTTTTGCCGCCATTTCGGACTCGTTCTGCGCGCGTACGAACATCAGCGGCCCCCCGCTGTTGCGTATTAGCTTCCCCGTCACGCTGTCTGTAGCGACATATCCCGCCGACGGCACGTCTTTCACAAGCGGATATCCGTTTTTGGCAAAGGCCACCATCGCCCCGAGCCCCGATGTGCCGCGCTTCGAGTTGTAGCCTGTTTCCCTTATCTGTTCGAGCGAATATGACACGGGTGTGGAACTGCCCTCGCTGAACAGCTCGACTGTTCCGATGTAACCCGCCATGCCTATCTCCTCTGTGAGCAGATACCACAGGTTGACTCCCTCGAACAGCTCATCGGAGACCTTGCCGTCAACCATGTCATACGGATAATAGCCCTTTTCCCGCCTGCCCTGTGAGTCCATGTCCCGCTTTGAGGCGCCGTAAAGGATATTCTCCAGCTCCGCCATCGTATATGTCTTTGTCGTCTTTACGCCGGCCGTGCTGATGATATCCACCGTCAGCGCGCCGGGTGTGTCGGCCAGCGCCTTGTACCCCGGGTTTTGCGAGTGGGTCGAGTAGCGCGCGCTGTCACCCACATATACCTCCTGCGCTTTCTGCAGTTGGTTTGAGCCATTGTTGAAAAAGTATGCGTAATTCTCTTCCGCGGACGGATTTGAGCGGTTCATCCCATCCGTCTTGCCGAAAATGACCTTCATCGGCCCGCCGTCGTTCCCAAGTCCGCCGTAATATCCGGGCGCGTCGGCGTCCTGCACGTATGGATAGCCGTTGACCCCGTATGCCAGCAGCACGGGATAACCGGTTTTTGCCGGATATCCGTTGGAGTCGCGCTTCCACTCCCCGCCCCCGCCTTCCGGGTTCGTCGGTTGGTATTCCTCCGTCGAAAGCTGCGTCTTCGTCGGCCTTGACGTGCCTACGTCCAGCGGCGATTTCTCGTAGAAATACGACAGCTCCGGATGTGCGAGCTGGTACATGGAAAACTCCGTGGACGTCCTGTAGTTGTCCCACGCGGCGAATGACACGAGCGTATCCCTGTCGTTTGTGTACTTCGAGGCGCTGATTCCGAGCTTCCGGGTCAAAAGCTGCCAGAGGTCTATCCCCTCATATTGGTTCACATACCAATACGTGGTGTTGGACAGGCTGTAGGAATCCCGCCATCCGAAGCCCCCGGCTTTCGGCGCGCCCGAAGCGTCGTATTCGACCATTGCCTCAAGCTCCGCCACCGTGTAGTTTACCTCGCGTCCCAGCGCGGAGCCGGTGAGGGTTATTATAAACTCAAGATTCGCGGGGTTGTCAAAGGCTTTGTCTGTGGCGTCCGAGTGCTTGAAGCCCGGTTCCCCCGCCGCCGTCTGCACGTACATATACGCGCAGGAGCGGAACGCCCCCCCGCTTTGGGTTACGTTCGTGCCGCTCCCCTGAAACACCGTCGCGTCGTAGACAAGGCGGATCGGCCCGTCCGCATTTTCGAGCGACGGAATGAAGCCCGTCGCCAGGTCGAACACGAACGGCGCCGTCGTCGTCCCGTCGGAAACGCCGTGCGCGAGCAGGACCGGCCTGCCCGCCGCCTTTGCCGCTTTCAGGTCCGCGTAGGTTATGGCGGCGATATCCTGCCGCCAGCGGTTTTTGAACGCGACCGTCACCCGCTCGTCGGCTTTTTGCACGTTTTCGTTTATCACCCCGTCGACAATGGCTAGCACGTCCACGCCCTCATATGTATACGTCTTCCCCGCGCCATTCGTGTATTCGGCGGTGACGATCGATTTTGACGCCGCCTCAAGCTCCCGCACCGCGATGGGAGTGGTCGCGGCGACGCCGGGCCCCTCGACAGTCAGCGTCGCGCCCGTAAGCGCGTCAATGTTATATGGGTTGGCGCTGTCGATATGCTTGAAGCTTGCTCCCTTCGCAGCGCCGGCTATGGGTGACAGCAGCGAAAAAGCAACGGCCGCGGCGACAAGAAAAGCGGTAAATTTAGTTTTTTTACCCATACCAAATACCTCCTGTAAATGTCAAAAACGCAAGCCTCGAATCAGTCGCTGAAATTGCATTACGGCAGCGAAACCACGGACGGTGGAGCGCGTCAGTAGGCGCATGGACGCGCCTTCCGGCGAAAAGTAATGCAATTTCAGCGACTGATTTGAGGCTGGAAATAGCAGAAGAACTATTCTTCGAACAGCTTCATCAGCTCGAAGATTATGACCGCCGCTTCCGCGCGCGTCGCCGGCCTGTTCGCGTCCGCCTCTATGCTCTGCGGCGTATCCGTCAGGCCCGCCCTGCCCGCGATTATCAGCATATGCTCCACCTTCAGGTCGTCGTTCGGGCCGAACGTGCCGTCGCCGTAACCCTGGACGAGACCTTCCTCGACCGCCCAGGCCACGTACTCGCCGTAATATTCGTCATAATCGACGTCCGTGAACTCCTCGTCGCCGTATGCGCCCTCCGCCTCCAGCGCGCGCCCGAGGAACGTTATGAACATACCCCTCGTCAGGCTCCCCGCGGGATCGAACCTGTTATCGCCAACCCCGGTCGTGACCTCGTACTCCGCAAGCGCCTCGATCGCCTCCAACGCCCAAGGATAACGGCCGATATCGTTGAACGCCGTGATCCTTATCTCAACGATTTGGGACACCCAGAACGAGCTGTTGAAATCGTCCGGGTCTATCTGCCCGACGACCACCTTTGGAAGCTCGTAATCGACGATTTCGCGGTTCGTCCTGCTTGCGTTGCCGTTCCAGGCAAGCATCATCTGGTTGCCCTCGTCGTCCGCCCAGAATGCCCCGCGCTCCTCGTCGTCCAGATTGAATGTTCTCGAAAAATCGTCCGAGGCGGTTATGATCATCGCATTCGCGGCGTCGTCAAGGGTCATGACATCATCAAGGAAATCTTCAAGGAAAACGCCTGTCAGCGTATCGACGTCAACCGTGCCGGAGCTGTTTTTCCAGGTATAATCCAGGGTCTGCGCATAGTCCTCGACAAGCTCGATAAAACCCGTCATAGTGAAAAACGCGGGCTCGTCCACCATGCCGACGACTTTAAAATCGTACTCATCGGGCGTGGCGTCGCCTATCCACGAATCATACTGTCCGCTCACCGGAACGACGGCCAGGGCCAACGGCATGAGCGAAACCGTCAGGACCACGCACATCGCAATGCGCAGCAGGCTTCGCAATGTTTTCCCGGTTGCCTTTTTCTTTTCGTACATTTCACTTTCCTCCAATAAAATTATAGATTAACGGTTTGCGCGAAGTACAAAACAGCCTCTCATCGAAACAAACGCAGGAAGGGAACGCGCGTCCCCCGCCACACTGCCTGAATCAAGAAAGGCTCGTCCACCGTTCTCCAATTGTGGGATTATTCTACAGAAATCGCACGGTGCTTGTCAAGTTTTTTCAAATCCTTAGAATTACATCGCCCGGCCCCTCCAATTTATACCCGCCCATCCGCTCTAGCCTCCCGGCGAAATCCTTTGACTTCAGGATCTCCAGCAACCGCTGCATCAGCGGCATCTCCCACGCATGATCCGGGATCAGCAGATCGTACCGTTCGTCGCATATATGCAGGAAATCCAGATCGTACATCCTTGCCGCGGACAATATCCCGAGCCCCGCGTCCGCCGACCCCGACGCAATTATCGCGGCGACCGACGTATGGGTGAACTCCTCCCGTCCGTAGCCTGTGACCCTCTTTGCGGACACCCCCTCGCGGCGGCAGAGAAAATCGAACAGTATCCGCGTCCCGGAGCCTTTTTGCCTGTTCACGTAACCAACGTCGTCGCGCATGACGTCCAAAACCGACGTTATGCCCTTGGGATTCCCTTTTTGCAGCATCAGCCCCTGCTCGCGGCCGGCGCATGACACAAGGCGGACGCCGCCGCCCCCGCGCCCATCGTCGCCATGCCGGGTTTCTCCCTTCTGGAAATACTTCGCGATGAACGCCGCGTTGTACTCGCCCGTGGTCTCGTCCAGCAGATGTACTCCGGCAATGTGCGCCTCCCCGCGGCGTATCGCCATCAGCCCCCCCATGCTGCCCACATGCGACGACTTCAGCGAAACCCCGCCGGCTTGCCGCCGCAACAGGTCGGACAGCTCATCGAGCAGAGGGTCGTGGCTACCTATCGCGACAAGCCCCGCCTCGATCTCCCTTCGCGGCTTCAGCAGCCGCACTGTGACGCTCTCGCCGCTTTTGAAGCCCCCATGCCCCTGCGGGACCTCGGCGATGCCGTCGGCTTTCATGAAAGAGCTCACGACTCCGCTGCCCCGGCTGAGCGGCATCGCGACAAGCTTGCCACCGACGCTTCCCAGCCCGACCCTGACGAACTCCCTGTAGTCGTCCGCCGACACGACCTGCTTTGAGAGCGTCGCTTCCGCATACTCGCGCTCCCCGAGCGGTCTTTTGCCCAGATATTCCAAAATGGGCTTCAGCAGCTCCTCCACCACTATTATGCCCGAAACCGGATAGGCAGGCGCCGCGAGCACGGGTTTGTTCCCGCAAATGCCCAATATCGCCGGTTTGCCGGGTTTTATGGCAATGCCGCGGCAGATTATTTCCCCGATCCCCGCAATCGCTTTTGCAGCGCTGTTTTCGGGGTCGGCCGACCCGTCCGCGCATACGATGACGGCGTCGCAGTCCTCCAGGGCTTGCGACACGGCGTTTTTTATCTCCCCGGCGTCGTCCTTCGCCGTATAAAAAAACGAGGTTTCCGCTCCCCACCCAGCCAGCATGGCGGAAAATATGACCGTGTTCAGCTCCTGCGGTCCAGTCCCTCTTTCCCCCGCGCTCCGCGGCACGGCTCCGTCGCCCGCGCGGACTATCCCGACCACGGGACGTTTGATGACGGCCACTTCGCCCACCCCGCAGGCGAGCAGCGCCCCAAGCGCCGCCGGCGTTATCTCCGAATATGACTGCAGCGCCATTTCGCCCGCGCACATATCTTCGCCGACCTGCCTTATGTGCTGCCATGGCGCCGCCGGCGCCATGACCCCGACGCTCCCGTCCTGTTCTTCGGTCACATCCTCGAACATGACAACAGCGTCGCAGCCGTCGGGCAGCGGGTCCCCCGTGCCGACGCGCACATACCTGCCCGGCTTCAGTACGGCCGGCTTTTCCAAGGTGGCGCCGGCCGTAAGCTTCGCGCTGAGCGCCACGCCGTCCATTGCGCACGCGTTGAATCCGGGGGCGCTGTCAACGGCGTAAACGGGCGCCGCGGTCAACCGCCCCGCGGCGGATGCGACGGGAATGGTCTCGACCCGCGGCGAAAAGCCCCTTTTTACAAGCTCCTCCAAATAACCGTCCCGCGCGGCTTCAAGCGGCGCGTTGGTAAAATATTTGGCCTTCAATAAATAATCCCCTCCTAATAGGGATAGTTTCGGTATGCCCGGCTTGACAAAGCGGCCGGTAAAGGCGATAATTTCCATTGTTGCCGGACGGTTCATTGCCGGACGGAGGGTATTCGGAAAACTGTTTTTTTATCGCTCTTCTGAGTTCTGTACTACATATTGTACCGTGGCTACCGCCTCCGGATTCCCGGCGTCGCTTGCTGCACATGTTCTTATTTCAGCGCTTTGTTGGCAAGCGCCACCTGCAACCGCACTAAAAAAGCAGTTTTCCGAATACCCTCCGTCCGGCTGCTGTCACTCCTACAAATGCGGAGGTATCACCGATTGACCAAACTGCAGAAAACGCTGCGCCACTTCAGCATAAGGGATATTACGCTTATTGCGATTCTTGCCGCGCTCGGGATCGCCGTCAAAATCGTGCTGACGCCGCTTATTCAGGTCGCAAGCGCACCCCTGTTCATACCCGGCGGGTCGCTCATCGGCGGGTTCTACATGATGTGGCTCGTCATCGCTTCGGACATGACCGGAAAATTCGGCGCCGCCACGCTGATGGGGCTCGTGCAGGCCGCGCTCGTGACGCTGACGGGGCTCGGCGGTTCACATGGAATACTCAGCTTCGTCAGCTACACGCTGCCGGGGCTTATAGTCGATTTATGGTATCTGCTGCCGGGCAGGAGCCCGGGCGGCCTTCCCGGAGCGTTTTTCTCGTGTATTCTGGCAAATATCTGCGGCGCTCTGTCCGTCAACTTGATATTCTTCCGCCTGCCGACGATACCGCTGCTGCTCTCCCTTGCGTCAGCGGCCCTGTCGGGCGGACTCGGCGGCGTGCTGGCGTGGCATTTGCTCAAAGCGCTGCGCAAACACGGTTTCGTCAGGAAAAACCTATAGGAGCGTCGCCGCAAGATCGGCCGCCCCGTCGAAATCGCTGTGCAGATATATCATGTCATGGATTTTTTCGAGCGACGCCGATGTTTTGCCGCCCCAGCTCGCTTCCTTCAGCTTTTCGAGGGCGGAATACACAGCCGTGTCGTCGAAATCACCGCAAGCCGCCCTTATGACGCCGAGCTGCTCCGCCAGAAAGACCTTGTCCTCCTCGATTTCCACATCGTCCTGCGGCGCCTTGACCGCGGGACATATTTTTTCGGTCAAAGCCTCAAGCGTTGCTATGAAGTCCTCAGTATTCGCCGAAATATAGTCCCAGTCCGCTTTTTCGCCGGCCATCTCCATCTCGTACGCCCGCTCCGCGAGCTCGTTCTCCCCCACGTTCCTAAGCGCCGACTTGATGCCGTGCGTGGCAATCGAATACAGCTCCGAATCGCCGTCGTCAATCGCTTCCCGCAGCATTTCCACAACGCCTTCCGCGTCCTCCCTGAACACCTCAAGCAGCTTGGGGTCTATTGCGGGGGCTTTCCCCGTCGTTGGTTCCGCAGGTTTTTCCGCAGGCTGTACCATATCTTCAACCGCCTTTTCCATTTCGATTTTCGCCGCTTCCGCCGGGTGCCGGTCGCGGATGAACTTGTTCAGTATATCGTTCAACTGCTGTATATCTATCGGTTTGGAGATAAACCCGTCGAAGCCGTTTTGCGCGAACCTCTCGTCGTTCCCGACAAGCGCATTTGCCGTCAGCGCCACGATCGCGCCGGAGTATCCGAGCTCGCGGAGCTTTTTCGTCGTCTCTATGCCGTCCATCTGCGGCATCATGTGATCCATGAAAATCACGTCGTATACCCTGCCGTTTTTGACCATTTCGATCGCGACGAAACCGCTGCCCGCGGTCTCGATTTTCATTTTGTACGGTTTGAGCAGCCCTTCCGCCACAAACAGGTTCGTATCCACGTCGTCCACGACCAGCGCGCTTCCATACGGCATAAGGTCGCGGTCGATCTGCAGCTTTTCGACCTTCCTGTCGTCGTAATATACGAAACTGCGCAGCCTTTCCGCGAGCTCCGCGCCGATCGCCGGACACTCCACGGGTATCTGCCTGACCTCCACCGTGAATACGCTGCCCTTTCCGTACTCGCTTTCGACGCTTATCGTCCCGTCCATCATCTCGACGAGGCGCTTTGTTATGTTCAGCCCCAGCCCGGTCCCCTCCGTGGCGCGGTTGTCCTCCGCGTTGAACCGCGAATACACCGAAAACAGACGCGCTTTGTCCTGCGGCCTCATGCCCTGCCCCGTATCCTTGACGATAAATCGCAGCGTCTCGCCGCCGCCATCCTCCAAAAGACTGACAATCAGCCTGACCTCGCCGTCCTTGGTGTACTTGATCGCGTTTGACAGCAGGTTGTTCAAAACCTGTTTCAGCCGCAGCTCGTCGCCGATCAGTTTCAGCGGCAGGTTTTCGTCGACGTCCAGCACAAACTCTATGGGTCTCGAACCGATGCGAATAATATTCAACTGCACCGCGTCGTTTATCAGGCTTGGGACGTCGTATTCAGCGGGACTCAGCTCCAGTTTTCCCGTCTCGATTTTCGACAGGTCCAGAATGTCGTTTATGATCGCAAGCAGGTTGTTGCCTGACGAATATATTTTCTTGAGCGCGGCGGTGTACTCGTTCGGCAGCCCCTTGAGCTGCAGGCCGATTTGCGTAATGCCGATTATCGCGTTCATCGGAGTGCGTATCTCGTGCGACATCGTGGCGAGGAACGCCGATTTTGCCTGGCTCGCCGACTCGGCTTCCGCGACCGCGACCTCCAGGTCTTTTTGCAGGTTGA
>Ga0082212_10007450_pt1 | contig 14467 bp, 13 predicted proteins | sample TergutNt197P3_FD_71548 | JGI IMG/M metagenome (GOLD analysis project Ga0082212, IMG submission 71548) | Neocapritermes taracua P3 segment gut microbial communities from Petit-Saut dam, French Guiana - Nt197 P3 | ecosystem: Host-associated > Arthropoda: Insects > Digestive system > Gut ... | reverse complement strand
GCATTTATTTAAGCTTTCCGATAATCTTGACCCTTGCGATTACCGATAATTGATACAGGAGGTGAAACGATGCAGATATCCATGGAGTTAATGTCCCTGTTCATGGGGCATACGGACTCCGGCACGGGCGTCCGGCAAAGGGCCGGCCCAAGCTCCCGCGAAAGCTTCCGCTTTGAAAAAATATTCAATGAAGCGACGGCGGAAGCGGGGCAACAGGTTGCGTACAGTAAAAAACCTGTGGGAAAAGCGGAAACCGCGGAGAAAAAAGATATATCCGCGCAGCCGCAAAAGCCTGATGAGAACCCGGACGAAAACCTGGCAGCCGGAACGATGGGTAATCAAGAAAATGTCGTTTTTATTCTCGAAGGAGATAAGGAATCTGCTACTGACCCTGAAACAAGCGCTGAAGCTGCTGCGGTGGACGTTGAGCTGAGCGAGGAACCTGTTATTGCCGCGTATACGGCTGATAACGGGGCCGGCTTCGATGCAGCTCCGGTCGTATCGGAGGCTGAACCGGAAAAACCGGTCGTCCTGGATACGGGGACCATAACGGCCATGAAAGCAGTCGCAGACCAGTTCCGCACCGCTGACATACGGAACACAGCCATGAAACCGATAACACACGGCGTGATAAAAGCGGACACGGATACTGCGGGCGCTGACGAAACAGACGGCGGTGAAACAGGGGAAGTGACGGCACGGATGCCGATAATAAGGACGTCAGAACGACAGGAAAGCGAGCGCGGCGGCGCTGAGTTTTCAGAAAACGGCGATCTGAGCCCTTTGGAGAATGAAAATGACCCGGCGCCCGTAAAAGGGCAGAAAGAAAAGACATATTCCGCGACGGCCGACGCCGTCCGGAGCAAAGCGGGAAATGAGCAGGAACCGGTCAATAATACTGCGCTCCCGCTCACACAGGGTATCAAACCCGAGCAGTTCAGGGCCGACCAGGTCATGAAACAAGCGGCGATCGATACCCCGGTCAGGGCTGAAAACCTTTTCGACGAAATGGTATCCCGTATCGAAACGATGCAGACGGAAAACACGCACACGATGACGATCCAGCTCAAACCCGAATTCATGGGTAAAGTCGCGCTTGAGATAGCTATGGACGCCGCGGGGCTGCATGTCAAGATAGACGCGGCTAATTCCGACGTAAGGGCTATGCTGGGCGGCCAGATCAACGCGCTCATAGAATCGCTCGAAAACAAGGGGATCGAAGTCGTCGAAGTCGAGGTGGCGTACACAGGCATTGATAACGGCGCGTTTAAGGAAAACAGAGAGGACCAGGGGCAGGGCGGTACGCAGAAACGTTCGCTTTATAACGCTGAGCCCGCTGACGGCGCGACGTATTACGCGGCGCTGCCTGTTGAAACGCTTGAATACTATCTCGAAGACCTCGACGCGGGCGTAAGCTCGGTCGAATACCGCGCATAAGGAGATTTGACTATGCCAGACGCAATTACGAACGCGATTACAGACACGTACCAAGTACCTGAAGATTGGCGCACATTGTCGTCCCTGAAACCGGACCGTAAAGTCGGCGGGGATATGGGAAAACACGACTTCCTCATGCTGCTTTCCGCCCAACTGCGCTATCAGGACCCTCTGGAACCTTTGAAAGACAGCGATTTCGCGGCTCAGCTCGCTCAGTTCTCCGCGCTCGAACAGATGGAGAACATGAACCAGACGCTTGCCGCCATGTCCAGTTATCAAGCTTACGGCCTGGTGGGCAAATTTGCGGTCGCGACGGCGTATGTGGACGGCGTCCTTTCGGAGATCCCGGGCGTCATCGACTGCGTTTTCACAAAGGATGGCGTTACGTTCGCGCAAATAGGCGACTATGCCGTGCCGATCTCCGCCATTACCGACGTATATGACAATTCAAACTCGCTGACCCCGCAGATGCTCATCGAGACTTCGAATAACCTCATCGGGCGCATCGTCAAAGCGCAGGTGGACAAACTTGTGATAGAGGGCGTCGTATCGGGAGTATATGTCGACGGCGGCAACCTTTGGGCCCGTATCGTTGACGGCACGACCGGAAGAACACACCATGTCCAGGTCGGATGCATCTACGATATCCGGCAATCCGGGCTTGTCGAGGAGCCGGAGGAGCCTGAAGAGCCTGAAGACGAGGGCGGGCAGCAGCTTTCGGACGCGCTTAGGGAAGCCTCAAACATGTATGTCGGGCATTCTGTCACTGCGCAGGTCGGCGACGCGCAAATTGAGGGATCGGTCACGCGTGTGGAGGAAGAAGAAGGCGTCATATACGCTTACATCGACAAGGGCTCCGGAAACGAGGAGAAGGTCCCGATCGAAAACATTGAAATTATTACAGGAGGAACCGCACCATGATGCGATCGCTATATTCCGGCGTATCCGGACTAAAAAACCACCAAACCAGAATGGACGTCATAGGCAACAATATCGCCAACGTAAACACGGTAGGCTATAAAACCGCCCGCGTCGTCTTTCAGGACATATTCAGCCAGACTTCCAAATCGGGAAGCAGAGACCTGTACGTAGATCCGGATCCGGCTATACAGAGAAATATAGGCGGAACGAACCCGATACAAATCGGGCTTGGCGTTAAGCTCGCGACAGTCGACGTGTTGCATACGACAGCGGCTATTACGCGCACAGATAACCCGTATGATATGATGATCCAAGGCGACGGATTCTTTATACTTGAAGACATTAACGGGGACTACTACTACACCCGCGCCGGTAACTTCTACCTCGACGATGAGGGTTACCTCGTGTCGGCCCACGGATACTATGTGATGGGGTATACTTATGACTTCGAGTTTGTGCTGGGAGAAGAAGGCGACGATACAGAGACGCCCCCGACGCCGCCGACCCCGGCGTACGCCATGGTCGACAAAGAAGGCGGGTTGAGTTTTGAACTTGAAAAGATCCGGCTGAGAGTTCCGAACCCCGACGCGCCGGACGATCCGGAGGACGCGACAAGAGACAACCCGATGTTCGTAGACCTGATAGGGTTTTCAGTAGGCAACAACGGGGATGTGAACGTGGTCATCAACAACATCAGCGAGACGATAGCTTATCTCGGTATAGCGATGTTCTCCAACTTCGGCGGCCTTGACAAAGCCGGGAACAGCCTTTACCGCGAGAGCCCGTCATCAGGCGCGGCGGTGATAGGACAGGCTACGCAAAACGGCGCGGGCTTTGTCCAAGGCGGCGGGCTTGAGATGGCGAACGTCGACCTCGCTAATGAGTTTACCGACATGATCATAACGCAGAGAGGGTTCCAGGCAAACTCGCGCGTGATCACAGTTTCGGACACACTGCTCGAAGAACTGATAAACCTCAAGAGATAATAAGCTGAACTGTTGACACTTGGGGTTGCCGCGGCGGCCCAAGTGTCAACAGCCATTAATACTTGGAAGGAATGTGATCTTTATGATCCTTGTTACGCGAATCAACAAAGTCAATCAGTTTTATATAAACGAGGACTTGATCGAGTTTATCGAGGAAACGCCGGATACGATCGTCTCGCTCAACACGGGGAAAAAAGTCGCCGTTATGGAATCCGCGATCGAGGTGATCGAGAAAATCCGCGAGGAAAAAATAAGGATCAGGCGCGCAACGGAGTTTTAGCGCGTCCTTTCGCGCCGGCCGGAGTTTGAGGTTTGCGGCGCCGCGCGCTATTTGGTTTTCCTGCCCTGCGGGCCGCGCGCCATATTGTTTTTCTGCCCTGCGGGCCGCGCGTTGTTACCGGCTGTGCCGGTTTCCACATACTCACCATAAAATTCTACATTTTCCACTTTACATTCTACATTATTTCACGTCTTACTATTGACATTTTTGTCCGATTCCTGTTTAATAATAAGACGCACTATTATTGACCGCGCAGACCACGACGACGAAAGGGTGAATATAGTTTGTCAGAAATATTGTCACAAGCCGAGATTGACGAACTATTAAGCACGCTCATGGCGGGCGATTCGGCGCCGGACGCGGAAGCAGCCGAAGGGCCGTCAAAATCGAAAGTCCGCGAATATGATTTCCGTACTGCCAACAGGTTCCCGAAAGAGCAGATGCGCACGTTCCACGTTGTTTTTGAAACGTTCAGCCAGCTTTTTTCAAACCGGCTTTCGAGCGCGCTGAGAGTCTCCTGTGAATGCGAGATACTGTCTATCGAAGAGTGCTCGTACAGCGAGTTCAACAACTCCCTGCCCGCGCCGGTAGTACTGGCAGTCATGGAGATGCCGCCGATGTACGGGTCGCTTTTGATCCAGATGTCGCCGGAGTTTGTTTATATGCTTATAAGCCGGCTGTTTGGCGGCGCCTCGTCGGGCGAAAACTCCAAACAGTTTACGGAAATAGAGCTGGCCCTTGTCGAGCGCGTGCTTCGCCAGACGACAAGCGTTTTCGACGAAGCGTGGGACAAAGTCATTGAATTGTCAACGCAGATCGAACGGATAGAAACAAGCCCGCAATTCGCGCAGATAACCGCGCCCAACGAACCGGTCGCGGTGATCATACTGAACATATCAATGGGCGAAGAGACAGGCCTGATGAGTATATGCATACCGCACACGGCGATCGAACCTGTGGCGCAGCAACTGACTACAAAAATGTGGTTTTCCGGCGGCGCCCGCGACGACGGCAGAGCCGAAGAGAGGATCGCGATGCTGTCCGGAAAACTTCTTCAGACCCCGATACCGATGACAGCCTTTTTCGAACAAACCCCGGCCACTGTTTCAGATATTGTAAACCTGCAAATCGGAGACGTTATCAAACTTGACCATGGGGTTGACCAGCCGCTTACGATCAGGGTCCAGCATATTCCCAAGTTCCACGCTACGATCGGGACTCTGGGCCATAAATACGCGCTGCAGATCGTAGAGGTTCTCAAGGAGGAAAAACCAAATGAATCTTTCGCAAGATGAAATCCAATCCTTGCTCAATGGAGACTCGAGCGATGAGGCAACACCGGACAATGAGCCGGCTGATATAATGTCGCCGGACGCGATAGCGGCGATGCTTGACGAAAACGCCGCCGCAGCTGCGCCTGACGCCGACTCCGGCGATGCAGGGGACGATCCCGCGGATATAATGTCGCCCGATGCGATAGCGGCGATGCTGGACGACGGCGCGGCTGCCGGAGGCGCTGCGGACGCCGCGGAGGAGCCGGGCGCCGACGACCTGGACGATATACTCGCCCGGAACGACGAGCCTCATGTATATGACCCGGAGCACCCGCCGGCCAGCAAGGAAGGCATGCTGACCCCGGAAGAGATAGATACCCTCGGCGAGGTCGGTAACATCAGCATGGGCGCCGTGGCGACCACAATGTATTCGCTTCTTGACAGGCGCGTCAGCATAACGACCCCGCGCGTCAGCGTTTACGACGCCAAGGATGTGCTGACCGTCTATAAAATACCATTCGTCGTCGCGACGATCGAGTATGTCGAAGGTATTACCGGGAATAACCTGCTTGTGCTGAAAGTCGAAGACGCGGCGCTTATAACCGACCTGCTTATGGGCGGGGACGGTAAAATCGAAGAGCCGGTCGAGCTGAACGAGATGCACCTCAGCGCGATGAGCGAGATAATGAACCAGATGATGGGCGCGTCCTCGACGGCCCTTTCAAAACTTCTGCGAACATCGATCAATATATCGCCGCCGAAAAGCACGCAAGTCGACGTCGGCTTTCATGTGGGCAACTTACTCGGCGATGAAGATTTAGTCACTAAGATCAGCTTTGACATGGAGATAGAGGGACTGCTAAAGAGCGAATTGATACAGATCCTTCCTTACGAAGCGAGCCGCGCTTTCGCGAAAAGGGTGGTGGATGTAGGAATGCCGGCAAGCGAAACAGAAAAAACAGCCGCGCAGGAAACTCCGAAGCCTTCTCCGCCGCCGCCTAAGGCAGCACAACCGGCGCCCCCCGCTCAGGAGCAGCAAGCGCCTCCGCCCGCCGGTCAACAGCCCGCGCCCGCGCCGTACGCGCAGGACCCGTATCAGCCGCCCGCTTTCCAGCAGAACGCGCCTTACCCCCCGCCTGCTTACCAGAACGCGCCGTTCCCGCAGCCCGGCTATCCGCCGCCTGATTACCAGCAGGCTCCGCCATACCCGCCCGGCTACCAGCCGTACCCGCAGCCCGGCATAGGGGGCCGCCTTGTGGACGTTCATCCGATGCAGTTCCAGGCGTTTGATTCTTCAGGGCCGGTGGGCGAGCAAAAGGGTATGGACCTCGTATACAACATACCGCTCCAGGTTACCGTCGAACTCGGAAAGACGAAAAAGGAGATAAGCGAAATACTTGAGTTCAGTACCGGGACGATAGTCGTACTGGATAAAATCGCCGGGGACCCGGTCGAGATAGTGGTCAACGGGAAACTAATAGCGCGCGGCGAAGTAGTCGTCATCGATGAAAATTATGGGGTAAGGATAACCGATATAATAAACGGATAACGGGGAGGGCGTGAATACTATGGGAGTAGTCGACACCAACATTCTCTTAGAAACAGGGACGAATGAGCTTGAGATCCTGGAATTCGTGATTTCGGGAAACAGCTACGGCATCAACGTCGCCAAAATCACCGAGCTCATGCAGATCCATGAAGTGCAGGAAATGCCGTTGTCGCACCCCTGCGTAGAAGGCGTATTCCAACCGAGGAATGAAGTTTATACGATAGTCGATCTGTCGCGTTACCTGGGCATGGGGCCATCGGAAAACCCTGACAAAGATATATTTATCATCACTAATTTCAACAAAATGAACATCGCGTTCCACGTCCACGCGGTCGAGAGCATTTTCCGGATATCCTGGCAGGACATAGAAAAGCCGGACAGCATCATTTACGGCGGCCAGGAAGGCGTAGTCACCGGTATCGCGAAAGTAAACGACAGGATAATCTCCATTCTGGATTTTGAGAAAATAACGTTCGATATAAGCCCCGAGACAGGCATTAACCTTAACGACGTTAAAAACTACAGCGGCACCGACAGGGAGGATATCCCGCTGGTCGTAGCCGAAGATTCGGCGCTTCTCAGAAAGATGCTGATGGAAGCGCTGCACACATCGGGGTACACGAATATTTCCATATTCAACAACGGCGAGGAAGCCTGGGATTATATCAATAACATCAAGCTTTTGGATGAAACCCAGGTGAGTTCAAAAATCAGGTGCCTGATAACCGACATTGAAATGCCGAAAATGGACGGGCACAGGCTCACGAAGCTGGTCAAGTCAGACCAGGCGCTTAAGCAGATACCCGTCATTATATTCTCCTCGTTGATCGACGAGAATATGCAAAAAAAATGCGAGGAAGTAGGCGCGGACGCGCAACTTTCCAAGCCGGAGATAGAAAAACTCGTCGATTTAGTAGACGTCATGGTGAACAGAAATTAGGAGTTAGGAGTTAGGAACTAGGAGTTAGGATACGAATGCTAAAGAGTCTCATCACTACTGATTGAGACTCTTAAGTCGTTTACAGTTTGTTGATATTTATTAGAATTCGTTCTCTCGTGCTAATTGTCAATTGTCAATTGTCAATTGCCTAGTCTCCGTGGAGCTTCTCCAGTTCCCTGAAAGTTTCGGAGATATCCGGGAGCATATCCACTATGTCGGGGTCAAACTGGGTACCGCGCCCCTCGATGATTATCCCCAGAGAAACATCGTGTGAAAAAGCGCCCTTATAGCAGCGTGGGTTTACAAGCGCGTCATACACATCGACGACGGAGATGATCCTTGCGGAAAGCGGGATATCCTCGCCTTTCAGCCCCGTAGGGTAACCCTTGCCGTCCCAGCGCTCGTGATGGAAATGGCAGATATCGTCGGCGTATCTCAGGTACATATCGTTATCGGGGAGGGTCGACGAAATGCTGTCGATGATCTCGCTCCCGACGGTCGTATGGGTTTTCATCATGTCGAACTCTTCGTCCGTCAGTTTGCCCGGTTTCAGCAAAACGCTGTCGGGTATACCGATTTTCCCGATATCATGCAGTGCGGACGCCTTGATGAGCGAGTGGATGTTCACCGCCTGCAGCGCGTCTTTGAACTTATCGTTGGTAAGCATTTTATTGACTATTGCTTCTGTGAGAAGGGTAGTCCGCCTGATATGCGCGCCGGACTCGAGGTTCCGGTATTCGATTATCGTCGCGAGGACTTCGAGGGTCTGCTCGTATGTCTTTGTGACTTCGGCTGCTTTTTTGATAACAAGCTGTTCGAGCCCGTGCTGGTAGCGCGCCAGATTGATGTGGTTATCAACGCGGGCGCGTACGACGTCGTGATTGAAAGGTTTCGTGACATAGTCGGCGGCGCCGATTTTCAGGCCCCGGGACTCTGTTTCGTCAGAATCGGCGGCGGTGATGAACAAAACCGGGATATTCTTAGTCTCATCTTCGCTCTTGATCCGTTCTAGTACCTGAAAACCGTCGATGTCGGGCATGATGATATCAAGCAGAACGACGGTCGGCAGGATTTTATCCTCATATAGGATCTTAAATGTTTCCGAACCGTTTGCCGCTTCATATATCTGATAGTCGTCCTGAAGGATCTCGCGTAAGATCATACGATTGATGATATCATCGTCGACTATCAGAATGATATCACCGTTATTGTCGTTCATAAAGCTTTTACCTCGCCGGAGTTGCCGGTTAACCTGTTATCCCTGCTATTTTATCCAGTGTTACGCCGTATGCCTGCTTCAACTCGTCAAGCTTGGCGGAATGACCCGTGCCGTCTTTTATCGCGTGTTCCAGTTCCAGGGACAAGGCCTGTATCCTGACAAGCGACAGGTTCGCGCTGACTCCTTTGAGCGTGTGCGCGGCGCGGGCGGACTCTTCCATGTCGCCGCTTTCTACTGCGGTGCATAAAGCGTCCATATAATTGCCTTCAATAAAGCGCGCCAGGAGCTTTTTATACAGCCCCTCGTTTCCGCCGATACGGTTAAGAGCGTCGTTAACGTCTATGTATTCCTTGCTGATTGCGTCAATATCCATGTGACATCACCCCCGCAGTGTAATACTATCATGTAATTTGTGTAAAATCAACATCATTTTTAACGAGAAAATACGTCTTTCATATCATAAAGCCCCGGCATTCCGACGTCGACTATAAATTTAGCGGCCCTGATCGCACCCGCGGCGAACACGTCGCGCGATGCGGCCGTATGTCTCAGCTCTATGACTTCGTCAAGCCCGGCGAAAATGACGTCATGCTGACCTACTATAGTACCGCCGCGCATGGAGGAAATACCGATCTCATGAGCTTCGCGCGGCTGCCGTCTGCTTTGCCGTTCAAAGACATATTCGGGATCGTACTGTAGGGCGGAGGCCGCGGCGTCGGCAAGCATAAGGGCGGTTCCGCTCGGCGCATCCACTTTGCGCCTGTGGTGACGCTCGACAATCTCAACGTCGAAAGAGTTGCCGAGAATTGCACATGCGCGCCGAACGAGGTCGGCCAGCAGATTAATACCAAGGGACATATTACCAGACCTGAACACGGGAATCTGCTTTGCCGCACTTTCGATTGCAATGAGTTCTTCCTGTGAGTACCCGGTCGTGCAGAGTATCAGAGGCGTTTTTGTTGATATGCCGAACGCAAGCAGACTATTCAGCGCCGAGGGATTGGAAAAGTCCACAACTACGCCGGCTTCACCGGTAAACTCTGTCGGTATGGCGTAAACGGGGAAGTTGTCGCGTTTTTCTGTATTTATATCGAATCCGGCGACGACAGAAATTTCCGGGTCGTTCTCCGCAATAGCGGCAGTGACCCGCCCCATATAGCCGTTGCAGCCGGAAATTATTAATTTTAGCATATTTGTTCCCTCTCGTTTTGTGAAATGAGCAAATGTGCGGTGTTCCACATTCCCAACTCCACATTTGCCTTTTGTGCGACTAAACGCGCAAAAGGCCTATATCCGCCAGTGATTTTTTTAGCTTTTCAAGGTTTTCCGGGGCCAAGTCACACAACGGCAGCCGCGGATCGCCAACATCCATACCCATTAGATTCATAGCCGCTTTTACCGGCATGGGGTTTACTTCTATGAACAATTTATCCATTATGTCGAGATATTTAAGATGGAGCTTTGCGGCGTTGCTGAAATCGCCGTCAAGGCAGAATTTTGTCATTTCCGCAATCACTGACGGTATGATGTTGGAGACGACGGAGATAACGCCCTTTGCCCCGATCGACATCATAGGGACTGTGTCCTCATCGTTGCCGCTCCATAGAAAGAAGTCGTCGCCGCAGTCGGCAAGCGTCTTTGAAATGAGTGAAAAACTGCCGGATGCCTCTTTTACGCCGTTGAGATTCGGGTGCTTTGACAGTTCTTTATATGTTTCGGCGGTGAAAGACAGACCTGTGCGGCTCGGAACGTTATACAGGATGATTGGAATACTGACTCTGTCGGCTACAAAATTAAAGTGCTTAACAAGTCCGCGCTGTGTCGTTTTGTTATAGTAGGGCGTGACCATGAGCAGAGCGTCGGCGCCCGACTTTTCCGCCTCCTGCGACAGAAACAGCGCGGCCTGCGTATCGTTGCTGCCGGCGCCGGCGATGACTTTTATGCGGCTGTTGACATGCTTAACGCAGAAATCAACGGTAGCTGTGTGCTCCTCAAGCGATTGCGTTGAGCTTTCCCCGGTTGTTCCGCATATAGTTATGGCCGCGGTTCCGCCGGCGATTTGAAAATCAATAAGCTCGCCAAGCTTTTTGTAGTCGACCTTCCCGTCGCGAAATGGCGTGACGATAGCGGTTGACGAACCCGTAAAAACCGGTATTTTCATGGTAATCAGCACCTCCTGAATTTATTCGTTTTTCGTGGAATTCATTTCCACGAAAAGCACGCTAGACGAGCGTGAGGGGGAGTATGTACCGCTCCGCGCATAGCAGTTCCGCCAGCAAAACAGCGCCGCCGGCTGCTCCGCGCAGGGTGTTATGACTGAGACTGATGAACTTGTAATCATATTGTATATCGGGACGCAGGCGGCCTATCGAAACCGCCATGCCGTTTTCCAGCATGCGATCCAATCTGGTTTGCGGGCGATTTTCATCTTCAAAGTAATGCAAAAACTGTTTTGGCGCGGAGGGAAGCTCCAACTCCTGCGGACGGCCTTTGAATTCGCGCCATATTTGTTTTATTTCCTCGATTTCCGGCTTTTTCTTAAAGGCCATAAATACAGCGGACAAGTGCCCGTCCGACGCCGGTACACGAACGCACTGCGTCGTTATGGAAGGCGAGTCTGCCGCTATGATTTTATCGCCGACGACTTTACCCCATACTTTCAGAGGTTCTTGCTCGGACTTTTCTTCTTCGCCGCCGATGTGCGGTATCACATTGTCAGTCATTTCAGGCCATGTATCGAACGTTTTGCCGGCGCCGGAGATAGCCTGATATGTGCAGACAAGCGCGCGCTCAAGTCCAAATTTATCTTTTAGGGGATGGAACGCGGGAACATAGCTCTGGATGGAGCAGTTTGATTTGACGGCTATGAAACCGCGCTCCGTCCCCAGCCGTTTTCGCTGACCGCGGACGACCTCGATATGTTCGGGGTTGACCTCCGGGATGACCATAGGCACGTCGGGCGTCCAGCGGTGCGCGCTGTTATTGGAGACGACAGGGCATTCCGCAATCGCATAAGCCTCCTCAAGAGCTTTGATATCGTCCTTTTTCATGTCGACTGCAGAAAAGATGAAATCGACGGAACCGGCGATGGCGCCTATGTCAGCCTCGGCGGATAAGACAGTCAGTTTTGCTGCCGATTCCGGGACGGCGGATTGCATCATCCAGCGCCCGGCGACCGCGTCCTCATATTTTTTTCCGGCGGATCGGCTGCTGGCGGCGACCTTTGACAGTTCAAACCACGGATGTCCGTCAAGCAGCGAAACAAAGCGCTGTCCCACCATCCCTGTCGCGCCAACCACGCCAACTTTATACTTTTTCATAATAAAGTCTATTCCTTTCGAAAACCTGCCCTTTGAAGCATCCATATCGTTACTATTCATGCTTACAGGCAGTGGATGCCGTAAGATAGGCATGAATAGTAACGCAATATCTGCACAAATTAAAAAAATTAACCGGCAGGGACTAGTCAACCGGCTGATTTTGTAATATACTGTCACATGATGTCACCATTACGTAACAAATCTATATTTCAAAAGCAGACAGCGCTCCACCCTGAGATAAGGCGACAGTCGCCGGGTTATTTACCCGGAAACCAGAGTCGGCGCATCCGAACCGCACGGACTCTTCGGCGGCCTGTCCTTTCGCAGCGGGTCGTCGGACGAATCGGAGTCCTCACCGCGGTTACTGATAAAGGCCGCACCTCTGTGCTCTTTTATTTGAGTTAACTGTGTGGATTGTATCATACTACATGCGCGTATGTCAATAAAAAAAGGAGATAGTACGACATGAAAGCAGCGGTAAAGCTTGCGAGATTTACAGCATTCATAATTGCTATTAGTGCGTTGGCGACACTCGCCGCGCCCGCGTCGGAAGCTTCGTATACGCCGCCTTATTCGACGCTAAGGATCGGTTTGTATTTTGGCTCCGGCGTACTCCCGTCGGCAAACCTGCAAAATGTAAGCGGCAGCGGCAGCGGATTTGAATTTGGATACTTTAACAACAACAGAGAATTTGTGCCTATAGGCGCTTATGTGGAAGATAACGCTATTTCGATGCTGATGGACCGCAATATGTCATGGCATCCCGGAGTCGGCGGCGGCGCCGGGGAATACCGCGAAGGTACGGAAGGCTCTGTCGTCGTCGGATGTTTCCATGTACAACTGGACATAGCATATAATACGTTCGAAGAGGCAAAAGTCGTTGCGGAATCGTATGAGTCGTCATATATAAAGTTCTATTCAGGACGATTCATTGTGCTGATGGGTAATTATACCACGAGGGACGAAGCGAGCAGCGCGATTTCGGCAATGGGGCGCAGCGGACTTGTCGTTGAGTCCGGAACATCCAATACTATAGCCGTAGTCAAAACGGGGACAAATATAGTTCTGTTTGAATACGATTACGGAGGGAATCATCTTGGCGTCAGGCCGATACCGATCGGAGATGAAAAATGCGAAACGTGGTTTAAGGGATACAGATATAGAGGTGGGTTCCAGTACGCAAGGCGGGACGGCGCGCTTATCACGGTCACAAATTATGTCGATATTGAGGATTACGTCAGCGGTATTCTCCCGTATGAGATGAACAACTCGTGGCCGCTTGAGGCGCTGAAAGCACAGGCTTGCTGCGCACGAACCTATGCGCTTTCTTCACTCAACAGGCACAGCGCAAATGGAGCGGACCTGTGTACCGAAGAGCATTGCCAAGTGTATCGCGGCAGGGGCGCCTCAAATGCCAGAACCGATCAAGCTGTCGATGAAACCGCGGGAATGTACATCACATATAATGGCGAGTTGTGCCAGACATATTATTCATCGTCGAACGGCGGCGCGTCGGAAAGCTCCGCGAACGTGTGGGGGCAAGCGCTGCCTTATCTTCAGGGGGTTGTGGATATATATGAAGCCGACGTAGCGGCGAGGATATCAGGCTATTATTGGACTATTAACTATACTCCGGCGGAGATCACGCAGCGCCTGCGAAGCAGGGGGACGGACTGCGCGACGATAGTAAGCATGGCAGTCAGCGCATACACCCCCACGGGCAACGTTCTGAGAGTTACAATGACGGACGCAAACGGCAGGCAGCATCATTTTACAAGGCGGTCGGAGCTTATATCTGCGCTGGGGGTTCCGACACAGCATTTCAATATAGGAAACGCAAGCTGGGAGCCCGGCGGTATGTATGCAAACGAACCCGCGCAACTGATTGATAGCGACGCTCAACATTTCGCGATCGACAGCGAAGGCGCCGCTACGGCCGTACAGGATGGCACGATTTACGCTATAACGGGAACGGGGAGTGTTGAGATCATAAGCGGCGAAACCGGCGCGAGCACCGGCGGAAGCAACACCGGCATGGTGAACGGCGTTTTCACCATAAGAGGAGCGGGCCGCGGACACAATGTCGGAATGAGCCAATGGGGCGCGTTTTCAATGGCGGAAAACCACAGAAAAAACTATATTGAGATAATTCAATTTTATTATACCGGAGTCGAAGTCGGGTAAATAATAATGTAGAATGCAAAATGCTGAAAAAGACGGAGAAACAGTCCCCGTGACTCGCAAGGCAAAAAGGATATGAATACAAACGATTTTTTTTACGATCTTCCGGCGGAGTTTATTGCGCAGACGCCTATTGATAGACGCGAGCAGTCGCGTCTGCTTTGTTTGGGCAGGTCTGACGGCGGAATAGAGCACCGGCACTTTTTTGAACTGCCGGGTCTTTTGCGCGAGGGGGATTGCCTTGTGTTCAACGATTCGCGGGTGTTGCCCGCAAGGCTTGTGGGCCGCCGGGAGACTGGCGGGGCGGTCGAGGTCGTGCTGCTGCGCGACGTTGGGGATGATGAGTGTGGAAAGTGGAAA
>Ga0082212_10007449_pt1 | contig 14469 bp, 11 predicted proteins | sample TergutNt197P3_FD_71548 | JGI IMG/M metagenome (GOLD analysis project Ga0082212, IMG submission 71548) | Neocapritermes taracua P3 segment gut microbial communities from Petit-Saut dam, French Guiana - Nt197 P3 | ecosystem: Host-associated > Arthropoda: Insects > Digestive system > Gut ... | reverse complement strand
AATAGCCAATTATGGCTATACGGCATAGCCAATTATAGCTATATGCGTATAGCCATAATTGGCTATATGAAAATTGCTGCTTTGGCACGGTTTTTGCGATATTACCGGTTTTCGTCATTGCGAATGGGTATGATGTGCCATCAAACAGCCGGAAATGACGCTTTGAGTCGCCCGTCATTGCGAGGCACGAAGCAATCCAGAAAGTACTATAATGCATTGTTTATCACTGGATTGCTTCGCAAGCTCGCAATGACGGAAATGCGGGACGTCATTGCGAGGTGGTTATTGAGCGTAGTCGAAATAAACGAAGCAATCCAGTATACAACGCTTACACTGGATTGCCTGCCTGTCGGCAGACAGACTTCGACAACAAGTTGTCTCGCAATGACGGAAAGGTTGTATAACGACAATTTGAAATGCACCCTTTTATTTGGGTGCATTTGCAATAAAGCGTTTTTTTATGTAAGTTTGCAGCAAATTTGAATAATTAGAAAGGGAGGTAATTATATGGAACTGTCTTTGGATTTGAATAAAAGGTATACTTATGCCGACTATCTGACGTGGATAGACGATCAGGCGCGCGAGTTAATAAACGGTATTATTAAAAAAATGTCGCCTGCGCCACGCTTGGAACATGCAAACGTTAATATGAATATCCTGTTGAATTTAGGTTCAATTATCACGAAGAATAAAGGTAAATGCAAAATCTTTACCGCTCCTTTTGACGTCCGTTTCCCGAAGCGGGGCGAAACGGCTGACGACATGATTGACACGGTGGTTCAGCCGGATATTTGCGTGGTTTGCGACCCGTCGAAACTTGATTACCGGGGCTGTCTTGGCGCGCCGGACATGATTGTAGAAATCCTGTCGCCTTCAACCGCAAAAAGGGATTTAAACGAGAAATTTGACCTGTATGAAGCATCCGGCGTAAAGGAATACTGGATCGTCTATCCGTTAGACAGGGAAATACACGTGTTTCTCTTACAGGAGACCGGAAAATACGGCGAAAGCATTGTTTTCGAACGGAAAGGGCAAATCCCCGTTCACATCTTTGACGGTCACCCGATAGATTTGGAAGAAATATTCTGCTGACATCGCCCCCCCGTCCCGCCTTCCCGAATCAGGTTCGTTATTCGGGGACTTTACCTTAATCTGAAATTACGGCGAAAAAATATCGTTCATATCTATTTCGCAGCCGTCGAAAATATGTACCGGAATCGTCCCCGATTCGTATTTGGCGCCTTCATCATATTTGCCGTCGGGCTGCAGCAGAAATACTTCAATGCCTTTTTCCAGCGGAAAAACCACCCAGTACTCCCGCACGCCGGATGATTCGTACAGACTGAACTTTGTCGTCAGGTTGTATCTTGCCGTCGAAAACGACTGTATTTCCACAACCATGTCCGGCGCGCCAAGACAGCCCCTGTCGTCAATTTTCGACGGGTCGCAGACAACGGAAATATCCGGACTGACCACACTGTATATTTCCCCGTCTTCCTTTTCGCCGTTGACAGGTAGCCTGACGTCTATTTCGGGATATACCCTGCATTTTCCCCCGTGCTTTTTAATTTGATACCTTAACTCGGAGGCAATAGACAAACTTACTGACTGGTGTACCGGTTTTGGCTTTGGCGACATCATTTTGATGAACCCGTCCACCAGTTCCCGCGTCCTGTCATCTGCCCACGTCAGATAATCGGCAAATGTATAACGTTTTTTCAAATCTAACGACAGTTCCATAGTTCAAAAATTTTCTTCATTTAATTAAAAATGCAAATGTAGCTGTTTGATGGCACATCATACCCGTTTTTTCAATTCCCGAAAACATGAATGACCGTTCCACCGACCGTTTCCTGCCGGTAGTATATCTTTTCTTCCCATGAAGTGTCCGTTCGCCGGTCGAACAGGACGAGCCAGCCTTCTCTGCCGCCAAACACATCGGCGTAGCCGACGGTCTGTTCCAGGCTTTTCCGGTAGTACTGTTCGCCTTTCCACAGTTTTACCTCTATCGGGTAGGTTCTGTTTTCGTATACCACGCCGAGGTCGAGGCGGCCCAGGCCGGCCGCCATTTCGCGTATGACACGCCCGCCGCCGTTGACGACCCTTTGCAGGAATCCCTGCAAAATCAGGTGGGGGGCGGCTTCCTTATACTGCATCATTTCAATCCAGATGGCGCTGTTTTCACGCCAGAACTGCTGGAAATCGGTCAGTAGGTGGCTGATGTCCATTTTACCGTCTTTCAGGTAGCGCGGGATGGTGTAGTCGGGCTTTTCATATAACAGCTTATCCTGTACGTCGGCGCTCAGCATACGCGCAATTACTTCGCCGTAAATGGGGTTGGAAGGATGTATTTTACCTCCGATGTTTTTGATCAGCCCAAGATCGATGACATACTGGTAGTCGTCCGATAGCCTGCCAAAATAATCCTCGCCGCAAATCATCGGCTCGATAACGCTGCGCACCCGTTCCTCCTTCAGGCGCTCCAGAAGGCTGTCGATATGCGTATCGCGGCGCAGGATGATCGTCTGAATGGCTGTCTTTACCGCTTCGGCGGTTACGGCCTGCGTGTAATCGGAGTCAAACATTTCATCAATGACTTCCTTTACGACAGCGTTTACCAGCCACGGCTGACCGCATGTCTGCTCATTGATCAAGTCAATGGCGTCCTGCTCGAATACCTGACCGGTGGCATCGGTATGCTGCCTGTATAGTGATGCGATTTCTTCCCTTGTGAAATTTTTAAGCGTGTAGGTTTTTTCAACGATGTTGAAAGGACTTGCCGATCCGAGCGTCTGGCTGTCGGGGCGTATTTTCGCCTTGTAGTCGCGGATATTGCGCATCCCTACCAGCGCAATGGAATGGGCAAACGGGATTATATCCCTGTTAATGTATCCCTCGCGCAACTGCCGCAAAAACGAGATGAGCGTTCCTTCGCTCAGGCAGTCCACTTCGTCGAAGAGAATGACCAAAGGCTTGTCTAACGCCATGCAAAACAGCGCCAGTTCAGAAAACAGTACGCCCGTGAAATGGCTGTAATCCGCATTTTTGGCAAACTCTTCCTTTTGAGGGATGGACGAAAAACGAAGCATTTCCCTGATTTTCCTTACAATTTCGGGAACACCCTTTTCAGAATCGCCGATTTCCTGCATCCCTTCGAGCGAACAGTACAGTGTATAATACTTCGCGTCGCGGTTAAGACGTTCCGCCAAATCTTTCAGGTAGGTGGTCTTGCCACTTTGACGCGCAGCATGAATGACGAAGTACTGCTCCCTGTCAATCAGGCGCTCCACGCCCTTTAGCCGCGTAGCGGCCTCAATCATGTAATGTTTTCCCCTGTTGCAGGGGCCTGTAATATTAAAGTAGCGCATCATCGAAAACGAATGAATTGTAAAATTTTTGTCACAAAGGTAGTGCAAGTTGAGAGCAATACAAAATAAAAACCCGTTTTTATTTTTATTGCTTCACTTCGTAAAGCGACACATTATAGATTTTGTTAAGGCACGTTGCCAAAACGCCGACTACCTTTCTGTTTCTGACAAAAGGGATGGAAATTAGGGGTATATTTTTTGTTATGACTGTACCCATAAAAAAAGAGGCTGCCGGACAAAACTGCCGGCAGACTCTTTCAGTTTTTAAAATTATGAAACAATTTATCCTTTTATCGCGGCTTGTGCAGCGGCTAAACGGGCTACGGGTACACGGAACGGTGAACAGGAAACATACGTAAAGCCTGCCTTGTAGAAAAATCCTACGGATGCAGGGTCGCCGCCATGTTCGCCGCAAACACCTACTTTCAATTTCGGATTGGTCTTACGGCCGCGCTCTACACCGATCTGAACCAATTCGCCCACGCCTTCCTGATCCAATGTGTTGAACGGGTCGGCGGGGATAATTTTTGCGTCCATATACGAACTGACAATGACGTTCACGTCGTCGCGCGAGAAGCCGAAAGTCATCTGTGTCAGGTCATTCGTGCCGAATGAGAAGAACTGAGCCACTTCCGCAATCTTGTCGGCAACCAATGTGGCGCGCGGTATCTCAATCATCGTACCGTACAGATAGTTGATTGTTAATCCGAATTTCTCTTCGACTTCAGCTAACACCCTGTCGGCAATTGCCTTTTGGTGTACCAACTCTTTCACGTTGATTGTCAGGGGAACCATGATCTCCAATTGCGGATTTTTCCCTTCTGCCATCAATTCGGCGGTTGCCTCAAACAAGGCACGGAATTGCATTTCGGTTACTTCGGGATAGACAATACCCAATCGGACGCCGCGAAGTCCCATCATCGGGTTGACCTCGTGCAATGCATCAATCCGACGTTTGATTTCCTCGAAAGCCATTCCCTTTTCGTTTGCCAGTTCGCGCTGCTTGTCTTCCGTTTGCGGCACAAATTCGTGCAAAGGCGGGTCCATCAGGCGGAATGTAAGCGGTTTGCCGTCTAACACATCTAATGTTCCCTTGGCGGCTTCGCGAACAAACGGTTCCAGTTCTTTCAATGCTTCTACGCGCTCTTCGGTCGTATTGGCTAAAATCATATTGCGCAATTTTGCCAAAGGTGCTTCGCTGTTTTTACCGTAGAACATGTGTTCGATACGGAACAGTCCGATTCCTTCGGCTCCAAAATTTACGGCGTTCTGCGCATCTTCGGGCGTGTCGGCGTTTGTACGGACACCCATGGTACGATATTTGTCCACAATCGTCATAAATTCCTGGAAACGTGGATTTTCGGTTGCATCGACCATCTTAAGCGCAACGTCGTATACCCAGCCTTTGGTTCCATTAAGACTTAACGTATCACCTTCCTTATAGGATTTACCGTTGATGGTGATTTCATTGGCGTCTAAATTGATATGCACTGCCTCGCAACCTACGATACAGCATTTTCCCCATCCGCGGGCTACCAATGCAGCATGTGAAGTCATACCGCCGCGAGCGGTTAAAATTCCTTCTGCCGCGCGCATGCCTTCCACATCTTCGGGATTCGTCTCTTCACGAACCAAAATACAGGGTGTGTGCAGTTTGCCATATTCGATGGCCTTTTCGCTGGTGAGGGCAATCACGCCCACAGCGCCTCCGGGGCCTGCCGGCAAACCTTTGGCGATGGCGGTATATTTCTTTTCATCCGTAACATCGAGAATGGGATGCAGGAGTTCGTCCAACTGCTCGGGCGATAACCGCATGACCGCTTCCTTATCGGTGATCAGTCCTTCATGCAGCATATCCAGCGCCATATTCAAAGCGGCAACGCCTGTGCGTTTGCCAACGCGGCACTGCAGCATAAACAATTTTTCCTCCTGTATGGTAAACTCGATATCAAGCATATCGCGATAGTTCTTTTCCAGGATCAAACGGATGTTATCCAATTCCTGATAGGTCGCAGGCGTCAGTTCCTGCATGGAGGGCAAGTGACGGTTCTGGTCGTTCTTAGTGGCGTCGTTCAGCGGACTGGGCGTGCGGATACCCGCTACCACGTCTTCGCCCTGTGCATTGATCAGCCATTCGCCGTAGAACTGGTTCTCGCCGGTTGCCGGATTACGGGTAAAAGCAACGCCGGTGGCAGAGCTGTCGCCCATATTGCCGAATACCATGGCCTGTACATTGACTGCCGTTCCCCAATCATCGGGTATACCTTCGATACGACGGTAAGCAATGGCTTTCTTACCGTTCCAGCTCTTGAAAACCGCCTTGATGCCGCCTTCCAACTGCGCTTTTGAATCGTCCGGAAAATCCGTTCCAAGCGCTTCCTTTATTTTTGCCTTAAATGCGTTTGCCAATTCCAGTAACTCTTCGGCAGTAATCTCGGTATCCGATTTATAACCTTTAGCATGTTTGAAATCGTCCAGCATGTCGTCTAACAGTTTACGGATCCCTTTGCCTTCAGCAGGCGCCAGGCCTTCGGCTTTTTCCATGACCACATCGGCATACATCATAATCAGACGACGATACGAGTCATACACGAAACGGGGATTGCCGGTCTTCTTTATCAAACCCGGAAGGGTTTTGGAACTCAAACCGATATTCAAAACCGTATCCATCATACCCGGCATCGAACTGCGCGCGCCGGAACGGCAGGAGACAAGCAATGGATTGTCGGCGTCATCATATTTCAGCCCCATCACTTCTTCTACCTTTTCCATCGCCGCCCATACGTCCGGCATCAGGGAAACCGGTAACTGACAGTCGTTTTCGTAATACTCCGTACAACACTCGGTCGTAATCGTCAGTCCTGCCGGAACAGGAAGTCCCAATAAACACATCTCTGCAAGATTGGCGCCTTTTCCACCCAGCAGATTCTTCATGTCTGCCTTACCTTCAGCCGTCTTACCGCCAAAGTAATAAACTCTCTTTTTATCCATAAAATATAAAATTTAAAAAATATAATACTCGCACTTGAGGCTACAAAGATAGTGCAAGTTGAGAGTAATACAAAATAAATTTATTTATTTTTATTACCGAACGCCGCCTATTTTCAAACTCGATGACAACTCCCGTTTCCGTCATTGCGGGCCTGACCCGCAATCTCATGGAGATGCTGTTCAGCATTTTCATCATTAATTGCCTACCCATACCAGGCCCTCGTCCGCCTATGTAAGCCTGCGAGTGTATCAATGCAGATATTCACATCGGCGACAACCTGAAAATCGAACATGCCGACGCAGATAAAATCGGCGCCATTCTCAAATGCCCATTTGAAGCCGTCTTTCGGATGAATAGCGCCGGCGGCAAGCACTTTAAAGCCGATAACCGGTACTTTTGTACTGCTGACAAATTCGACCGTCCGATCCGGGAAAGGACAAAAACAATTGTCGTGGAACATGTTATGGTCAAGATACTTTTTCCCGTCCACTTCAAACGCCTGCCTGTTTTCACGCGGATGCGCCGACCAGTACCGGTCGTGGTGCATGGTCTTCATATAGAAATCGGGGATGATACCCTGCTCTTCGCAAAGAATAAACGAATCAATGGTATGCGCGCCCAATCCTGCCGGAAAACCCTGACTTCTGATACGATCCATAAAGGTCGCTACTTTTTCAAAATCGCCGTCACGACAAAGCCAGTCGCACTGGTTTCCCTGCAACTGTATCATATCCATACCGCTGTCAATGGCCCTCGTCACGTTATCGTAAATATCATCATTTTTTTTGTCGAGCGCAACCTGTACGGTTACATTCAGTTTGCTGCCCGTTATTTTCTTGTATTTCACCAGAAGGGGCATGGTGACATAACCGATATTCATTGCATTGATGCCTGCCTGTTCGCAGAGTATCAAAGTATCAAAAATCTTCTTTTCCGTATTGTAGGCTTTAAACAAGCTCTCGGCATAAATTAAATCCCGTGCATGCGCCCAGCCGCCAATCAGATTTCCACCCATAATCAAACGGCTGATTTCATGATTTTTAATTATCCCTTTTGGAAGTTCACCTGTCAATTCGTTAAGATTCAATTTGTTCAATTGTATAGTTGCGCCCGACAAGCCATCTAATCCGTACCATTTAAACGTTCTGCCGGCGCCCCAGCCCAATGCTCCCAACACAGGCAAACTGACAAGATTTTTCAACACTTCCCGTCGACCCTTTACCTCATTTGATTGCGTTTTTTCTTTCTTTTTTGAAGTAAAAAAACGCTTTACATCAGCAAAAGTGAAAATGTTCTGCAAAGCATATCCCTTTTTACTGCTGAAAACAAAAAATAGCAGGACAATGGCTTCAATGAAATTCTTGTCTACTATATAATAGTTGCCATCGCCTACCGGCATGGATGTACCAAATGGGGGATATGCAAAGTAGTACAATGCAAGCAGTAATACACCCGAAAGCGACGCCCAGCGAATGACCAAGCCAACCGACAATGCCAATCCGATTAGTATCAATCCCCAGATATTGCAGAAATCAACAATCTGCAACATGGCCGGTGAAGAGGCAAGCCAGTGGTAAAAACCGGAAAACGTGCCGAAAGTATTGTTGAGGTAGGCTTCTGCCGACCAGTTTTCCGATATCAACTTCGTCAACCCTTCATACAGAAAATGCCAGCCTACGGCTAATCTGATAATAGTAATAAATGATTTCTTCATAATTATTAATATTGCGTGAATGATTTAGATACAAACTCCATCACCAAAGGCAGTTCCATACGCCAGTATGACCATGTATGTGCCCCGTCTTTTATCCTGAACTCATGCGGAATCTCGTTTTTCCTGAACACGATGTGCATCATGCTGTTGCCTTCATACAGAAAATCGTCGTCGCCACAACTGATATACCAGCGTACCTGCCTGATTTTATCCAGGTCTTCTTTCGAAGCGTTCTTAATAATCTCTTCAATATTGTGGCGTTTGAAAAAGGCTTCCAACTGCGCCTCTGTAATAGTTGACGCATTATTACGCTGCCGGTTTTTAAACTGTTCATATTCCCAACTGCCGGTCGAAGCGCTAAGCGGCGCTGCAGCGGCAAACAAATCAGGACGGTGAAGGGTATAAAAAATCGTTCCGCCCCCTCCCATCGACAGTCCCGAAACCGCACGGTATCGCCGTTCACTCCGTACCCGGTAGGTCTTTTCGATATGCGGAATGAGTTCGCTGAAGAAAAAATCTTCGTAATTGAAATCACCTTGCACATCATTGAAATAACCCCTTCGTCCGGTATTCGCATCCGGCATCACGATAATCATGCGGGCACATTTCCCCTCGGCAATCGTCCGGTCGGCAATATGCTGCACTTGGCCGAACTGTACCCAGCCCGTATGGTCGTCGCCCGACCCGTGCAACAGATACAACACCGGATACGACTGGTCGCTCTCATTGTAACCCGGCGGCAAATAGATGGAGTACTTCCGTTCCATTTTCAGGATCTCACTCTTCACGGTACGCGTCTCATACACAAGACCTCCCTGCGCCCATCCCATCGACAGGGTGATGAACGCCAAAACAATAAAAATCAAAAATCTTTTCATAATATATAATGTTGGTATATTTTCAAACCACAAAGTTACAACTTATAAAAATAATAATGATTATATTTACCTGAAAATTACAGGAAGGCTGTCTCAATAACCTGTATTTTGTAAAGTACAACCCGTCGACATGTTTCCGCATACACATCAGGTAGAAAATGTCGCCCTGATGATGGAATGGAAGAACTCTTTGGTTCAACTGGCATAACATTATTCTCCGGGTATAAAATTTTAAAAAAATATCATTTACTACCCCCCTATTTATTAAAAAAGTATTATATTTGTGGCGTTAAATAATTCAACCTTTTCAGTAATATATTAATAATGACTTATTTATACAGAAAGATAGATGATGTGCTATTGCGGTGGAAAAATTCAGAGCATCGCAAAGTTGTTTTATTGCGCGGTGCGCGACAGGTAGGAAAGTCATCAACGGTGCGGGAACTGGGTAAAAAGTTTGATAATTTTGTAGAGATAAATTTTGAAAAACAACCGCAACTGAAAGCGATTTTTGAGCCTGACAGGTTAGTTGAACGAATTGTCAGAGAACTTTCCTACGCACTGAACATGCCGATAATTCCGAACAGAACATTGCTTTTCATCGACGAAATTCAGTTGTGCGTCCCAGCCATATCGGCCTTGCGCTACTTTTACGAAGATATGCCTGAATTGCATGTTATTGCTGCCGGATCGCTGTTTGAATTTGCGCTCGAAAAAGTACCCTCTTTTGGAGTTGGACGTATTCGATCGTTGTTTATGTATCCTTTTTCTTATGATGAATTTATTCGCGCCATGGGTTTTTCAATGCTTGCCGATGAACTCAAAAAATGCTCACCCGAAAATCCGGTTTCAGATGTCTTGCATGACAGGTGCAAACGTTTGCTGATAGAATTCATGTTGATTGGCGGCATGCCCGAAGTCGTAGCCAGCTATGTAAAAAACGGTTCATTATTTGATTGTCAGGAGATTTTGGAAGATATTACACAAACGTTCTATAACGATTTTGCTAAATATAAACAACGGGCTAACGTATCGCTTTTGCAGGAGGTTTTTGGCGCTGTTATCGAACAGACCGGCGGCAAGTTCACCTATTCAAGAGCATCGCAAACAGCGCATCATTTACAAATTAAATCGTCTGTCGAATTATTGGAAATGGCAGGACTGGTTTATCCTGTAACGCACACTTCTGCAAACGGTTTGCCGTTAGCAGCGCAACAAAACACCAAAATCCGTAAATATTTGATTTTCGATACGGGTATTTATCAGCGATTTTTGAAGCTTAACCTGGGAGGTTCGTTCAGCGCTGAACGCATCGAGCAGATAAACAAAGGCGCCTTCGCAGAGCTTTTGGCAGGCTTGGAAATAATAAAAGCCTCGCCTGCGAACTTTCCGCTTTCACTCCATTATTGGCAACGGGAAAAAGCGGGCAGCAATGCTGAAGTGGATTATGTAGTGCAGCAAAACGAAAATATCGCACCCGTGGAAATTAAAGCAAACACAAAAGGCTCCATGCAAAGCATGTACCAGTTTCTGGCAGAAAAAGGTTACCCGTTCGGCATACGCAGCTCAATGGAGAATTTCGGAACCTATGGAAATATTCGGGTTTACCCGCTTTATGCTATTTCGCAGATAGTTAGTCATTAAATATAAGAATACTTGCTGAAACCGAAGCAACAGGCATTCATAGTGGTTAGTGATCAGTGAAAAAACAAATTTTCATTTCACGGAAAAGAAATATTACTTATCTTTGTGCGTTATTTTCAAATTGAAAATAAGAAATGGAGAACAAGCGATTAAAGTTACCGATAGGCATACACACATTCGAGGAGCTTCGTAAAGACAGTGGCGAGAACTATAACTGTTTCAGATCAGATTTGCTGGATGGATTAATGACCTCTGACTGTGACAACTCAGTGTAACAATGACAGAAAACGCGAATTAACACATACAAACTGTTTTGGGAAATAAAAAGAAGCAATTGCCAATACTCGAAGAAATCGAGATAACGGATATGGCCGCCGAAGGTAAGGCTTTGGCGCGTGTAAACGACCGGGTTGTATTTGTACCGTGGGTATCGCCCGGCGATATCGTGGATATTCAACTGACACGCATGAAAAACAGTTATGCCGAAGGACGCGCGGTTAAATTTCACCAATACGCTGCCGGACGTATGGCGCCGTTCTGCGAACATTTTACCGTCTGTGGCGGCTGTAAATGGCAACATATCCCCTACCCTGTCCAACTGCGATACAAGCAAAAACAGGTAATCGACCACCTTACGCGAATCGGAAAAGTTGAGATAGCGGAAATATTGCCGATTGTCGGTTCCGAACAGCAACAGTTCTACAGGAACAAGTTGGAGTTTACTTTCACCAACCGGCGCTGGTTTACGACCGAAGAAATTGATAGCGCTTCCACAATCACCAGTCTGAACGGTGTCGGTTTTCATATACCGGGCAAATTCGACAAGGTGCTGGATATTCGCAAATGCCGGTTACAGGACGATATCTCAAACCGCATACGGCTGTTTATAAAAGATTATTGCATCGAACACGGTTATCAGTTTTTCGACCTGCGCGCACAAACCGGCTTTATCCGAACAATGATAGTACGCACTGCTTCCATCGGCGAAGTGATGGTCATCCTGACTTTTTTTGAAGAGGACAGCGAAAAACGGGAAAACCTGCTTAACGCCGTAAAAGATAATTTTCCCGAAATAACCTCGATCATGTATGTAATTAACGGTAAATGCAATGATACGATCAACGACCTGGACATTCATACATTCAGCGGGAAAGACCACCTGATTGAAAAGATGGAAGACCTGCAATTCAAGATTGGTCCGAAATCGTTTTACCAGACAAACAGTCGGCAGGCCTGTCAATTATACACGATTGTTCGCCAGTTCGCCGGACTGACCGGCAGTGAAACCGTCTATGATTTATACACCGGTACAGGCACTATCGCCTGTTTCATCGCGCGCAAAGCCGGAAAAGTCATTGGCATCGAGTATGTTCCCGAAGCGATAGAAGATGCAAAAATAAACGCGGCGCTCAACAACATGGGCAATATCCGGTTCTTTGCGGGCGACATGAGAAACCTGTTGACACCTGCCTTTATTGGAGCACATGGGAAACCGGATATGATCATCACCGACCCGCCGCGTACGGGCATGCACGACGACGTAACGGATACTATCCTTGCCGCTTCACCCAAACGAATCGTTTATATAAGCTGCAATTCTGCTACCCAGGCGCGCGACCTGAACCGTTTAAGCGTTCTTTACCGTGTCTGTAAAATACAACCCGTAGACATGTTTCCGCATACACATCACGTAGAAAATGTTGCATTGATGGAATTAAAAAAATAGAATATTATTATCGGCATTTGAAGTTCAATCGTACATAATACTCCAGGAGAGGTCTTCGCTGTTGTAAATAGTGAGCAGATTCATTGTGTCCGGAGATTCGTAGTGAATGCCGGAAATTTGGGGATCTTCATGGATGTAGTTTATATGATCTACGATGGGCTTGTCCGCTTTCTTGTCGATGAAGAGCGAATAACAGAGGATTATCGCAAAGAATGTCAATAGCAATTGTTTCATAGCATTTACTTTTACTTTTATTCTTTAAACGAATGTCGTTTATAAATATTGTGTAAAAGCAGGATTTTTTTTGAAAAATCTCAAAAAAACCGGATTTTTTCGAGATATGCCCACGTAATGACCGGACGGTGGGGGTTAGGCGCCGAAGTCGTCGAAATGGAGCATGTTGCGGGGGACACCGAGGTTGTCGAGCATGTTCTCGACGGCACGCGACATTGGACCGGGACCACACATGTAGTATTCAATTTCTTCAGGTTCTTCGTGGTACTTTAGATACGTGTCGTAGATTACCTGATGGACGAAACCCGGTGTATACTGAACGCCGGCCTTGTCGGCTGCCGGGTCGGGACGGTCGAGGGCTAAATGAAAGGTGAAGTTAGGGTATTCTTTTTCTATACTTAAGAAATCGCCTAAATAGAAGACTTCGTTCAAAGCGCGGGCGCCGTAGAAAAACGACATCTTGCGGTCGGTCGTGCGGAGGGTTTTTGTAAGGTGCATGATCTGAGCACGCAACGGAGCCATGCCAGCGCCGCCGCCTATCCACATCATCTCGCGTTTAGAATTGAATATGGGAAAGAAGTCGCCGTAGGGGCCGCTCATCGTCACCTTGTCGCCGGGCTTCAAGGTATAGATATATGAGGAGGCAATGCCAGGCTTGACGTCCATGAAGCCGACTTGCGGTTTGGGTCTGAAGGGTGGCGTCGCTATTCGTACCGTCAGCATGATACGGTCGCCTTCAGCGGGATAGTTTGCCATCGAATAGGCGCGAATGGTCTCTTCATCGTTGCGGCATTTGAGCGTAAATAGACCGAATTGATTCCAGGCGGGGAGAAAGGTCGTGCCGATGGATTCTTTGTCGATATCCTTATCGTAATCCATTGAATACTTGGGTATTTTGATTTGGGAGTAGGAGCCGGGTACGAAGTCCATGTGTTCGCCTTCGGGCAGCGCGACAATAAATTCCTTGATAAAGGTCGATACATTATTGTTTGAGAGGACAGTACACTCCCACTCTTTCACGCCGAACACTTCGTCGGATACACGGATTGTCATGTCTTCCTTAATTTTCGTCTGACAGCCCAGCCGCCAGTGCGCCTGTATCTGTTTACGCGAAAAGAATCCGACTTCTGTCGGGAGGATGTTACCACCCCCTTCGGGTATCTGACAGCGACACTGGCCGCAACTGCCACTCCCGCCGCAAGCCGACGACAGAAAGATACCCTGACTTTGAAGCGTGCTCAACACTGTACCACCCAATGGCGATTCAAACGACCGCTCGCCGTTCACAACTATTCTTACATTCCCTGACGGGATTAATTTGGCTTTCGCAACCAACAAAGCGCCTACCAACAGTAACGTGACGGCAAGAAAAATCACCGCTCCCGTAATTATTGTTAGTCCGCCGGATATTAAGATAATCATATTTTAATTATATATTGATTCCTGAAAAGCAAAGAAACCCAAGTCCCATTAAACCGGTAATGATGAACGAGATACCTAATCCTCTTAACGGTTTCGGGACATTCGAGTAAGCTAATTTTTCCCTGACGGCAGCCATACCCACAATTGCTACTAACCAACCGATGCCGGAGCCAAGTCCGTAAGCGGTGGCTTCGCCGACATTGATAAATGCGCGCTGTTGCATGAATAAAGCGCCTCCCATAATCGCACAGTTGACGGCAATCAGTGGCAGAAATATCCCCAGAGAGGCATACAATGCCGGAAGGAATCGCTCAACCACCATTTCGACCAATTGTGTGAAAGAGGCGATGACGGCAATAAAAATGATGAACGACAGAAAACTCAGGTTTACGTTTGCAAAACGATCGTCAAGCCACGACAAGGCGCCTTCTTTCAATACGTAATTCTCTAACATATAATTGATTGGCAGGGTACATACGAGGATGAACGTC
>Ga0082212_10007448_pt1 | contig 14470 bp, 13 predicted proteins | sample TergutNt197P3_FD_71548 | JGI IMG/M metagenome (GOLD analysis project Ga0082212, IMG submission 71548) | Neocapritermes taracua P3 segment gut microbial communities from Petit-Saut dam, French Guiana - Nt197 P3 | ecosystem: Host-associated > Arthropoda: Insects > Digestive system > Gut ... | reverse complement strand
ATTATGTGTGTATCTCTCTCTCTCTCTCTCTCTCTCTCTCTCTCTCTCTCTCTCTCTCTCTCTCTCTCCAAATTTCGTGCCAATCAGCGATTTGAAAAGTTAAAAAATGTATATTTTTTTCAGAAAAAATCATCACAGTAATTTTTTTATAAAGTTTTGCGCAAAGATAACCATTATTTCTAAAATAACACTATCAAAACAAAAAAAATCTGTTTTTCGCTAAGATTTTTATTTCACGCCCGGTTATCTACTGTCATGTCAAGCTGAACTCGGCGTAGTCCGACGCTCAGCGTAGTCTCCAGACTACCGACGCCGACGCTCAGCGTAGTCTCCAGACTACGCTGTTTTAAAAGCACGTTCCCACTTTGTGATTATACAAGTCCGGAGACTTGCTTATAAGCGGCGGCGTAGCGAAAGACGCTACGCCGAGCGGGGGTGTGAATAAAATTGTAACCAATTAAATATCAAAAATATAAAAATAAAATCGGTTAATAGTGGAAAAAAAATATCAAAAAATGTGGTTTATATTATAAATATGTTTATCTTTGCAGCGTGTTAGTAAAATTATTATTAAAAATTCAAAAATTAAACGAGATGGACACAAATTTTAATCACGAGCAAAGCCTGACGCTCATCAATGAGATGATCCTTCGGGCGCAGAACAATGTCAGAAAGGGAAAGACGTACTCCATTATTTTTTGGGGTTACGTGGTCGCGGCAGCAGCCGTAACGAACTGTGTATTATTACACGCGCTACAAGATCCGAATCGAAGTTTTTTGGTTTGGCTGTTAATGATCCCTGCCTCGCTGGCTTCCTATTTTATTGAACGACGCGATTGCAGGGGAAATTTAGTTAAAACGCACATCGACAAGATTGGCGGTAGTATATGGTCGGGATATACGATCAGTACATTTGTATTTCTGGTTGTCATTTTTACGGTTGCCTTCAAATTTGAAATCCCGCGTATTTTCCTGATGATCACCCCCGTAATCCTAACAATGGTAGGCTTGGGTCAATTTATTACGGCTTGCGTTTACCGTTCAAAAAAGTGGTATTCGATTGCTGCGCTTTTTTGGTCGGGAGCTTTTGCATGCGCTTTTTTGGAAGTGGACATGCAGTATATAGTACTAACTGCCTGTATGATTTTCGGATTCATCATTCCCGGCTATATTTTGAATTACAAAGCGAAGAAAAGCCATGTTTGAAGAACTTGATCCTCTGTTACATTCGCAGTTAAGACTGGCGGTCATGTCGATACTCCTCAGCGTGGACGAGGCCGATTTCGTATTTCTCAGGGAACAGACCGGAGCCACGGCAGGTAATCTTAGCGTACAGATCGACAAACTCAGGGAGGCGGGATATATCGGCGTCCACAAAACGTTCAGGGGTAAGCTGCCGTGTACTGTTTGCAGCATCACTAAAAAAGGTATTGCCGCATTTAATACTTACACGCAGGCGTTGCAAAGCTATATCGGCAAGAAAAGTTAATCTGTATTTTTTATAGTAATATGGTTTATAGTATAAACATATTTATAAGTATAATTATTATTAAAATTTGATTAATTGATTTTTATTACTTATATTAATTAAATGACTACAAATTCTATTCTTAAAGATTTTATGATATCTTTATATAGGAGTGAGTACAATTTTTTTATATGTATCCAAATTGGATATAATTTTTAGTTAAGAATATTTTTGAATAAAAGGTAATTATTTTATTGAATATTTAATCAATATTTTTAAATATAATAACTTTTTTTAATTATTTACTGAATGAATATTCTCTATTGAAAGTATAACATTAACAATGCACACTGGTAGATTAGATGAAAAATTTAAATGAATTCATATTAAAATCCGCTGAAGATAATTTAAATTATGATAGGCCATGGTTAAAGTATTATCCTGAACATATTCTTCCCAATATTGAATATCCTGATAAAAATATGTATCAAATGGTGGAATTTGTTGGCATGAAAATTCCAGATAGTGATGCATTAGAATTTATGGGTTTACAATTATCTTACAAAGAACTTATACTATTAATTGATTGTTGTGCCCAAGCTTTAATAAAAATTGGGGTTAAAAAAGGAGATAAAGTAACTGTTTGTTTACCTAATATTCCTCAAGCTACCATTGTTTTTTATGCTATTAATAAAATTGGTGCAGTTTCAAATATGATTCACCCTTTATCTGCTCCAAAAGAAATTGAATATTTTTTAACACTTACTGATAGTAAATTTGTTTTTACCACGGACTTTGCTTTTTCTAATTTTGAAAAGATTAAAGATAATGTAAAATTAGAAAAAATATGTGTTTGTAGAATTCAAGATTATCTTAAATCAATGAAACGTGCAGGGTTTTGGCTCTTAGCTGGAAGGAAAATACCAAAGATGCCTGAAAGAGATAATATAATTAAGTGGAAAAAATTACTTGAGCTAGGTGAAAATGGAACATTTACTGATTTTCCAGAATCTAAAAAAGAAGATCCTGCAACTATACTTTATACTGGCGGAACTACAGGAAAACAAAAAGGGGTGGTTTTATCTAATCTAAACTTTAATGCACTTGCTCTTCAAACAGGTTCTCAAGTTGAAGTTGAAGTTGAGGATAAAATGATGTGTATTATGCCATTTTTCCATGGATTTGGTTTAGGTGTTTCTATGCATACTGCGCTTTGTTTTGGTGGCAATATAATTCTTGTTCCAAAATTTACAACGGAAGACTTTGCAAAGAATTTTGCAAAACACAAACCTCAGTTTGTTGCTGGTGTTCCTACGTTGTTTACAGCTTTAACTAGAAGTAAAACCATGATTAATTCTGATTTTTCATCTTTAAAAGGTGTATTTTCTGGTGCAGATACTTTACCTAATGATATTAAAACCCAATTTGAAGAATTTATAGCTGAACGTGGAGCTACTGTAAGTATAAGGGAAGGTTATGGTTTAACCGAAACAGTCACTGCAAGTTGTTTAACTCCTCCAACAGAATATCGTTTTGGAAGTATTGGAGTTCCTTTCCCAGATACTCTCTATAAAATATGTAAGGTCGGAACTCAAGAAACAGTTCCTCATGATGAAGATGGGGAGATTTGTATAGCGGGACCTTCTGTTATGTTAGAATATTACAAAGAAAAAGAAGAAACCGAAAATGTTCTTCAAAAACATGCTGATGGCCATATTTGGGTTCATACTGGTGATCTTGGAAGTATGGATAAAGATGGTTTTATTTATTTTAAACAAAGAATCAAACGAATTATAAAGAGTTCTGGATACTCAGTTTTCCCTACACAAATTGAAAATGTCTTAATTGATCACAAAGCTGTAGCTAATTGTTGTGTCATGGGAGTTCCTGATGATTACCAAATAGAAAAAATTCGAGCATATATTGTACTTGAAGATGATTATAAATATTCTTATTCTTTAGAAAAAGAACTATTAGCTAGATGTAAAGAATATTTAAGTAAATGGAGCATTCCAAGAGAATTTGTTTTTAGAGATGAGTTGCCTCTTACTAAAGTTGGTAAAATATCGTATATTCAGTTGCAAAATGAGATAATGGCTGAAATAGAAAATAAAAATCGTGATTCAATATATTCTGAGATTACCCTTGAAGATGACGATGAAGGAGAAGGTATTACTTAGTAATAATCATATATATATATATATATATATTAATTTTTAATAATAATCTTTTTTTTATTAATTAAAGCATTTTTAAGAGTTTTTTTTTATTAATTGACAACAATTCAATTAGTTCACACCTAAATTTTTTCTTGATTTAATATTTCTTTACAAAAATTTTAAATATTAAAAAAACCATAAAAATATTTATGGTTTATTTAACAATATAATTCTAACCATATAATTATTATATAATTTTTAAAGGATAGTTTTTTAAATATAATTTTAAATATAGTTTTTAAAGGATAGTTTTTTAAATATAATTTTAAATATAGTTTTTAAAGGATAGTTTTTTAAATATAATTTTAAATTAATTTTAAATATAGTTTTTAAAGGATAATTTTTTAAATATAATTTTAAATTAATTTTAAATATAGTTTTTAAAGGATAGTTTTTTAAATATAATTTTAAATATAGTTTTTAAAGGATAGTTTTTTAAATATAATTTTAAATATATTTTTTAAAACATAATCTTTAGAAAAATAAAAATACTCTAATTTGAGGTGATTGTTTATGGAAACTAAAAAAGTTACATATAATTTACCAATAGAAACAATAAATCAGATTGATAATTTAAAAAAAAGAACAGGAAAAAATAAATCTAAAATAATAGTTGATTTAGTAGAAAAAACTATGACTAATGAAGATAAAGTTGTAAATTCCAATATTGCTAATAAACTACCTCAAGTTAATTTAGGTAAATCCGAATTAAGTGATTTAACTGGATTTATTAAACTTAAAAAAGGGACTGATTCAGTAAAATTGAAAAATAAAATTTATTTAGATAAAGCTGAATTTTAGTTATATTTTTTTATAGATTTATTTAGATAAAGCTGGATTTTAGTTATATTTTTTTATAGATTTATTTAGATAAAGCTGAATTTTAGTTATATTTTTTTATAGATTTATTTAGATAAAGCTGAATTTTAGTTATATTTTTTTATAGATTTATTTAGATAAAGATGGATTTTAGTTATATTTCAATAAATCTAGTTAAATAACGTATATTTTCAAAAAGGATTACTTATGATATTTTTAGAAACAAGTTTTTTGATAGCTTTATATGTAAAAAAAGACAAACATCACAGGAAAGCTATTGAAATTGAGAAAAAAATCAGGAATAAACAGAAAATTATAAATAAAATGGTTATTTATGAAGTTTTAACAGTTTTGAGGAAGAAAAAAGTATCTTCTGTAGATGTTAAAAAATGTTATAATAATCTTATTAATCTAATTGTATTAGATGATTCTCATTATCATACTCAGGCATTAATAGATAGTTTGAATAATGAATTAGGTTTTTTTGATAATTTACATCATGTACTTATGATTGAAAATGAAATTTCAGAAATAGCTAGCTTTGATAATGATTTTGATTATTTTGATGATATTAAAAGGGTTTTTTAGTTTTTCTATTTGAAAAAAAATTATTATTTTATTCTAAAACATATTCAAAGTCCCAAAAAGGAATTCCATGGACATCGCCAATGATTAAATGTTCAATTTCATGAGAAACTCCATAAGCAGCTGGTCCAGAGAATGTTAAAGGGCCTTGAAGATGTTTAACACTTATTTTCATATTTTTTGGGTTTAAGGTAGCTTCAAGTATATAATCTCCATCAACAGTAGTTGAGTAAGGCCTTTCTACTAACTCTCTTTCATTTTTGTTTCCACATTTTTCCATTCTATAAACTTTCCCAATTTCAGCTAAAATTTCAGGATTTACAAAAAGATATATTTTTTCTAAAGTGTAACCTACTTTAGTTTCTTCGTCATATTCAGTTATTTTTTCTTTTACAGACATGAGTTTTTTAGAGTTCTTGTTTACACTCCAGTCTCCTCCAAAACGTACTGAAAAGAAAAGTGGAAGAAAAATTTCTTCTGGAAGATTCAATGCTTTTATGATTTCTTTTTCTTTTATTGTAAATGTTAAAATCTTTTTTATATCTTCTTTTTTCAAGTTAACACCATGATATTATCAAATGAATGAAATCCCTAAACAATTGTTTATATTATTCTTCTAAAGGCATTAAAATTTCAGTTATCAATTTATCTTCTGAAATATCTTCAGGGCTATTATAATAATATTCTATAAATGTTCCATTTAGCTTTATACCATTCTCTTCAACCCATTGCATTACTTCATTATAACTTTCTTCCATCTCTTGATAAGCTCCTTGATATAGAGCATAAACAGTTTTCATTTCTTCAAAATAGCTAAATTCTATATCCTCTTTACCAGGTAATTTTTCATAAACTGGAAAACCTATTTCAACCTTTAAATTTTCCATATCCATATTAAAGTATCTTACAAATGGTATATTTTCAGGATATTCTCCAATTTCTTCTAGATAACTCTCAATTTTTTCATAACATTCTCCTATTAACATAGGTAATTTTTCCACATTTGTAGTGGCTTTAATAGAAAGTACAGCTTGTTTAGATTTTTTCATTATTTCAATACTTGAGACAAGTGGCATTTTAATCATCCTTTATTTTTATTAAAATCTTCAATAGCACTATCAACTATTTCAAGTATTGAGTTTCTAAGATCTGGATACTTACTATCAATAGCTATTGGGATATTATCACAATAAACAACTTCAAGACCTGCTTCAAGAGAATCTTTTGTAGCTACATCTACTGCTGCAGCTTTAAGTTCAGTTAGCATTACATCTGCTTGATTTATATATTTTTCAATGTCTTTTTGTAAAAGTGGTCTGTTAGAAAGATGAGGTGTGGTTCCAACAACTTTACAGTTATAATTTTCTTCTAAATGATTTACTAAAACATCTTTTATCTCATCTGGAGCTGTAGTTGCAAATAAGACATTTTTACCTGTGATATCACCAAGAGGTTTTGGTCTAAATACTGTTGAAATGATTTTTGCAATTGGATTTATCTCAGTAATAAACTCTTCAATTGCTTTTATTTTAGTTGGAGAGGACATTGGTTCTTCACACATTGTAAGAATAACAAGATCAGCTAATTGTGCTCTAAATGGTCCAAAGAAATTGGTTATATTTAATAGTGGTTGATTTGCACCAATTAATGTAATATGTTTGTCTGTTTTAATTGGTGGAATAGCTGCTCCACTTCCTTCAAATATTATAAACTTTGATTCCACTTCATTAGCTATTTCTGCTCCTTTTTTCATATTTGTCATGAAAACATCACCAGACATTCCTCCACCACATCGTCTACAACCAATAGTGAGAATTCTACTCATTAGAGCATCTTCCCAATGATCAGAAGCTGCATGAACACCTTTATCTGATTGTTCCATTAAAAATTCAGGAGTAATTTCCATTTGATCTCCTCTAACGATTTCAGGTTCTTCTGGACCTCCTCGACCCATAGCTACTACACATGGTTCATATCCATTTTTATCAATAATTCGAGATGCAAAAGCAGATACTGCAGTTTTTCCAATTCTTTTTCCAGTTCCGAGGATTTTTAAAGATGGTTTTTCTGGAATTGGATATTCTGTTAATGGTCGAAACTCAAAATCAGGACCTTTATAGCTTATTCCTTCACCTATCACTTTTGAAGCTATTGTGAATCGTTTTGAATAGTCAAGAACAGGTTCATCACTTAAATCCATAACAGTATCAGCATCATATTTTCTAATCATTTCAACAATTAAATCATATGGAATCTCATTTTCATCAAGACCAAAGTGCACAGGCATACCCATCATTTTGGCGTAACTTTCTGGATCATCAGTTCTTAGTTTTTCAGTTCCTCCAATGAATACCATAGCTACCACATCAACATGGTCTAAGTCATTCAAAATTTCAATTGCAGATTTTGTTACTGGTAAATAGTGTTCACCATCAACTAAACAAACCATTTTTTCCACATTTTTCATAAAATCACTTTTAAATTTGTTTTAATAATTTTATTTTTATTTTAATTATTTTATTTTTATTTATAATTTTTTTATTCAATTTTTTTTTATTTTAATTATTTTATTTTTATTTATAATTTTTTTATTCAATTTTTTTTATTTTAATTATTTTATTTTTATTTAAATTTTTTTTTATTTTAATAATTTTATTTTTATTTTAAATTTAGTATTATAGATTTTATTCATATAATGATTTTTAAAATATTTATTTTTTTATTCAATTATTTTTATTATAGAAATTAATAATTTTATTTATATTTTTATATATAATATATATAATTATTAAAAAATATATAATATATTATAAAAAAATATGTATAAAGAATTATATAATAACATATAATTTATAATTTAAATAATAGGTGATTGAAAGTGCAAAGTACTGGAAATATAGAAAATCAAGATGAAAAAAATGTTTATAAAGATAAAGTATTAAATCGAGTTAGTATGAAAGCAGATGCAGTTAAGCTGAAAGATGGAGTGTACTGGGTTGGAGTTCTTGACTGGGATTTAAGAGATTATCATGGATACACTCTTGATGGTACAACTTACAACTGCTATTTAGTATTTGGTGAAGACAAAACTGCACTTATAGATAATGTTTATCCAGGAACATCTTCTCAGCTATGGGCTAGGCTGATAGATGCTTTTGAAAAAGAAGGAAAAGAACCAAAGATTGATATTATCATTCAAAACCATATTGAAAAGGATCATTGTGGTTGTTTAACTGAATTTACTAAGACTTTTCCAGAAGCTGAAATTTACTGTTCAAATAAGGCAGTAGCAGGAATTAAAAATCACTTACCTGAGCTTAAGGATTTTGAAATGAATGTTGTCAAAACTGGAGATACTCTTGATTTAGGCTCTAAAACATTCACATTTTTAGAAGCTCCAATGTTACATTGGCCAGATAGTATGTTTACTCTTCTAGAAGAAGAGGGAATATTATTCTCAAATGATGCATTTGGTCAGCATATTTGTTCTTCTTTTAGATATGACCATGAAATTCCTGAAGATTTCTTATTTCATCATGCTCAAAAGTTCTATGCTAACTTAATCACACCATCTTCAATGATGGTACTTCGAAAACTTGATGAAGTAGTAAATTTAGGGCTTCTTGATTCAATAAAAATGATAGCTCCATGTCATGGACAAATATGGACTGACCCTTTAAAAATCATAAATCAGTACAGACAATGGGCTTCTGGAGAATGTAAAAATAAAGTAACATTTTTATATGATACTATGCATTTTTCAACCCAAAAAATGGCTCATGCTATGATTGAAGGAGTAATTAGTGAAGGAGTAGAAGTTAAATCTTATTTTTTACATACTGATGGTAGAAGTGACATAGTAACTGATATTCTTGATAGTAAAGCTGTTTTTGTAGGTAGTCCTACAATGATGAATAATCCATTCCCTAGCTTAGGAGATTTAATGTATTATTTCAATTGTCTTAACTTTAAAATGACAGGATATAAAAAGAAAGCAGTAGTATTCGGTTCTAAAGGTTGGGGTGGAGGAGCTAATAAGAAACTCACTGCAGACCTTGAAGGAGCAGGATTTGAACTCTTAGACCAGTATGATTTAACATTTATACCTACTGGTGAAGAATTAGCTAAATGTTATGATATTGGAAAAGAAGTAGCTAAAGAGTTAAAATCTTAATAGCTATTAAATATTCTAATTTTTATTTCTATTTTTTTTATTTTATTTATCAATTTACTTATTTCTTTTTTTTGTTTATATAATTTTTTTATTTATTATTGAAAAATTTTTATTGTATTTTTTTTATTTATATAATTTTTTTTTATTGGAAATTTTTATTGTATTTATTTTTAATTATTTTAGTTTGTATTAATAAAACTTCAAAGCATATTTGAATTGAACAAAAACATAAAGTTTAAAAACAAAAAGAATAAAATTAATATTATAAAAAAATTGTGTGAATGTTCATAATATTAACTTATTATGAGTTATTAGAAAAATAAATAATTAATTAAAAAGGAGTTATTATATGTCTTATGTACATGATGTTTTAGAAGATTTAAAGAAAAAAAATGCTGATCAACCAGAGTTTATTCAAGCTGCAACAGAAATTTTAGAGTCTCTTGAGTTAATTTTTGAAAAACACCCAGAATATCAAAAAGCAGGGCTTCTTGAACGATATGTTGAACCCGAAAGAGTTGTGATTTTTAGAGTGCCATGGATTGATGATGAAGGAAAAGTAAGAGTAAACAGAGGATATCGTGTACAATTTAATAGTGCTATTGGGCCATATAAAGGAGGAATTCGTTTCCACCCATCAGTAAACCTATCTATTATTAAATTCCTTGGATTTGAACAAATATTAAAAAATAGTCTTACTGGAATGAATATTGGTGGTGGAAAAGGAGGAAGTGATTTTGATCCTAAAGGAAAATCTGATAATGAAGTTATGAAATTCTGTCAAAGCTTTATGAGCGAGCTTTACAAATATATTGGTCCAGATACTGATGTTCCTGCTGGAGATATTGGTGTAGGTGCTAGAGAAGTTGGATTCTTATTTGGTCAATACAAAAGAATAGTTGATGCACATCATGGTGTATTAACTGGAAGTGGTTTAGAATATGGTGGTTCTCTAGCTAGAACTGAAGCTACTGGTTATGGACTTGTTTATATTACACAAGAAGCTTTAAAAAGTAGGGGAGATAATTTTAAAGGTAAAAAAGTCGTTGTTTCTGGATCTGGAAATGTAGCTATATATGCAGCTGAAAAAGTGATTGCATTAGGTGGAACTGTTATAGCTATGTCTGATTCTTCTGGATACATTTATGATGAAAATGGTATTGATCTTTCTGTTGTTAAAGATGTTAAGGAAGTTAAACGTGGAAGAATCAATGAATGTCTAGATTGTTTATCCAAAAATGATTTAACTGCGAAATTTGTTGAAGGTAGCTCAAATATATGGGATTTAAAATGTGATATAGCATTGCCTTGTGCAACTCAAAATGAATTAGACGAAGATGATGCTAAAAAGTTAGTTGCAAATGGTACAAAGTATGTATCTGAAGGAGCTAATATGCCTTGTACTCTTGAAGCTACAGAATTTTTCAAGAAAAGTGGTATAGTTTATCTTCCTGGAAAAGCATCTAATGCTGGTGGAGTAGCTACAAGTGCATTAGAAATGGCTCAAAGAAGTGCAAGATTATCATGGACCTTTGAAGAAGTTGATACAAAATTAAAGAATATTATGATAAATATTTATCACACTATTGATGAAGCTGCTAAAGAATATGGTCATGAAGGTGATTATGTCATTGGTTCTAACATAGCAGGTTTTATAAAAGTAGCTAATGCTATGATGGCTCAAGGTGTAGTTTAAATATTCATTGCATTGTTAATTAGTTATTTGTTTTAGTTAACTATTTAACTAATTATTTTTTATTTATTTTTTTTTATTTTATTAGCTATTTTTTTATTTATTTTATTAGCTATTTTATTTAATTTTTTATTATATATATTTTAATAATAATATTCATTTATTTATTATTTTATTTAATTAGCTATTTTATTCAATTTTTATTTTATTAAAATATTTTAAAAATAAACTTCCTAATTAAAGATATAGGGTGATTAAAGGATATTTTTTAATTCACCAATTGTGTTAATAATTTCAATATCAAAGTTTTCAAGAACTTTCTTTGAGATTCCAGCATCAAATTTTGAATTTATTAAAATAGCTGACATTCCCGCATTTACAGCACCCATAATATCAATTTCAAACTTATCTCCAATCATAGTACTATTTTTTGGATTACAATTCATTCTATTCATAGCTTCTTCAAATATTTCTTTTTTAGGTTTTTCAAATCTCACATCTTCAGAAGTTATAACTTCATCAAAAAAATCATGAATATCTAGTCTAACTAACTTTTCCCATTGTTTAATACTTATACCATTTGAAATTATTCCTAATTTATAACCTTTACTTTTAAGATAGATTAGTGTTTGTATTGTTTTAGGAAATGCTCTAAGAAGGGAAATTTTTATATTATGGTATGTAACCACGCCTAAAGCTATTAATAAATTGTCTTCTTTACCACATATTCTCTTTGTGAGAATATTAAAGTGTTTATTATAATTAGGACCTTTCTCAGCTATTATTTCTTTCAATATTTCATATGTTTCTGTTTGGTTTGAAGGCAACCCATTTTCAACCATCACATCAATAGCTCCTCTTCTAGCTATTTGTGCAAAACTGGAAGTATCTAATAAAGTTCCATCAATATCAAAAAAAATTGCTTTATTCATTTTAAACAACTCTCTAATTTTTTTAATTTTGTTAGTTTGATTTTTGTATTTTTATATACTTTTTAATACTTTTTTTATAATTTTTTTATAATTTTTAATTACTTTTTTATTTTTTTATATAATTTTTTTATAAGTTTATATAAGTTTTTTATAATTTTTTTATAATTTTTAATTAATTTTTTATTTTTTTATATAATTTTTATATTGGTATATAAATTATCTAAAATTATTGAAATAATTATTTTTATTAAAAAAAAGCGTCTAGTGTTTTTTGACGTTGTTTTTCTCCTAATTCAGCTAAGCTTTCTTTATCATAGCCAAATGATTCCATGATTCTAGATACTGAAGGAAGGATTTGATTATTTACATAGTAATTTGGATCATATTCATATTTGTCAGAATCTTCATAAGGAACTGCTCTTTGACTAATTGGTTCTTTACCTTTTACAATAACATATTGAATTATTGTTCCTCTATCAATTTTCATTCCTTTATCTTCTAAACGTTGTGCAGCTACTACATGAGGTCCAATATTTTTATAATCAGATAGTCTTTTGGTTATTTGTGTGTGTATAATCATCTCTTTCATATCAACTTTTCCAGACTTCACTCTTTTTAAAACTGATTCAATCGATTTAACAGCTCGTTTGACATCCCCATCTTTTAAAATAGACATTAAAATCTCTTGTTGTGTGTCTTTAGCTACTGGAGCCCAGTCTCTTCTTACAAGTTCTAATCCTTTAGCTATAATAGTTCCATCTTCAATAACAGCATATCTCTTTTTTGTTACAAAAAATCCTCTTCTATAGAATCCTTCATATTCAAGTTCCATATGTTCAGGAAGTGTTGGATTATAATCTGCCAAGAACTTCTGTGCTTGTGATTTGATTTCTTTTTCAATAGCTATTTGTTCTTTACTTTCACTAACCATATAAAACACTTTTTAATAAAAATAAAAATTTTGATATTATAACAATTATATATTTTTTTCTTAAATAATGAATAAAAATTTTGATATTATAACAATTATATATTTTTTTCTTAAATAATGAATAAAAATTTTTTAATTAGATTAATTTGATATTTGATAAGTAATAATCTAAAGTTTTATATATGAGTAAAACAAATATTTTTTTATCATATATAAAAGACTATTTTTTCTTTTAGTTTTAAATTGAAATATAAGAAAAATAATCCATTATTAGCTGTAATTTTATGCTCTCACAACCAATATAGCAGGATTATGTTTAATTAATAGTTATGTAATTAGAATTTGGTCTTTTATATTGAATTATTGATTTACTAAATTAATATATACTATTTATTATTATTTAATAGTATTTATTATTATTTAGATTATTTAATATTATTATAATTGTATTATTTTAATATTTTTTAATTAAATTATATAAAATTATATAAATTAATAATATTTTTAATATTTTTTAATATAGATTATATAAAATTATATAAGTTAATAATATTTTTAATATTTTTTAATTATAAATTATATAAAATTATATAAATTAATAAATTACAAAATTAATTAAATTCAATCAAAATTAAAAAAATTAACTCAATCATTATAATTAGGTGAAATTATGGCAATATCACAAGGAAAATCCACAAGAAAGTCAACTGGTGGAAGATATATAGACAATCGAGGGAAAAGAAAATCTGAACTCGGAAGAGAACCTGCATATACTAGATTAGATGAAAAAAGATTAAGAAAAATAAGAACTCGTGGTGGAAACGAAAAATTAAGATTAGCTTCTGAAAATAAGATGAATCTTATTAATCCTGATTCTAATAAATCTGAAACTGTTGAGATTATAACTGTACTTGAAAATTCAGCTAATCCCAATTATGTAAGAAGGAATATCATTACAAAAGGCGCTATCGTCGAAACTAGTGCAGGTAAAGCAAGAATCACTTCTAGACCGGGTCAAGATGGTATTATTAATGGTGTTTTAATTAATGAATAAAGAGTTTAATACTCTTTAATTACTTTTTTTATTTTTTCATTTAATATTTTCTATAATTTTATTATTACTTTTTTTATTATTCTCTTTTACTATTCTCTTTATTATTTCTTTTTTTACTTCTTTTATTATTTTTTGACTAATTTTTGCATCGTTTTTTTTAATTATTTTTCAATTATTTTTTATTTCTTTTATTATTTCTTTACTACTTTTTGCATCGTTTTTTTCAATTATTTTTTTTATTTGTGTTAAATTTTTCTATTTCAAAGCAATTTTTAGTTATGGTAACAATATTTGTATTTGATAACAATTTTACCTTTTTATCTTCATCATGACTTATATATTACTTATTTCTAAAGATATAGTAAGATTTCTATATTTTTTTTATCATTGGAAAAATTTATATTATATAAAAATCATATTTTATGGTGATTATTATTAAAATCAAGATTAATAATGAAATAAAAGATGTAAGTCTCCTTAATGATTTCTTATTTGGTAAATTATTTGCTGAGAGAGGTTGTGAAGAGTTAATATTATATATAATTAATACTTTCACAAAGAATAACTTCAAAACATTAACTTATCAACCTCATGA
>Ga0082212_10007447_pt1 | contig 14471 bp, 12 predicted proteins | sample TergutNt197P3_FD_71548 | JGI IMG/M metagenome (GOLD analysis project Ga0082212, IMG submission 71548) | Neocapritermes taracua P3 segment gut microbial communities from Petit-Saut dam, French Guiana - Nt197 P3 | ecosystem: Host-associated > Arthropoda: Insects > Digestive system > Gut ... | reverse complement strand
TTATTTTATCATTGTTATTGAATATATTTCGCATACAAAAGTAATATTTTAAATACAAATATTTGTATTATTTTTGCAACAAAATATGAAATAGAAATTATTTAACCATTTGGTTAAATATTTTAGTTAAATAAAATTATTAAATTAAATAGTTTAAGAAATTAGTTAAATTGTTGCTATTCTAAGCCATTCTGTTCTGTCACCAACTGAAATACCGTCATTCCTTCGGGCGAAACAAAATGCAGTAACTTTCCGCCGTGAAGCCGCATAATGTAACGTGAAACGGAAAGTCCGATGCCTGAACCGGCAGATTTGGTTGTGAAAAACGGAATAAAAATATGAGGCAAAATGTCGGCAGGAATGGGTTTGCCTGTGTTGGCAACATCTATATTTATCCTGCCGTTAGCATCACATTCGGCAGAAATAATAATTCTCTCATCGCTATTTGTTTCTACTGCTTCAATCGCATTTTTGAGCAAATTAATCAACACTTGTGCAATCAGATTTTCATCCGCATAAAGGGTAATCGATTCGGGAATAATTGTTTGCAAGCTTATATTCTTTTCTGCAAGCGCCGGTTCGTGCAGTTTTATGATTTTATCGACTAATGAACCAAGCAGAAACTTCCGTTTTTCGGGTTTGGGAATTGCCGTGAATTTGCGATACGACTCTACAAACGACAACAGCCCTGTGGCTGTGGTGTGAATGGTTTCAAACGCTTCCAATGTGTTTTGCCTCAATTCTGCGGAATTGTCCGACTCCGGTTTGTAGAGAAACTTCATCGTTTCGCTTAAAGACGTAATCGGAGCGATGGAATTCATAATTTCGTGCGTCATCACCCGAATGAGGCGTATCCACGACTCCATTTCTTTCGATTCCAATTCACTGCCTATATTGTTCAAAGTGAGGATGCGCATCATTCCGCGTTTGAGTTTGATTTGAGAGACGCGGAGGCTGATTTGTAATTCTTCCCGTTCGGTGCTTAGGGCAATTTGGGTTTGGTCGCCTGTTTTCAGTTGTTGAAACAAAGCGGGATAGGATTCATTGATGCTTTGCAGTTGATTGATGTGTGAAAAAACGGGTAATCCCAGCAGGTTCAATGCCGTTTGATTCACGCGCTGCACAATTCCCTGATCATTGATGATAATAATTCCTGTGGAAACCGATTCGAGAATTATACTCAAAAAGTTCTCATTTTCAATTACTTCTTTTCGGGCGTTTGTCAAAATATCTTTGATTCGGTTCATCAGCCGGTTCATTTCCTTTTCCCGTGCCGATAGTTTGGTTTCCGAAAAATGAAAAGAATAATCGCCATTGTCCAAAGCATTGAATAAGAATATAATATTTTTATTATACTGTTTATAACATTTATTCAAATTAAAAAGGCAAAAAATAAAAAGAACAAATCCCGCCAAGACGAAAATGTATTTATGATAAATAAAAGCAAGCGTAGTACCGGCAGTTACCAAAATCAGTAAAGCCGTGAAAACATTGAGTCTGTATTGAATGGTTTTAAACACGTGTGCTATTTATTCTAATTTATGTCATATTTCTTCATCTTGCTGTATAATGTCGGACGGGTTATGCCCAATTCCGCCGCAACCGCAGAAAGATTTTCCTTATTTCGTTTCAATGAGTTTTGTATCAAGTGTTTTTCCGCATCGTCCAAAGTCATCAAATTTTCTATATCGTATTGAACAGATGATTGATTTAGATAAAAATCGTTGGCTTGCAAGACGTTTGTATCTGCAAGTATGACCGCCTTTTCCAAAGTATGTTGCAATTCGCGGATATTTCCGTGCCAATGGTATGCTTTCAATTTGTTTACGGCTTCGTCGGCAAGACGGATATTTTCTTTGTGGTATTTCCGTGCGTATTTCTTCAGGAAAAAATCGGCCAGCAGGGGAATATCTTCCCTACGTTCCCGCAAAGCGGGGATTTCTACTTGAATGGTATTGATGCGATACAGTAAATCTTCCCGAAATTCCGCTTTTCGCACCGATTCCTGCAAATTGCGATTCGTAGCGCTTATCAAACGAATGTCAATGGGTATCGGTTTATTGTCGCCAACCTTCACGATGGTTCTTGATTGCAGCACATTCAATATTTTGGCTTGAAGGGGGTAAGACAAATTTCCGATTTCATCTAAAAATAAAGTTCCGCGATTGGCCGCTTCAAACTTACCTGTTCTGTCGGTCTTTGCATCTGTGAACGAGCCTTTTATATGTCCGAACAGTTCGCTCTCGAACAGCGACTCGGTGATAGCCCCCATATCGACTGTGATCAACACTTCTTTGTTTCTGAGGGAAAGCCGGTGTATTTCGCGGGCTACAACTTCTTTTCCCGTACCGTTTTCACCTGTAATCAGTATATTAGCGTCTGTCAATGCAACTTTTTGTATCAATCGCTGCAAGTCCTGCATCGCTTTGGAAACACCCCAACAGACGTCACGTTCCTTGTTGAGTTCGTTTTGGAGTACGTATTGTTTCTCCCGCAAGCGCTTCACTTCCTTGCGTGATTCCCGCAGTGCATAAGCCGATTGAAGCGTTGCAACCAAGCGGGCGTTGTCCCAGGGCTTGACGACAAAATCGTTCGCTCCTTGCTTCAAAGCCTTGACTGCTAAATCAATGTCGGCATAAGCCGTAAACAAGACGACCGGAAGTTCGGGATCCTGTTTTTTTATTTCCGAAAGCCAATAAAATCCTTCGTTTCCCGTATTTATTCCTGCGGAAAAATTCATATCCAACAGAACAATATCCGGATTAAACTCCCGTATAGTCGTATGAAGTTGTTTAGGTGAAGGCAAAAGCATCACATTCTCGAAATAATTTTCAAGAAGAATACGCAATGCCGTCAGCACATTTTTATTATCATCAACGACCAGTATATTGCCTTTTTTCATTTACACATTTTTTTACAAAAGTAAAGAAAAAATAGATGATTTCACAGGTTTAGCGCATTAATTTATCTTTTAGTTGATTGAAACGAATAAATTTTTACCTTTGTAAATTGTTTTATGCATTATTAGTTATAAATATTTACATTATGAAAACACTTTTTTCGCAACATTTTTTATCAATACTATTGTGTTTATTTTTATTTTCTTGCCGGTCTGCAACGGTAGAACACAACGACGATGGAATAACGGTTTCTCTGAATACTTCTTCCTCGTATTCTCTTAGAAAAATTCGTTTGCAGGTAGTTACCGATAATATCATTCGTGTAACATCTTCTCCCGATACCATTTTCTCCAACAGAGAAAGTTTGGTAAATGTCTATCCGGAAACACTCAAAACAGGGTGGATAGCAACGCAATCGAGCGATGAAGTGAGTATTAAAACATCCGCTATCGTAGCAACCGTTTCGTTGAGAACCGGAAGAGTTACGTTTTTCGACCATACGGGACAAAAGATTTTAGCGGAAAATACAGGCGGAGGGAAAACCTTTCAAAGGATGGAGGTGGATGGAGAAAAGGCATACTCCATACGGCAGGTTTTTGAATCACCTGACGATGAGGCTTTCTATGGTTTGGGGCAACATCAGTCGGATGAATTTAACTACAAGGGCAAAAACGAAACATTGTATCAATACAACACAAAAGTTTCCGTTCCTTTTATTGTTTCCAACAAAAATTATGGCTTGCTTTGGGATAATTATTCTTTGACCAAATTTGGCGATACAAGGGATTATGCACAGTTAAATCAATTCATTTTATACGATAAAAACGGCGAAAAAGGGGGCTTGACAGCAACTTATGAAAACAGGAGAAATCCGGAACAAACCGTAGAGCGCCAAGAAAATATAATTGATTATGCCGATTTGGAAACAGTCAAAAATTTTCCTGAAAGATTATCTCAATTCAATTCAGTTACTTGGGAAGGAGAAATTCAACCCAAAGAGTCGGGTATTTTTCGTTTTATTCTCTATTATGCAGGATATACCAAAGTCTATTTGGATGAACAATTGGTCGTTGCGGAAAGATGGCGCACGGCTTGGAATCCCAATTCATACAAATTTTCAAGTAGTTTGGAGAAAGACCGTAAATACAAAATAAGAATCGAATGGATACCCGACGGAGGAACTTCATATTTGAGTTTGAAAGCGCTAAGTCCGGTCGATGAAACCGAACAAAACAAACTTTCATTTTGGTCGGAAATGGCCGATCAAATCGACTATTATTTCATTCATGGCAGTTCAATGGATGAAGTAATAAGCGGTTACCGCACGCTAACCGGAAAAGCGCAGGTGATGCCTAAATGGGCTATGGGTTTTTGGCAAAGCCGCGAGCGCTACAAAACACAAAAAGAACTGTTGGATGCCTTGAAAGAATTTCGCCAACGCCGTATTCCACTCGATAACATCGTACAAGACTGGTCTTATTGGGAGGAAGATGCGTGGGGAAGCCACGAGTTCGATCTACAGCGTTTTCCGGATGCAACAGCTATGATCGACGATGTTCACCGGATGAATGCCCGCCTGATGATTTCCGTTTGGCCGAAATTTTATTATACGACAGCGCATTACAAGGAATTTGACGAAAAAGGCTTGATGTATCGCCGAGCCGTTCAGGACAGTATCCGCGACTGGATAGGGAGAGGGTATATCGGCTCATTCTATGACGTTTTCAGTGAAGAAGCGCGGCAACTGTTTTGGGAGCAAATGAACGACAAATTGTATTATCGAGGCATTGATGCGTGGTGGATGGATGCTTCCGAGCCGGATATTTTATCGAATGCTTCAATAGAATATCGAAAAGCACTGATGAATCCTACAGCTTTAGGATCTTCTACGCGTTATTTTAATGCATACGGATTGATGAATGCCAAAGGGATTTACGAGGGGCAAAGAGGTACGAATGATAACGATCGTGTATTTCTCTTAACCCGTTCAGGGTTTGCAGGTTCACAAAAATACGCTGCCGTGATATGGAGCGGAGATATTGGAACCCGTTGGGAAGATATGAAAGCGCAAATTTCCGCCGGCTTGAATTTTTCGATTGCGGGAAATCCGTATTGGACGATGGATAATGGTGGTTTCTGTGTCGAAACGCGATATGGGCGGGCGCAACCCGATTCGGAAGATATGGAAGAATGGCGGGAATTGAACAACCGTTGGCACCAATTTGGCGCCTTTGTGCCTTTGTTCCGCACACACGGTCAATATCCTTTCAGGGAGATGTGGAATATCGCGCCCGAAACACATCCCGCTTATCGTTCTATGTTATATTATAATCAATTACGATACCGTTTAATGCCTTATATCTATTCTTTAACAGGCAGGGTGTATTTCGATGATTATACAATTATGCGTCCGCTTGTTATGGATTTCGGACAAGATAAAAACGTGTTGAATATCGGCGATCAATACTTGTTTGGATCCGGTTTGATGGTTTGTCCGGTTTATGAATACAAGGCTCGTGAAAGAGATGTATATTTTCCGGATGAAGCAGGATGGTATTCCGTTTATTCCGGACAATTCACGGCAGGAGGCCAAAATTTGAAAGTAGATGCACCTTACGAACGGATGCCTCTGTACGCTGCTGCCGGTTCGATTCTGCCTGTGGGTGATATTATTCAGCATACAAAGGAAAATCAAAAAAATCTGACAATTTTTGTTTATGCCGGAAAGGATGGAAAATTCACGCTTTATGAAGATGAAGGCGTCAATTATAATTACGAAAAGGGCGCTTATTCAACGATTCCAATTTCTTATGACGATAAGGAAAAGACACTGAAAATAGGGGAACAAACCGGCGAATTTTCAGGTATGAATCGTGAACGGATGTTGAATATTGCGTATGTCACGCCGGAAAATCCTTTTGGGATTGATACTCCCCAAATAAATACGACTGTCCGTTATACGGGACAGGAACAAACAATCCGATTTTAATTTTTAATTCGTAATTATATTATGTTGGGTACAATCATCAATGCCGTAGCAGTTGTTGTGGGGAGTAGCGCCGGCTTGTTGTTCAAAAAAGCGCTATCCGAAAAATACACTACCATTTATTTTCAAGCAGTCGGTTTGTTTACGCTTGTTTTGGGTATGAGTATGTCGTTGAAAATAAGCGCTCCTTTGGTAGTTGCCCTGAGTTTGATTGTGGGTGGTTTACTTGGTGAGTTTTGCCGTTTGGAAGAGCGTATGAGTCTTTTGGGCGAAAGTCTGAAATCGCGATTTAAAATCGGAAACGAAAAATTTACCGAAGGACTGATTACGGCTTTTCTTTTGTTCTGTATGGGTTCTTTATCGATATTGGGGCCTGTAGAAGAAGGTCTTACAGGAAAAGTTTCCGAATTGTTGAAAGCCAAATCACTGTTAGACGGCTTTTCTTCTTTCCTGTTAGCGTCTGCGTTGGGAATCGGCGTCTTGTTTTCGGTTATTCCCTTAGTGATTTATCAGGGAGGAATCACGCTTATAGTCAGGCTTATCGGAAAAGACATTCCCGATATCTACATCAACGAGATAACCGTCGTAGGCGGAATCCTTTTGATTGGATTGGCTTTGGATATTTTGAATATCAAAAAACTCCGGATTATGAATCTTCTACCGGCTTTGATTTTCGTATGTCTTTTTCTCTGGTTGAGTGGATTTCTTTAAATGGTTATCATATTATGATGGTGTAAGATTGTCGGGCATCAATACTCATTTCAGCCTTTTGCCGCTTGCATCATATTCTTCAACCACGACAAGCCGGCCGTCGATGTTGCGTTCGTGCACCCGCTGTAGTTGGCCATTCTCGAAATATAGTTTCTCACTTACTTGACGTCCGTTTTCACGGCGACGTTCTATCTGTAAATTTCCTGATCGCCAATAATCTTTTTCAATTTGTTCGCCATTGGGGTTGTGAGGGATTATCCTCTCTGACTGTATTTTACCGTCAGCGTAATACCGCGTTTGCAATCCTTCTTTCCGGTTGTTCACATAGGTTCCCTTTTCGTTCAGGCGGCCTTCGCGAAAAACGGCATATTCGCCGTCATAAACGTTATTCTTATAATGATAATACTTGGATATTTCGCCGCCGCGTTCATAGAAAGTCTGTTTTCCTTCTAATTTATCGTTGATGTAGTTTTCTTCTTTTTCCTTATCGCCGTATCTATTAAAGTAAACCCACAAACCGTTTTTTTTGCCGTTTTCGTATTGTCCGGTCGTTTTCATCGGTTTGTCGCCTTCTGCCCACTGTTCGGTGAATTCGCCCTCGTACTTGCCGTTGTTCTGGTAAAAGGTTTGAATATAAATACCATTATTGCTGGTTATTTGTTTGGTTTGCTTAATCAATCCTCCGTTATTTCCTTTGCCGCCGGCTACATCAGACACATTCGATGATATTTGACCATCTCTGTAAAAGAGTTCACTTTTTAGTGAACCATCTCCGAAGTTGTAGGTGCGTTCCCAGCCGTTCTTTTTGCCGTTTTTAAGTTCGCGGATTACTTGAACGCTGCCATCGGTGAAATAAATAGTTTCTTTGATTTTCTCATCGTTTTCATAGATTTCTGTCCGTGTTTTGCTCCCATCCAACTTACCAAACTCCCATACTCCGTTTTTTTTGCCGTTTATATAATTACCTTTTTCTTTGACATTTCCGTTCAGGTAAGTTTCGGAATAATCACCGTCATATTTACCGTCCCTGTAATTGGCAATCTTTTCGTAATCGTCGATATTGCTTCTGACAAGTATCTTCGCGGTTCCGGTTTCCTTGCCTTCGGTGTAAGTCACTGACGAGCGTATGTTGCCTGCTCCATCATAATGGATTTCTGTGCCGTCGTTCAAACCATTTTTGTAATTGGATTCGACTTCAATCGCACCATCGGAAGCATAACGAAAATATTTACCTTCCATTTTTCCGTTCACATAATGAAACACCAACTTCTTACTTCCGTCGGAATAATACCCTGTATAATCGCCGTGCAAAATACCATCTTTATAGGCATAATCCGCTACCAATACATTGTTTTCAAAAACTTTCCAACTTCCATCAGGTATTCCTTTTTTAAATGTAGCCTCAGTATATTGCGATCTATATCCATCAATCATCCGTGTGCTTCCCTCCAAAGGTTCTTTGGTTTTTATGTTATGGCAATAATACCTGCCATCGCCTAAATTGTAACATTCTACTTCGTTAATCTTTATTCCATCTTGGGCAAATAAAGAATTTAATCCGATACTAAAGACCAGAACTGTAAATTTAATAATCCTCCTGTATTTCATTTTCCGATATAAATTTAAGTCATTAAAAATTTTAGCAAAGTTAATAAAATTATTTATACCCACTTATTCACTTTTTCTGTTTTGTCGTCAAATTGCGAGGCAAGCGATTCCATTCTTGATTTTAGAATAAGTTTTCTGCCTTTAACCGTGCGGGTAAAGACCAATTCGCATTTGCCGACAAGCCGCTGCCACTGATCGGCAAAATATTTCGCTAATGTCTTGTTTTTACCCAACAATTCGGGTACGGAATGAAAATCGCTTTGTTTCAAAAATATCAAAAATTTACTTTTACGAATGATGATATATCGCGGATTATCGACTTTACCGATAATTTCGTGCAAGTTTTTGATAAATACCGATTTTTCAAAAGTTGTTCCGCTGTCTAAATGGCAATATACACAGCCAAAATCGTCCCTGACCGCCCTTACGGAAAATTTGGAAATCTTGTTATTAATAACACCCGCTTTTTGCAAGGAGTATAACAATGCGACACCTATTTTATTAATATCTTTGGCAATGTCTCGGTATTTAAAATACAACTTTAAGGTTTTAAATGTTTGCCGTCCGAAAAATCCGATAAATCCAACAAATATAATACTCAAATAAATATATAAATCGTGGAGTGTACGAATACTTCTCGACATACGGCTGATTCCTTGCATAACATTCTCCATATAAGCAAGAATTGCCATTGACAAGGTCGCTAACAGATTGGCAATGGTTTTGTACAAATACATTGATCTGATTGCTTTATACCCTTTTTCTTCGGCAAACGGCACTTTGATTTCTTCCACTAACGATACGCCTTTTTCAAGGGCAATTTGCCAATTTTTCCGCAAACTCTCGCGATTCTTTGCGAGTAGAAAGGTCTTGTTATTTCGTTCTGCAACTTCACTTTCTAATATTTTTTCAGGCAAATGTAAACGCCCCAATCCGTTTTCAATAGACGGATTTTCATCAGCCGAAACACCGACAAAACCTTTAAAACGCCGTTTCATACGGTCAAAGTCTATGCCGTTGTCCGTTGCATTGGTCGGGTCAGCACAGACAATATGCCATATATTTCCTGTTTTTTCAGCGTCGTTTTTGCAGGTACGAATTGCCCGACCGCGCATTTGATTCGACAATACAAATGAACCGACAAAACTTGCCAAAATGAGCGAATTAATTGCAGGAGCGTCCCAACCTTCGCCAAGCAGCGATTTTGTACCAATCAGGACTTCTATTTCGCCCTGTTCAAAGATTTGTGTGACAATACTGACAATATCGTGTTTAAGTTGTTCGGTTTGAGTGATTAACAAATAATTGTCATCGTAAGATACAGGTGAAGTGATTATTGATTCAATCCTCTGTTTTTTAGCCATTTGCTCAAAAACTAAGTACGCCGATTTTGGAATAATAATCAAAGAACCGGTAAGAACGCCTATTTTTTTATGGTTGTAATTATTACGTCTTAATTTTTCAAAAATGGGGATAATGCCCATTTTGTTCAGTTCTAAATTATTATCTAAATTATTAACATAAAATTCTTTACGTATATAATCGGAGAGAATTACCATTCGTAAATTACTTCCCAAAGCATTGTATTCAAACTCAACAATATCCTTTATGCCGTTTAACTTACTGATGCTTTGAGTTAATAGTCCCGTGATTTTATTATTTTCAGTGAAGTAAATCTGTTTTTTTTCAACAATTCCGTAACGTTTCAGTTTATTTTCGAGTTCAGTTTGCTGTGCTTCAAACTGCTTGAAATGGTTGTCGTTTTTATACAGAAAAAAATTCAATAATGTTTCAGCCCATTGATAATCAAGAATTGGGATTTTCAAGTTCTTACTTCCAATGATTTCGATATGTGTTTCGGGAATTTCTTTGCCGTTGTGGTTGAGAAAAATCAGACAGGCTGAATAACACGCAATATTGTTGTAAATCCAATCCAGATTTTCGTTCGGATTTTGCCAAATAGGGTGGCTTTCAACCGCATCAATCAGTGTTTTATTGTTTTGTATTTCTAAAAATGCTTTTTCAACATTTTGACGATACTGTACAATTCCCCTGTTTTCTTCTTCAGTCGGAAACGTGAAATATACATAATCTTGGTGCGGACACAAATCGTTCCCTACAACTAACTCAGGGACAGAAATTTCCGCATCAACAACACCATTCATTTCTATGTATCGCTGCCATTCGGCAGGCGTAACATCGTATGGCGGCGTAGCGGTCAATGCGACGACAACGGGGGATATTTTTTCTTTTATTTTTGTCAGTGTTTGCCACCATTCGTTTTTCAAATGATGCGCTTCGTCAAGGACTAAAGTATTGATTTTCTGCTTGTTGAATTTTTCTACAACTTCGTTGAGGTTTCGTGTTTTGTTTGCTTTTACTTTTGTTTCTTCATCAAATTCTTCATCGTTTTCTTCTTCTTCATCGATTTTGAGATCGCTGCAAGCAGCGTGAAGTCCTTGATAAGTGCTTACCGTAAGAAATTTCGGATTGCGTACATCGCGAGAAATCCAATCGGGGATGGTGTCGGTTTGCAGAAACAGTTCGCAAAACCGTTGTACCCATTGATTGCGGATAGCGAGTGTAGGCGCAAGAATCAAAGTCGGTTTATTCAAACGCAATGCCACTTCAAGTCCGAGTACCGTTTTCCCTGATCCGGGAGGTGCAACAACGTGTAAATGTCTATTTTTCAAATGTTCTTGCAAATCGTCGAGTACACGCTGCTGATATTTTCGCCAACTGTATTTAAATTTTATATTTTTAGGGAAAGTCATTTAATGTTTGATTTAATTTATTGCAAATCATCTTATTTTATCTTGCAGAAATTCAAAAAGTTCCAAATATTCAGATTTATTTTTCATCCATATTTTTTCAATGTAAATTTCTCGAATATAACCTGTTTCCCCCGTTGCAATATATATAGCGCTTCCATAAGGGCTAAACAACGGCTGATGGTCTTTTATTATTTTTAGCACCTTTATTTCTGAATAACGAAAAATGGCTGGCTCAATTTTAGCACTAAATTGACTCGGTATTAATATTCTATCTTCTTCCAATATAATTTTTTTGGGATTGATATTATTAGTAGTAAAAATGTATCCCATTACACCACCAAGTGAAAAAAATAACAGAGAAAAAATACCGCAACATATTCTCATCCAAATTTCCATCCAAAAATTATCATCGAGGGAGGAGAAAAAAACTACCGCAATAAAAATAAAGGAACAAAATAGCGAACTAAGCGCTATAATCAGGTTGATAATCGGCGATTTATAACTGTATGTTTTCATTATTATCCGTTTAAATTTATCTTATACGGTGGTACTCTTTGCTGAATTTATAGTCTTTTTGCTCCGGATTGTCTATTAATTTAATTGTATTATTTTTGATTTGTTATACTTCTATGATTTCATTTACATTTAAGTCTGATAAAATCAAACTAAATATCTCTTCTCCTTTTTGTACAACAATTTCAACATCAACGTCATAAAACTTATTTCCCTTGTCAGGAATAAGTATGCTCACAACTTTATAATCCTTAAAATTGATGTTTGGCTTTTGGGTTGATGCCTGTTGTAAAATCGAAATCCAACTATTTTCTATTTTTTTGAAATAGTTGATTTGATATTCCGAAATATTGTCATCGTTGATTGGAAAAAGGAGTTCAATGTCATCATTGATTTTAGATTTTACTTTTCCCTGATAGTTTTTTGTTCCGTTAGTTTCTAAAAAATAAAATTCGCCAATAGAAGTTGTTACTGCTATTTTTTTATTTCTATCTCTTTTCAAAAAGTTTAATATACCCATAATACTGAAATTTTATATTTTTTTTTGTTTTACAAAATTACTGTTTATTTTCCAATACTACCCATATTCCTCCCATAGCGTCAAGAACAAAATCGGGATATTCCGTCATATCAAAATCGGGAAAATCAACTTTATAATGTTCTCGATGTATTAAGTAAAACTTTTCAAATCCGTAGCGTTTTACTTTTTTGTGCAGCGGATTGAGAAATTGATTGAGTTGCGTATTCAAACTCGATTTCGTTAATAAAAAATCGTTTAACCTCGCTTGACTTACGTTTTTTCGTCCAAATTCCTGCTCGTATTCGCCCGACAGTTTTTGCGACATATCTAAATAGAAAGCAGGCTTTCTGAAAAAAAATGAAGTAAGTTTCGACATGTCAAAATCTTCTTCGATTAAGGGTAAACCCTCTTCAATTTTTTCCAATACAGCGGCAAAAAGCATCGGCTCTTTGTGATAAACATCTAAACCAATATCGTCGCCTCTTTTGTATTCTTTAGTTTTAATGAAAAAATCTAAAGTATCTTTTCCTGCAAGCCAATAGTAAGAATATGATTTTGAGATATAACTGCTATCAACATCGCTCAAAACATTTATGTGTTTTACCACAACCGTATCTTGAATGACTTGTGTGTCGCCTGCCGTCTGTTTTTTCCCTTGTCCACAAGAACTTGCGATTATTGCAATAATGCTTATCAGAATTGCTGTTTTTTTCATATTGTTTTTATTTTTCAGATATTCACACACATTTTTAATATTTAAAATTGAAAAATCACAGTATCGGAAAATCTTTGTAAATCTCGAACAATATGTCTATTTCTTTTTTAGAACTGTACATAGTTATTTTAACTATTATCAGTTTGCAAAAGTAGTATTATTTTGGGATACAACCTTATCTACTATTTACTCAAGTGATGAATGAAAATACCTTGTATAAAATCGAAATCTTTCTTGTTGAAAGTCAATAATTCCATTTTGTGATGTATAGCAAAAGCGGCTATCAGACAATCGGCTAATCTTAATATCGGCTGACCTGAATGGCGAACACAATAACGCTGCATTAATTGCATAGATTTATCCGATACTTTTTCATTGTTTTTCAATAATCCATATACCTCTAAAAAATTAAGGGCGTATTCTCTTTTTTCAGTCGTAAAACAACCTGTCAAAATCTCTAAAAAAGTAATGTCACAAATATACGTTTCATTTGCAACAAGGCTGTCCAAGGCTATTTTTGCATCTTCGTTTTTTCTGAATAATGCAATCAATACCGAAGTATCTACCAAACATTTTTTCCTGTTTGCCATATTTGGTCACGATAATTAGTTTCGTTAAATGGCGCAGTGTCTGTCCAGATACCGTAACCTTCGGTCAAACTCCCTTCTCTCCTGGGAGGTACAATTCCTTCCAAAAAAATTTCTGAGGATTCTTGTTCTTTCGTCCACTGATGAAGTTTCATGATTAACTTATCATCATTTAACTTAGTTATCCACGAAATAATATCATATTTTAGCCGTACTGTTTGCATAATGTTCAATTTTTTATAATGATTGTATTAGGAGGCAAAAATAAAACAAATTCTGCTGAATAGCAAGGGGTGCTAATATTTTCGTTGATTAATTCCAACCGTTGGTATCAAAATAGGATTTTTTTCATTACTTCATCGAAACTTATGTTTTCCGTACTCACATCATTAGGTGCGCCAGCCAATTGTTCTAACTTGCTTATTTCTGTAAGATATTCCCATGTTTTTTTTGTGTCAATCATAATGGGTTCTTTTTTTTCGCCTGTGTTTTCAGCGTTTCTAAAATGCGCAATTCATCGGGATATAAGCCTCTTGTTTTAAATTCCATATCTTTTACATTTATTTCAAACAACACTTCAAATCTGCTGATGATGAATTTTTTATCACTGCAAAGTTAGAAATATTTTTCTAAACAACCACCTGAAATAAAAAAATGAAATTGTTCATCCTCGCCTGCACTCAATCGTGCGTTAGCAGCAATGGATTTTTCCGATTATTCATATTATTGATTATTGTCTGAACGCTCATAAATATTTTTATCCAAAAACGGTGCAAGATATAATTAAAATGACAGATTGTAAAAATAATAAATAAAAAAATAGCAACTTGTGTGTATATTGGGAATTTAATGCTAACTTTGTGTTTTGTAAGTATAAATAATTAAAAGTTGTGCCCGACACGCATCAGGGATAATGAAATGAATGAAATATTTCTAAAAAAATCAAGCCATTATTGGTATGCAGCCTTAATATCAGGTATTGTTTTTATTGCTGTAGGTATTTTTATTTTAGTTTTTGGGAAGATAACGTTTAAAATGGTTACTTTTCTTTTTAGTTTATCTTTATTGTTGTCGGGCATATTGGAAATCGCAGTTTCTGTGCTCAATAAAAAATCGATAACACAATGGAAATGGTCGCTGGCATCAGGGATATTCTG
>Ga0082212_10007446_pt1 | contig 14471 bp, 13 predicted proteins | sample TergutNt197P3_FD_71548 | JGI IMG/M metagenome (GOLD analysis project Ga0082212, IMG submission 71548) | Neocapritermes taracua P3 segment gut microbial communities from Petit-Saut dam, French Guiana - Nt197 P3 | ecosystem: Host-associated > Arthropoda: Insects > Digestive system > Gut ... | reverse complement strand
AAATCTGTCGGGAAACTTTTCACAAATATATTTGTAACATTCTTTTTCTTTTGCAAATCTTTGCTCAACTTTTATTAAATCATTTGGTCTGGTTATTGAACCCAACTCAAGCCCGAAAGTAGCAGTAGAAATATGCAAACAACCAAATTCTGTATACGGAGCAAGTAGCATCCAAGTATTCCAATCTTGCAAAGTAAAACGATATTTGATATAATCGTCCATATCAACATATTGCAGTAACACGCTTGTACGGTACATTACCGAAGCATTGCAACAAACAAATCTCCCATACATCACTGCATCTTGTTGAGATTCGTTTTCATTTTTCTTATTTTGACATCTTACTTCTGTAATCTTTCCTGTTGTTCTATTGTGCCGTCTGTGGTCGGTATGGCAAAGTCCGTATTCGAGATTTTGTTCCATAAAATTCACCTGCAACTGCAATTTTTGCGGATTATGCCAATAGTCGTCATTATCGCAATTGGTAATGTATTTTCCTCGACATTCTTTTACACAAATAGCCCAATTCGCACCTAAACCAATATTTTCTTCGTGAAAAAGCAATTTTATTTTTTCGGGATATTTCTTTTGATATTCCAGCAAAACTTCTCGCGCATTATCCGTACTGCAATCGTCGCCAATGATTATTTCAAAATCAAAATTACGTCGTTGATGTACAATAGATTCAATTGTTTGAGAAACAGTATTAGCCCGATTGTATGAAGGAATTACAACAGATATCAATGGATTTTGTATGAAATTTTCTGATTGTATTATTTTCATTTTTTGCTATCTTTTTATACACAAGTTTGTTAATATGTAACTTCTCTTTTTTTTCTAATTGTCCATTTGTCTATCTTAAACAAGCATCGTTCAAAAAAATAATACAACTTATACGCCCACCAATAACGTTTCACCCGTTGCATTTGACCAATAGGAAACGACCAAGTTTGATAGTCCTGTAAAATACGTTCGGGGAGCAATTCTTTTAATACTTGCAAACGTTCGGCTTTGTCTAAGTCTTTATTGGTTTCGCTAATCCCCGTCATATCGAATAATGTTACATCAATATCACGGTATTCAATGTATTCATTATCAAGTATAATCACTTGTAAATACCATTTCCAATCGGAAATAATTTTTAGATTTTCATCGTACAATCCGTATTTATCAAATAAAGCACGTTTTATGTATGCCGACGAATGGTTTAGTGTTCCTCTATAAAAGTCAAGCATTGTGGGTTGGCTTCCGGAAAAACTTTCATCGCGCAAAATGCCATGAGATTGCAATTTCAACATATTTCCGTACAAAATAGACACATTATTATTTAACTCCGCAATCATCTTTTCTGTTACATCATCACTCGCCAAACAATCACCGGAATTAACAAACTGCACATATTCGCCTTGTACCATTTTAATTCCCTTATTCATGGCATGGTAAATCCCGTTATCTTTTTCGGAAATCCATCTAAAATTCGTGATTTTTAATTGACTATCGTCGAACGTTGTTTCGTAATTTTTAATTATATCTACACTACCGTCTGTACTGCCACCATCAATAACAATATATTCAAACTCTTGTGAAATTTGATTGTAAACGCTTTGCATTGTTTTTTGTAAGCCTGCGGCGTTGTTGTAGTTGATAGTTATTATTGAAAGTTTCACTGCATTACAGATTTATAAAAATTCAAATATTCTCTACATACTTTCTCTATCGTGTAATTTTCTTCCACTTTTTGCCGAGCATTCAACGATAATGATTTATCCTCATTATTTTCCAAACACCATAAAATTCCTTTTCCAAAATCTTCTGTATCAAATGCTTCGGCTAAATATCCGTTTATTTTATGATTGACCACTTCCTTAATGCCCGAACAATTAAAAGCTACCACAGGCGTACCGCAAGCCAACGCTTCCGAAGCCGTTTGTCCAAATACCTCAGACAATGATGGCACTACCATCGCATCTGCTATATTATAGGCGGTAACAATTGCTTCTTCGCCTAAATATCCCAAATATTTAATAGAAATACTTGTTTGCATTTCTTCTAACGATTTATCTGCACCAAACACTAATAGTTCGTATTCCGAAACATCTATGTTTTTTTCTAAATATTTCAATGCTTCAATTAGTTGTCTAAAGCCTTTATTACTATCTGTTAAAGCATTTACTGCACCATACAAAATTCTTTTTTTATTGGCGAACAAATTTAATTTTCTCAAAGTCTCTTCCTTATCCAACGGTTTATAAACATCAATATCCAAACAATTTGGAATAACTGTAACTGGAAATTGTTGCAATAATGCGCTTTCTTTTGCACAATCTGCCAGCCATTGGCTGGGCGTAACAATATGCAAATCCAAACCTTGATACGCTTTTTGTTTCTTTTTCCAAACTTGACAACTTAAATCCTGCTGCTTTTCAGAATGAAGAAAAGGACATCGTCCACAACTTATTTTATAGTTTTCGCATTCGTAAAAATAATGACAAATTCCGCAAAACGTCCAACTGTCGTGTAATGTCCAAACAATAGGCTTTTTTACTTTCCTTAATTCTTTCAAATCAAGAAAACGCAAATTTACCCAATGCAAGTGCAACACATCGTAATCCAATTTTTGCAATGCTCCGTGTAACGCTGTAGAGCGTAAATCGGACATAAAGATTTTTTCTCGATTCGGATACCTGCTCCATTGATAATGTTGTATTTTATTTTTAACTTTCGTGCGACACCAGCGAAATATTCGATAAAAAATATTTTTGGGTACAAACCTGTCCAACGAAATCACTGTATTGTCTTCAGAATGTTTTGTTTTTACAAACATCTGCGCCTTAACGCCTAAACTTTGTACGCCTTTCAATATACGGTATGCTGCACGCGCTGCGCCTCCTGATGTATCGGAAGTATTGACTGATAATATTTTAGGCGTTTTTATACTCATCAACAATATACCTTCTTTTTTATCATAAAAATGTTTCTTCTGCCCAACATACGGCTCAAACGATTAATTATTTTTTGCCACAACGGACGTTTTTGGGGGTAATAATAACTATAAAACCCATTTATGATATTACTGTCTTCGTATAAAACATCAACAAAAACAGGATTTTTTTTTGCCAACGAAATATCATTCCTAAAATTTCGACTATCATTCCCACTATGAATACCTGTTCCGTCAAAACCCACATTATCAACATACGACACACAAGGCAAAATCGCTATAGCGTGATTGCGAAAATGAGCAAACGAAAATCGAATTGCCCACGAGTCTATTTTTTTATCGCGTTGCATAAGCAACATTTTTGTCATATCCTCACCACCTCTATTAAAAGCCTGAATTTGAGCAGCATCATTCAAAAAACCATCTAAATAAGAGAGCGACCAATCAACTTGTTGCCAACAATTTTTCCAAGTAGCCCAGCCGGTTGAATAAGAACGAAGCGACACAAAAACATCGTATTTATAATCTTTCGGTATTTGCAAAAAATTATATGGAGGTCGGTTTGCCGAAATGGAAAATACGGATTGACGGTTTTCATAAAAACTCAATGCATCATTCATATATTTCAGAAAATACGGCGACGTTACCAAGTCATCTTCCAAAACAATTACCTTACCATGTTTATTAAGCACTTCCGTTACACCACCAATAATCGAATCAGCTAATCCTTTATTTTGCTCTGCCTCAACAATATGTACTTCCTTACACCATCGTTTTTTTCGGACAACTTCTCCTACTTGCTTTATTTTTTCTTTTTGTTCTTTGGTCGCATCTTCTTTTGCTCCATCACAATAAATATACAAAACGCTTTCCGATGCTAATTCGTTTTGCATCAGAGCATTCAATGTCTTTTCAGCATGCCACGGACGATTATAGGCAAAGAGAACTATAGGAGCAAGTGTTATCATATCATTTTATATATACGTTTCAAGACAAAATATATTCCAAACAATTTAACCATTCGCTGCAATAAAAAGAATGCTGTACTTTTATTTATATTATAAATCTCTCGCCACCACGAAAAAACACATTCTCTAATAGACTCTTCTTTGTGATTTTTTTTTAAATAACCGGCGGCGTCACACATTACATTAAACCTCATTCGTATGGCATCTGTATTTCTTTTTTTTGTTAAAGATTCCTCTCTATCAACTATTGTATATATTTTTTCTGTTGATATGCTTTTCTTCAATACAAAACTTGATAACTTGATATAAAACAAAACATCATTTGCACATTGGACTTCTTGAAAACTAATATTATGTTTTTTTACCGTTTCTCTTTTTATAAATTTACCCCAAGGCGTACATAAATCTATATCATAATCCCAATCATCTACTTTTTGTAGTTTATCCAATATTTTATTATATTTTTGATGGCGATTTGCACATTGTAATGTCTCTAAATATATACTGTCAACATAGAAATAAATAATATCACTGTCATCACTCTCGTATTTATTCAAAGCTTTCTCAAAATCGTGAGAAAAAAAATCATCGGCATCAGCAAAAATCAACCATTTACCCTTTGCTCTTTCTAAACCCAAATTGCGTGCATATCCTGCTCCTTTTCGTCCATTTTCATTTTTACTGAAAACAATTTCCACATACGGGTCATTCAACCCGGGAAAATTTACAAAATCAACTTTATCCACATCGCTATTATCATCTACAACGATGATTTGAACATCTTCGCGACGCGGTATAGAATCCAAACATCGTTGAAGTAAGTTTGGAATATTTTTATGTGGTATTATAATCGAATAATTAATCATTTATTTTACATTGATTAAATATTTCTTTTTCGTCTTTCTGATTCTATTCTAACTTCATTTATAGAACTATTAAATCTATCAAAAAAAACATCCGACGAAAACTCCTGTAAGTATAATTTATGATTATGTTCTTTTTCCTGCTCGGTCAATGGAGTATCTATTTCTTTCTGGGTCAAATTTTCTATTTCAAAAACAAAATAACCATCTTTTTTTAGTTGCTTATAAGTAATACTATCCTTATATAAAAAGACTTTTATTCCTCTCTCAAAACACATCATTATATTACCTAATGCTTGCTGGCGGATATGTCCAAAGATTGCAACAGAAGATGATAAAAGTTTTTTTTCATATTCAGTTATAGGTAAAAAATCATCAAGTATATACAAATTCTTCTCAAGATTTAATTTTTCTATAAGTTTCTTTTTATAACCTTCATCTCCATAATTTAAAGGTATTATCACATTTCTATTGGATATGTTTAATTGTCTCAATTTATCTAATATATCTAAATGATTATTTGTAGGATCAGCTGAGTTTCCTAATAAAATACTATTCCCTATACTATAACCTGTATTTGCATTTATCAGATATTTGAAATAAAATGGTCTTGATTTAAAATAAGGTGTTTTTTTTAGTAAACTATATTCGGAATCCAAAACAGTAGCACAAAAATCAACTCTTTGAATTGACTGCTTAATGTATTTTTTAAACCATCTTCTTGTTTTAATTTTATCAATTTCTTTTTGAATATGTAAAAATCTTTTCACCAGTCTTTTCAATTGTTTAAATAAAGACGGTTGGGTATCAAAAAGAAGTTTATATGTCAATGGTTTAAATAAATCTAATTTAATAATATAAATTTCTCCTATCGGAGAATAAATATCATAACCCCACGCACTCCATACAACGATTTTTTTCGAATCTATCCAAGATAAATATTCATATTTCGAATAATCTAATGTATGAAAAAAAATTACATCAATATCAGGATTATAAAATAGTTTTTTATATTCTTCTATGTCTGTTTCTATCTTTATGCGAATTGTATTTTTTATATATTTAAACCTATAATCTTTTGCTGCAAAATAAAATACATATTCATTAGATACATTAGATATACAATCAAAAGTATCAAAAGCTACATCTAAAAATTTATTGTCTGGAAAAACATGTAATATCTTTAATTTTTTCATCACAATAAGATTTTAAATTAATTTTGATAATTCTACTTTTTTAAATACTCCAAACAAATTTTTCTCGTATTATCTGTACTACAATCTTCTTCAATAATTAATTTTCTATCGAAAAAATCGTTTTTTGCATCAATACTCCTTCAATCGCTTACGAAATATAATTCTCGTGATTGTAGGTAATCATCGCTACACTAACCCATTGGAACAAAGTAAGACATTAATAACCATCTATCTTGTTCATCCGTAACAACAAAACCTATCCTTTCATATACTTTTATTGCGGCGATATTCTCTTTACTCACTTTTAAGTTAATTTTTTTAAATTTTAACTTTGATATTGCGTAATTTAATAGCAAATTAGTGGCTTTGGTAGCAATTCCTTTTCCCCAAAACTCTTTTTCTCCAATAAAAATATGAAATTCGGCTTCTTCGTTATTTATATCTGTCAATTGAACGTTTCCAACATATTTTTGGGCTTCGCCAACACAAATTGCAAACCTTTTTTCTTTTTCTCGTTGTATTACCTCTGTAATCCAATCACGTTCCGTTTCTACTGTGATTTTTGGGCGTTCACCTCTATCCGTATATTTCCAAATATCGGGGTCATTACGCCACTGCCAAGCAATAGCAGCATCTTCTACTTTCAAATCACGAATACTTACTTTCATATATGGATAAATTTGACTATTTGTTCCATATCGTTTTGGTTATATCTTTGGTCAATAGGCAATGGCAGCAGTCTTTCGACAAATTTATATTCCAAAGAATCGGAACTACACCATTCCAAGATATTTTCCCAATACTTTGCCACAAAGACTTTATTCCTTATTAATTTGTTTCTTAAATTTTTTTCATTCGAAAAATATGGATAAACCATTGGAACAGTATTTTCATCTAAATCGAATTCGATTTGATTATCATTTTGTAATTGTTTACTCAATGTTCCATAGTTTTTTCTACGTCTTAATCTTACCGTTTCATAATCTATAGATTTTAAAAGTTTATCTGTCAAGTTTGACATTTTTTTTATCGGTTGATTAACCAATGAATTATCATTTTGTTGAAAGTCTACATATCCTGCTTCCGAATCAATATCAATTCGCTTTAATAAATGCGACACTCTCATATACGAAATATCCTGATTAAGTTCTTCTTCTAAGTATTTATTTGTATATAAATAGGCACCATCAGGAACACCAAAAAATTTTCTCGCAGAATAAAATGTATCTATTCCTTCTAATGGTTTAGCGTAAAATGCTTGAGAGTTATCTACTATTAATTTTTTTCCATAATGATTGACAAGACGTTGTACTGTTTCCTGTTTTAATCCAAAGTAATTGGTATATAAGAATGCTTCATTATCCAATAATTTGTATTTTTTTACTGGTTCTAACTTTTGGTTAATATGATAAAATCTATAATCAGTTTTGAGTTTTTTTATTGATTCCAAAATAACTTCACACGTATAATATGGGATAAGTATTTTTTTATACTGTTTAGCTTTCAAAATGTATTCCAAACAATTACGGGCTGTATTTAATTTTAGTGCATTTTCATGATAATGCTCGCCTTGTCTTAATTCTAATTCAAAATATCCTCCAATGCTATTCATACCAACTCATATTTATCCAACATATTATTTATTTCTTCCACAGAATTAAACATCATTACGTCCAGGATAGATAAGTTTGGAACAAATGTATTGTTAAATTGCGTATATTCAATAGGTTGTGTTTTCAAAAAAAATAATTTGATATTGTTTGTTTCAAAATCTAATTTATTATACAAATTCATTCCGCCTATGGCGTTACAGTATTCAGTAGCTTGTACAATATCACAAATGTTAAGAATTTTTTCCTGTCCTTTTAATAAACAATCTTTTTCTATCTCGGAAGAATAAATAAATTTTGTTTTTACATCAAGATAATTTGCAATTTGTATAATACTATTGCCAATAAGCCTTGCTAAATTTTTATTCTCATATTCAAAAATATTTCTTATCACAGGGAAGACATTATCAAAATAAGAGGCTTTTTTGTATGCTGTTTCGATGGTTTTTATAAGTTTAGATTGGTTTTCTGCTACAAAAATTTCATTTATCAGTTTATTGGGACTTGCACCAAAAAGTATAAGATTAAACATAAATTCTTTTTCATTAAGCAAAAGTTTATTTCTGTTAATCCAACCACCTTTTATGTAACTCACATCGTCATAAATCACATATTCATCAACTGCATTGATTAATTGCCAATAACCAATGTACGGTAAAAAATATGGCTGCATTATGCCAAGTTTCATTCTATTTTTTTATTATGTCCACTATTCGTTTCACATCATTTTCATTCAACTCCACATAAATTGGCAAACACAACACTTGTTGTGCAATTCTCGTTGCAATGGGCGAATTTTCTTTCGTTGCCGAAGGCAAATGCTTATACGGCTCAAAATCGCTGATTAATGGATAAAAATATCGGCGTCCTAAAATATTATGTTCTTTCAATTTTTCATATAAATCATCTCGGCTCATTCCGTATTTTTCTTCATCTACCAATATCAGAAAATAAGAATAACAATGAGAAACTCCTTGCATATCGTTCAAGAAACTAATTCCTTGAATGTCTTTCAATAAATCACGATAAAGTTCGGTAATCTGTTTTCTTTTTTCTATAAAACCATCTACATATTTCAGCTGTAGTAAGCCATAAGCCGCTTGCACTTCGTTCAGTTTGGCGTTAATGCCCGGTTCTTCTACAATAGTTTCACCACGAAATCCAAAATTTTTAAGGTTATCAATATGATGTTTCATTTCGGTGGTATGAGAAATAATCGCACCACCTTCTATCGTACTATATACTTTTGTAGCGTGAAAGCTCAACACTGACAAATCTCCATAATTCAATATCGAAGTTTCATTTTTTTTTACTCCAAAAGCGTGAGCTGCATCATAAATTACTTTTAGATTATGCTTATCTGCTATTCTTTGTATCTCATCTACTTGGCAAGGATTTCCATACACATGTACAGGCATAATTGCTGTAGTTTTTTCTGTTATTGCCGTTTCAATTTTTTGGGGATCTAAATTCAAGTATTCCGGCTCAATATCTACGAAAACAGGCGTGTTTTTATTCCACCAAAGTGAGTGAGTGGTCGCTACAAAACTAAAGGGCGTAGTAATCACTTCTCCTTGAACATGCAATGCTTGCAAAGCTGACATCAAAGCCAAAGTGCCATTCGCGAATAGAGAGATATATTTTACACCCAAATAATCTGCCAATTCTTTTTCCAATTGTTGATGTAAAGGTCCATTGTTGGTCAGCCATCTATTGTTCCATATCTCTTGCAGGTAAGGGATAAATTCTTCTAACGGCGGAAGATAAGGCTGGGTTACTGTAACTGATTTATTCAACATTTTTCAAATATTTCCTACAAAATCATATTCATTTTTTATAAAAGTAGGTCGAACAACACCTATCCATTTTCTGTGCCAACCGGAAGATTCTCTATTTTCCAATACTTCAAAAGAATGGGCGCGTTCGTGATTAAAATAACATCGCGATTGTGTAACAAACATATTGTTTACATAATATATTCCATCATTCATTAAATTGGCAGGAATATGAAATATGGCTTTATGCAAACCTTTTTTTAATGGTTTATTTTGTGTAGAAATATTATATACACAGTTTCCATTAATATCATACAAATGCATACTTACATTAACAGGGAAACCTTCTTCCAAGCACCAAAATTCTGTAACCATATCAAATGGAGTATTTACAGTGAGTTGTTGTCCTTCAAACTTTACATATGCACTTTTGACTTTTATTTTTTCCAATCCGGGCGCATTTTCAAAATTCCAATAATTATTGATAATGCCCTTGGTTGTTTCGTCGGAAAGATAATAATCAACCACGTCATTAATTTGTCCGGCAAATTGCACACTGCCATTTTTCAACAAAACTCCTGTTTTACAAAGATTTTTCACCGCTGTCATATTATGACTCACAAACAAGACCGTCCTTCCTTCTCCTTTCGACACATCCTGCATCTTCCCAATCGCCTTTTTCTGAAACTCCGCATCGCCTACAGCAAGCACTTCATCAACAACAAGAATTTCCGGTTCAAGATGCGCAGCAATGGCAAAACCAAGCCGCACAGTCATACCCGAAGAATAGCGTTTCACCGGCGTATCCAAATAACGTTCTACTCCTGAAAAATCTACAATTTCGTCCAATTTACGAGTAATTTCCGCTTTGGTCATTCCCATAATAGCACCATTCATATAGATATTTTCCCGTCCTGTCAATTCGGGGTGGAAACCGGTACCTACTTCGAGCAAGGAAGCGATTCTCCCACGTGATTTAATACTACCGGTAGTGGGCGTGGTTACTCGTGAAAGAATTTTCAATAATGTTGATTTCCCTGCACCGTTTTTACCGATAATACCCAATACGTCACCCTGTTGCACATCAAAGTTAATATCATGCAATGCCCACACATATTCGCTTGTGCCTTTGGTGGCGCGGTCGTTCATTTCACCAATTTTCAAATATGGGTCTTCCTTGCCTAACACGCTTGTTTGCCACCAACGGTTAAGGTCGTGGCTGACTGTTTTTGTACTCACCAACCCCAAACGATATTGTTTACTTATATTTTCAAATTTAATTGCTGTACTCATAATTTTCTTAAACAGTATCCATAAACGAACGTTGCACTTTATTAAAAATCACAATGCCGATACCCACAAGTACAACCATAAATCCAAAACTATATCCCAACGACCACCAACTAAAAGTACCCGAACCGAGAATGCCGAATTTGAATGTTTCGACAATGGAAGTGAGAGGATTGAGCGACATTATAAATCGCAATTTTTCGTTGGTAATCGTACTTAACGGATAAATTACCGGCGTGGCATACATCCAAAGATGTACGAAAAAATTCAATAGTTGTGTTAAATCGCGATATTTGGTGGTCATCGAAGAAAACAAAATCCCAAATCCAAGCGCCAATCCTGCCAACATTATTATCAATACAGGAAACAACAGCGCATAAGCATTTAATGCAATTTGCACATCGGTAAAAATCACGTAGTACAAATATACAATAATAAATAAACCTAATTGTATAAAAAATCGCACTAAATTAGATGTTACTGTTGCCAAAGGCATTATCAAGCGCGGAAAATATACTTTACCAAAAATTCCTGCGTTTGCAACGAAAGTGCTTGACGTTCTGTTCAAACAATCGGCAAAATATTGCCACATACAAATTCCAGCCAAATAAAATAGTGGTTGCGGCAGCCCGTCAGTACTTATCTTTGCAATACCACCAAATACAACCATATACATTACGGTTGTCATTATCGGCTGAATAAAAAACCACAACGGACCTAACACCGTTTGTTTGTAAAGAGTAATAATATCACGTTTCACAAACAGACTCCATAAATCCCGATACTGCCAAATCTCCTTAAAATCAACATCAAATAAGCCTGTTCGAGGTTTTATTTCCGTGTGCCATTTTTCCATAATTACAATCTTGCATCAACTAATTTTCTATCAACAAACGCTTTCACATCAAAAATCACAGCATTTTCGTTTCTATATTTTTCAAAGTCGAATTCTTTAAACTCATCGTGCGCCACACATACTATAATTGCTTGATATTTTTTATCGGAACGGATTTTTGACAAAATTTTCACGCCATATTCGTGTTCCATTTCAACAGCATCTGCCCACGGATCATAAATATCTACATTTACGCCAAATGCACAGAGTTCTTTATAAATATCAATTACTTTTGTGTTGCGCACATCAGGACAGTTTTCCTTGAATGTAACACCCATTATCAAAACATTGGAATTTCTGATTTTGTGATCTTTCCGTATCATCAATTTCAGCACCTTGTCGGCAATGAAATGCGGAATACTGTTGTTTGTCCGCCGTCCCGAAAGAATTACATCGGGATCGTATCCCAATGCTTTTGCCTTGTGCGCTAAGTAGTAAGGGTCAACGCTTATGCAATGTCCGCCCACCAATCCGGGACGGTATTTCATAAAGTTCCATTTTGTCCCGGCGGCTTCAATCACCTCATTGGTATCAATGCCAACGCGGTCGAAAATCAACGCCAGCTCGTTCATAAACGAAATATTGAGATCACGCTGTGCATTTTCGATGGCTTTCGATGCCTCGGCTACTTTCATATTCGGTGCTTTGTGTGTCCCGGCAGTGATGATTGAATTATAAAGTTTATCGACAAAATCAGCCACTTTAGGTGTAGAACCGGAGGTTACTTTTTTAATTTTGGTCAATGTATTTTCTTTATCGCCCGGATTGATTCTTTCGGGGGAGTATCCGCAAAAGAAATCTTCATTAAATTTCAATCCTGAAACTTTTTCCAATACCGGCACGCAGTCTTCTTCGGTACAACCCGGATAAACGGTCGATTCGTAAATAACCAAATCGCCTTTTTTAAGAATGCTACCAAGCATTCCAGAAGCTTTAAGAAGCGGCGTAAGGTCAGGATTGTTAAATTCGTTAATCGGCGTAGGAACGGTAACAATGAAAATATTGTAATTGCGTAAATCTTCTACATCAGCAGAAAATACAAGCCCTAAATTGGGATTCGATTTCCGCAAATCAGTTGTTTGTTTCATTTTTTCAAGGTCAGCTTCCTGCGTACGATCTTCTCCCCTGCTTAACTCCTCCACACGGTCGGCATTGATGTCGAAACCCAACACTTTATATTTTTTACCAAATTCTACTGCCAGTGGCAACCCTACATATCCTAATCCAATTACAGCGATGTATTGTTTATCCATATATTCCCCCTCCCATTTAAATTATCTAATATAATTATTTACAACAGATTTGATCCCTTCTTCTATTGTAATTTTCCTTTTCCAGCCCAACGAATTTAATTTTGATACATCAAGCAACTTACGCGGCGTACCATCCGGCTTTGTTGTATCCCAAATTACCTTACCTTTATAATCTATTGTTTTTTTCACTATTTGAGCCAGTTCTGCAATACTCAAATCTTCTCCGCAACCAATATTTACATGAGATGGTGTTTCATCCGGCGCATTATAATTCTGCAATAAATAAACACAAGCATCTGCCATATCATCTGCATGTAAAAATTCTCTCAACGGTGTTCCTGTACCCCATAATGTTATGGCACCTTCGGTAATACCGTACTTATTTAAAGTTCCAAGTATTTCTTCTTCCGAATTATTACCGGATATACCTTCAACAAATCGTTTGTTCAAGTCTTTTTTTATAGCTGTCCAATCGTTTTCCATGAGGCATTTGCCTAAATACATTTTTCGGATTAGCGCCGGCAAGACATGAGATTTCTCCAAATCATAATTGTCGTTTAAACCATACAAATTTGTCGGCATAACAGAAATAAAATTACAATCGTACTGTGCATGATATGCCTCGCACATTTTTATTCCTGCAATCTTGGCTATAGCATAAGGTTCATTGGTCTCTTCCAATAAACCGGTTAACAGATATTCTTCCTTAATCGGTTGTGGCGCCAACTTCGGATATATACAAGACGAACCCAAAAATAATAGTTTTTTTACTCTGGTCAAATAACTTTGATGAATTATATTATTTTGAATCATCAAATTCTCATAAATAAACTGCGCACGATAAGTATTATTTGCCACAATACCACCTACTTTTGCAGCAGCAAGCACCACATAATCGGGCTTTTCTTCGGCAAAAAAATCGGCAACAGCTTGTTGATTTATCAAATCCAACTCATCAATGGATCTATCGACAAAATTAGAATAACCTTTTGTCTGCAAGTTTCTTTTGATGGCGGAACCTACCATACCTAAATGACCTGCAATGTATATTTTTGATGTTTTGTTCATGTTCTTTCCCTTTGTTTTGAACCATAATCTATTTGATTTTAAGATTTTTACTTAATCTGTTAATCATACAAATCTTATTAAAATCAAGGTTCAGACTATTCAAAGTAATTCAAAATTTTAAATCCGCCTTCTTTCAAGTATATTTCCTTTTTCATCAGTTTGATGTCAGATTGCATCATATCGGCAACAAGAGCAGGCAAATCATATTCGGGTGTCCAACCGAGTTTTTCGCGCGACTTAGTAGCATCGCCAATCAGCAAATCTACTTCTGTCGGGCGGAAGTAAGCAGCATCAACTTCTACAATAGCGTCTTTTCGCGAAAATATTTTTTCGTAAAACTCAGCGCCTACCATTTTGTCGAACAGCGGTTTATCAATGCTGTCAATATATCCTTTTTCGTCCACGCCAATACCTTTGAATGTAATGTTTATTCCTAATTCAGCAAATGACATTTGTACAAATTTGCGTACTTCAGTAGTGATGCCCGTGGCAATAACATAATCGTCAGGTTGGTCTTGTTGCAAAATCAGGTACATGGCTTTCACATAATCCTTGGCATGTCCCCAGTCTCTTTGCGAAGAAAGATTGCCTAAAAAAAGCTTATCTTGCATA
>Ga0082212_10007445_pt1 | contig 14471 bp, 12 predicted proteins | sample TergutNt197P3_FD_71548 | JGI IMG/M metagenome (GOLD analysis project Ga0082212, IMG submission 71548) | Neocapritermes taracua P3 segment gut microbial communities from Petit-Saut dam, French Guiana - Nt197 P3 | ecosystem: Host-associated > Arthropoda: Insects > Digestive system > Gut ... | reverse complement strand
ACGCCGTGTTTGGTGAAATGTCCCTTAAGCGGTTTGTTCAGATGCTTCTCCTTTGCCGGGGAATACCCGACCTGGATCGCTTCGTACCCGTCATTTTTGTCGGTTTTGATCTGTGTTACAACGCAGGGTCCCGCCTGCACTACCGTAACGGGCACAACGCGCCCGCTCTCGTCGAAGATCTGCAGCATGCCCAGCTTCGTGCCTAATATTGCTTTCTTCACAGTGCCAATCCTCCTAAAGCTTGATTTCAATATCGACGCCTGTTGGCAGGTCTAGGCTCATCAGGGAATCGACTGTTTTCGGCGTAGGGTCGATGATATCGATCAATCGTTTGTGGGTCCTCATCTCAAATTGCTCCCGGGAATCTTTATTCACATGGGGGGATCTGAGGATGGTGTACAGATTTCTCTCCGTCGGCAGCGGTACCGGTCCCGCGACGCTCGCGCCGGTGCGCTTGGCTGTTTCGACGATCTTCTCCGCAGAAGCGTCAAGGATCTTATGATCAAATGCTTTCAAACGGATTCGTATTTTCTGCTGCTTGGCCATATTTTGGTCTTCCTCCTTTTCGCCCGACTGATACTTTTCGGACATACTCGGCGGAAATTCCCCGGGTTAGAGCCATTCTCGGCCCACTCATCAACAACGCTTTCTGGCGTGTCATTGGGTCCCGGCAACCTTCCGCTTCATCGCATGAAGCCAGACCTTGTGATGATATCACAAAAAGAAAAGCCATGCAATAGTTTTTTTGCACAGCCAATCCTATTTCGCGGCCAATCACAATTCCAGATCGTATGCGTCCTTAGATTCTCTTATGCCTTCCCCTTATTCCCCTAACTCAGCCAGGCGCCTGGCCACTTCCTCCCGGAGGCTGCGTTGGTCTAGTTTGCCTGTAGCGGAAAGGGGAAACTCCATAAAATGAAAGATATAAGATGGATGCTTATAAGGAGCAAGCTTCTGCCCAAGGATCTCCCTAAGCGTGCTTTCCATGTATTCCTCGTTGTCTTTCACTGTCAAGCAGGCGATGACCTGCTCCCCCAGAATGGAGTGTGGAGCGCTCAATACTTTGACGTCGGATATGGGAGAATACGCCAATAACGCTTCTTCCACTTCCATCGCGGTGATCTGCTCCCCAGCCCTATTGATGACGTCCTTGATCCGCCCCGATATCTTGATATACCCGTCGTGATCAAGATAGCCGATGTCCTCAGTATGCAGCCAGCCTGCCTCGTCGATGGGCGGTTTTACATCAGGCTCCGCGTTAAAATAGCCTCGCATAAGGCTATACCCCCGCGCGACGATCTCGCCCTGCTCGCCTGCGGGGAGGATCTGCCCTGTCTCTCTGTCCATAATGGCGATTTCCACATAGGGGAGCGGCACGCCCACAGTGGTTGCAACCCGCTCAAAGCTGTCGTCGTATTTCGTATTGGACAAGCACGCCCCTTCTGTCTGGCCATAATTCGTCATAAACACAGTATTGGGGAACGCGTCTTGTATACGGCGCATCTGCGGTATGGTGACCGCAGCCCCGCCCAGCACACCCAGGCGAACACTGCCCATGTCATATTTCCCGAAGTCCTTGTTATTGATCAATGCCAGATAATTGGTCGGTACCCCGTTGAAAATCGTACACTTATACTTATCCACGCATTGCATGACGTCCAAGCTTCTCACATGCTCGAAGACATGGACGAGGGCGCCTTTGTGCAGGCAAGCCAAAAAGCCGCCGCACAATCCAAATATATGAAATAAGGGTAAGGATAAGCAGAACTTGTCCTCTTCTGTGATATGCATCACTTCGGACATGATGATGGCATTATTGACAATCGCGCCATGTGTCTGCATTGCGCATTTCGGCTCCCTTGTGGTACCGGAAGTGAAGATCATGCAACAGACGTCATCGGAGTACACTTCTTCTCTTGCGCCGCCCGCTTGTGGCGTCGAGCCTCTCTGTTGCAGGGGGCGGATGATGCTGGAGTCCCCGTGCCAGATATCGATCATCCTTCCGCTTAGCGCTGGGCAATCCTGCACTATGGTGTCAAGGACGTCCGGCGCCACATCCATACCAGGGCAATGGCCGTAAACAAGCCATTCCGCCTTCCCGATCCGTATCGCGTCCCGGAGCTCGCGGATGGTGTAATTACTATTGATCAAGACAGCAATGGCGCCAAGCTTAACGATAGCAAAGAAGCTGAGAATCCACGCAAGGTTGTTCGGGCTCCATATCCCCACATGGACGCCTTTTCCTATCCCCCTCGAGGAAAAATCATCCGCCAGAAGGCCTGACATTCTATCCAGGTCGCGCCACGAATAGTATTCCCCATTAAACTCAACGGCATGTCTGTCCCCGAAACGGTCTGCGGTTTCATGTAGAATCTGCTGTATAGTCGCGTCGCGTAATTCCATCGTATCTATGCATCCTCCCCGTCTTATTCAACACGCTTATTTTAACATAATATACATGATATATACACAAGCTTTTTCTTCGCGCGTTCACCAGGCCAACGAAAACCGCCGTGGCTGGCTTGCTCGGCAAGCCATACACGGCGGAAAGGTTATGTATTCGATTATTCGATCACAGAAGCCACCACGCCGGAGCCTACTGTCCTGCCGCCTTCGCGGATGGCGAAACGCAGCCCCTGCTCGATGGCGATGGGGGTGATCAACTCGATGGTCATCCTGATGTTGTCCCCGGGCATGCACATCTCCACGCCTTCCGGCAGCGTCGCCACGCCCGTCACGTCTGTCGTCCTGAAGTAGAACTGGGGCCTGTACCCCGTGAAGAACGGCGTATGCCTCCCGCCTTCCTCCTTCGTCAGCACGTACACCTCGGACTCGAACTTCGTATGGGGCTTGATCGACCCCGGCTTCGCGATGACCTGCCCGCGCTCGATCTCCTTCTTGTCCACGCCCCGTAGCAGCACCCCGATATTGTCCCCGGCTTCCGCCTGGTCCAGCAGCTTCCGGAACATCTCCACGCCCGTGACCACCGTCTTGCGGCTCTCGTCCTTCAGCCCTACGATCTCTACCTCGTCGCTCACCTTCACCACGCCCCGGTCTACCCTGCCTGTGGCTACCGTGCCCCGGCCCGTTATGGAGAACACGTCCTCCACCGGCATCAGGAACGGCAGATCCTTCGGGCGCTCCGGCGTGGGGATGAACGTATCCACCGCGTCCATCAGCTCGAAGATCTTCTCCGCCCACTCCCCGTCCGGGTTGTTGAGCGCCTCCAGCGCCGAGCCGCGGATCACCGGGATATCGTCCCCGGGGAACTCATACGCGCTCAGCAGCTCGCGGATCTCCATCTCCACCAGCTCCAGCAGCTCCTCGTCGTCTACCGCGTCGCATTTGTTCATAAATACCACGATATAGTTCACGCCTACCTGCCTCGCCAGAAGGATATGCTCCCGTGTCTGGGGCATAGGTCCGTCCGTGGCGGACACCACCAGGATCGCCCCGTCCATCTGGGCTGCGCCGGTGATCATGTTCTTCACATAGTCGGCATGCCCCGGGCAGTCCACGTGGGCGTAGTGCCTGTTCTCCGTCTCGTACTCCACATGGGCTGTGTTGATGGTGATCCCCCGGGCCTTCTCTTCCGGCGCCTTGTCGATCATGTCGAAGTCCACCTTCTGGGACAGCCCCTTCGCCGAGAGCACCAGCGTCATCGCCGCCGTCAGCGTGGTCTTGCCATGGTCCACGTGGCCGATCGTGCCTACGTTGACATGGGGTTTGGTACGCTCAAATTTTGCCTTAGCCATGGATCCTTCCTCCTTTTACGTTCAAGGTTCGATGGCTTTGCAGCCGAACCGACCGTAGTTGCTGAATCGTCTTAGACTATAATAGGGGTTTGCGCCCCCCGTGTCAAGATTTTCACCTTATTTTCTACTCGAAGCGGCTTAAGGGGCTTAAGCGGCCTATACGGCCTATTGCGCCCCTCGCCGGTTTTTCTCATTCTTGTCCCGGTCCGCTTTCTGCAGCAGCTGTTTGCGCAGACGGATCGATTTTGGCGTCACTTCCACCAATTCGTCATCCCGCAGAAACTCGATAGACTGCTCCAGGCTCATCGACCTGGGGACCTTCAGCTTGACTGTCTCGTCCTTAGTCGAAGATCGCATATTCGTCGCCTGCTTTTCTTTGCAGACATTCACCGTCAGATCCTGCTCGCGGCTGTTCTCCCCTACAATCATCCCCTCGTATACATCCACGCCGGGCGGGATAAACAAGACGCCCCTGCTCTCCACATTGACCAGCGCGTATGTCCTGGCTACGCCTGTCTCCCAGGCGACCAGCGCGCCGTTTCGGCGCCGGGTGATCTCTCCTTTCCAGGGTTTGTATCCATCATAATTGTGGTTGAGCGTGCCATAGCCTTTGGTATCTGTGAGGAATTCTGTCCGGAACCCTACCAGCCCCCTGGCCGGGACAGAGTACTCCAGCCTGGTCCAGCCGTCCCTTGTTTCCATGCTGAGCAGTTCACCTTTTCTGGCGCCCATATTCTCCATCACAGTCCCTACCGCGTCGTCGGGTACATCCGCCACCATGTACTCATATGGCTCGCATCTTTCCCCGTCGATCTCCTTGTCAATGACCCGGGGCATAGAGACTTGAAATTCCATCCCTTCCCGCCGCATCGTCTCAATGAGTATCGAAAGATGTAGCTCCCCCCGCCCGCTGACAGTGAAGACCTCAGGCCGGTCCGTCTCGTCCACCCTGAGGGCCACGTCTGTTTCCGTCTCCCGCAGTAGGCGGGCGGCGAGTTTCCTAGCCGTTACCGGCTCGCCTTCCCGCCCCGCGAAGGGCGAATTATTCACCACAAAGCTCATCTGCAGCGTCGGTTCGTCTATAGCAAGGAGAGGCAACGGCTCTACTTCACCCGGCTCGCCGATCGTCTCCCCCACATTGATCTTGTCAAAACCTGCGACGGCAGCGATATCTCCAGCCGATACTTCGTCCCTTTCGATCCGCTCCAAACCCCGGAAACCAAAGAGCTTGCTGATCCTTGCCTGCTCCCTGGCGCCGTCCCTTTTGACGATCTCAGCCATCGCCCCTGCCTTAAGCGTACCTTTCGTCACGCGCCCGATAGCGATACGGCCCAGGTAGTCATTGTAGTCCAGCAGCATGGCTTGGAACTGCATGCTGCCCTCGCTTGCCTGGGGCGCCGGCACATGGTGTATGATGCTTTCGTATATGGGCGTCATGTCTTTGCCTGCTTCCGTATACCGGGTGCTCGCCCATCCGTCTGTAGCGGAGGCATATACCACGGGGAAATCCAGGTCTTCCTCATCTTCTATCCCCAGATCGATCAGCAAATCAAGCACTTCGTCCACCACTTCCGCGGGTCTTGCGTTATCCCTGTCCATCTTGTTCACGATGACCACAGGCTTCATCCCTTGCTCGATTGCTTTGCGCAGCACGAACCGGGTCTGGGGCATACAACCTTCAAAAGCGTCCACGACCAGAAGCACGCCGTCCACCATCTTCATGATCCGCTCTACCTCGCCGCCGAAATCCGCGTGGCCGGGGGTATCCACGATGTTGATGATGTACTCACCGTATTGGATTGCCGTGTTTTTTGCCAGGATCGTGATCCCCCGCTCCCTTTCCAGGTCATTGGAGTCCATGATCCGTTCCGTCTGGGCGCCATGGGACTTGAGCTCGCCTGCCTGGGCCAGCAGCTTATCGACTAATGTAGTTTTGCCATGATCCACATGGGCGATAATCGCCACATTACGGATCTTCTTCTCACTTGACATAGGCTCTCCTCGCCGGATAAAATCCTTCCCCATTTTAAATGCTTCGCTGGAGATGTCAAGTGTATTCGCCAAACCTTGTGCTTCGACCTGTGCTTCGACCTGTGCTTCGTCAAAGGCCTTTTCGCTTTCGTACGCATTCTGTCAGCAGGAACTCGATCTGCCCGTTGATGGAACGAAAATCATCCTCCGCCCACTGGGCCAGCTCCCGCCAAAGGGAAGGCGATAAGCGCAGCAGGATTTGCTTTTTCTCTTTCTCTTTGGCAGACGGGTCCGGCTGCTGCCCCCCGCCCTGCACACTGCCGTCTATCGGTTTTTCGCTCATAAGCGCCGCCTGCTAGTATATCGTGCCGCTGTTGACGATTGGCTGGGCGTCTTTGTTTCCGCATAACACCACCAGCAAGTTGCTCACCATAGCCGCCTTCCTCTCGTCGTCCAGGGATACAATATTGTTTTCGCTGAGTTTGTTCAGCGCCATTTCCACCATACCTACCGCGCCATCTACGATCTTCTGCCGGGCTTCGATCACAGCGACTGCCTGCTGCCTCTGCAGCATCGTCGCCGCGATCTCCGGCGCATAAGCCAGATGGGTGATCCTCACTTCCAGCACTTCTATGCCTGCGATCTCGACCTTAGCCTGGAGTTCTTGCTTCATCTTGTCGGCGACTTCCTGGCTTGAGCCCCGCAATGACCGCTCGTCCCCCTGATCCGAGATATCGTAGGGATAGCTGCGTACGATATTCCTCAAGGCGGAGTCGCATTGGATGGACAGATACTCCCGATAATTGTCCACATTGAACACAGCTTTGGCTGTATTGCTGATCTGCCAGATGACATTGACCCCGATTTCTACCGGATTGCCCAATTCATCGTTCACCTTTTGCTTATCGTTCTTTAGCGTCATTACCTTTAAGGAAAGCTTCTTGCCGGAAACCCGGCTGTCGTCGGTGGCTCCCGAGCTTTGCTTGTCCGCTGCAGGCAGGCCGGCCTGTACCCGCATGATAGAGACGGCGGTAGGGTTGATCCCTACACAGAACGGGTTGACGTAATGAAACCCTGTCTGCCTGATGGTGCCAATGTACTTCCCAAACAGGCTCAGAACAAGGGATTCATTGGGATTGATCACCTTCAGCCCCGGGTAGCATATGGGGATAAAGAGAAAGGTCAGCAAGCCGAAGGTGATCATCCCAGCGGTAGACGTCCGTATTGCGCTGAGGATGAATCCGGTGATCGTGCCGGCGTGCGCCAGCAGCAGCAGGATAAGCACGAGAACGCCGCTTGCCCCGACAATGACGCGTTCTTCCCTGTTTTCCCTCTCGTCCCTCACGCTTTGTTCACTCACGATTTTCTTCTCTTCCATGGGGTCTCCTCCTTGCTTTGTGCAGATATGTAGTTTCATTGTGATATTATTTTGATATCGTTTTCATAGTACTCTACGTATGTCCATTTGTCAAGGGATACGCAGAATTATGTTTTTCCTTCTTTCATCCTCTGCTACTTTTCACGGGTGAGTGAGGCCGCTGACAGCACATTCGTCAGTTGCTTGCGATTTATGAAGGAAAAACATTAGGTGACATAGAGATTTCGCCCGGCTTATGTCTTTGGTTCAGGACCGCAAATGCAACTTGCCGAATCGCACTGTCAGCGGCCTCACTCACCCGTGAAAAGTAACCATCCTCTAGCCGAAGCAGAGAGGAAATGGCGCTTGTTGGCGCCCATATTATCCTATATAATATCCCCTTGGGGGGATCTACTATGATACTGGCACAGCGATATCATTATCCGGAAGCGTTTCATCAAAAGTCCTTAGACACGCTGGAAACAGCGCTGCGCACCGCGCCGGCGTACCATCCCTGGAATGCCTATGACCCTGGTCCGAAGGCTTCCACCGAAGAGCGATACGACGCGATGCCCGAGCTCACCAAAGAAATGATCCGAACGCATTTCCCCCAAGGGCTCACTCCGGGTCACCGGGATGTGGAGCAGGGCCTGCGTTCTGAGGATATCTCCTTCACTTTCACCAGCGGCACTACAGGCGAGAGGGTCGTCAACATATGGAATCAACGCTGGTGGGACGAAGCTGAAGCCTCCGCGTGGAAGCTGAACGCCCATACGGCGCGGCTTACCCATCCCCAAAAGGAGGCGAAACTGGCGAGTTCGTTAAATGTGGGCGTGAGCTGCGAAGATGACCTGCCGATGGCTTACCGCACCCTTGGCCATACGCTGTATCTGAATGAGAAAATCAACCTCATCCAGTGGCAGCCCCGCCATTTCGCGCGGATGGCGCAGGAGCTGGGGGCATACCAACCCGTCGTGCTCGAGGCGAACCCTTCCCTTCTTGCCCGGCTGGCGTTTTGGGCGATTGACGAAGGCGTCGAATTATACTCGCCCCAAGTGATTGTCTTTACCTACGAATTTGAGTCGGCTATTCATCTGGCGGCAATCCGCAAAGCCTTTACCTCCCCCCTGGTCAGCTCTTTTGGCACGACTGAGACCGGCTTCGTCCTCCAGTCCTGCGAAGACGGTTTTCTCCATCAGAATCTGGATTTTTGCCGGATTGATTTCCATCCGCTCAAAGAGGCGTATGGCGGACCGGATCTTGGCAGGATGCTTGTCACCACTTTCAGCAACCTGTGGAATACGGTAGTCCGGTTCGACACAGGGGATCTTGTCCGCCTGTATCCCAGCGGCGAATGCACCTGCGGGCGCAACGAAGGGCTGATCGCGAAAGGGATCGAGGGCCGGGTGACGAACTGCACCTTCACCACCGGCGGGCAGCTGGTCACGACTATGGCGCTGGATCAGGCTCTTGCGGGTATACCGGGTATCCGGGATTATCACCTGGAGCAAAACAGCCCTGCGCAGTATGATTTGCAGCTCATGACCATAGGCGACGACCGCAAGGTGCTGGATGAAGCCCGGGCTGCGATGGAACGCCTGTTCGGGTCTGACGGCGATTTTCACATAACGTCAGTACCCAATATCCTGCCCGGCCAGGCGGGGAAGTTCCGCAGGACCCAGGCGAATTTTGATTTCGATGTGAAGGGGTTGTTTGTATGAGTAATGAAAACCCGGCTATACTCCTTGCAGGCGGCAGGCCGCGTGACCCGTCTTACATGGCCGGCTTGTTTGCCCGCTCCCTGGCTGGCCTCGACGGGCCCCGGGTTGCCTACATCGGTACGGCGAACGGGGACAATCCGGAGTTTTTCCTCAGGATGGAAGCCATTATGCTGGAGGCAGGGGCGGCGTCTGTCACCCATGTCCCCCTGGCCAGCGACCACCCTGACCTGGATGCTGCCAGGGCCGCTCTTACCCAAGCCGATGTGATCTTTCTCGCCGGCGGGGAAGTGGAAGACGGCGTCTATTGGCTCATGAAGCATGGTCTGACCGAGCTATTGCGCGACCTGTATCGGGCAGGCAAGCGATTTACCGGCGTTTCCGCAGGCACGATCATGATGGGTTCCCATTGGGTCCGCTGGGATGTGCCGGAGGATGACTCTACTTCCTCCCTCTTTGACTGCCTGGGGATCATTCCTGTCCTATTCGACACCCATGGCGAAGACGAGGACTGGGTCGAGATCATCGCCGCGTTAAAACTCCTGGGCGACGGCGCTGTAGGATATGGCTTGCCTGGCGGCGCCATGATCAGCGCGGACAGCTCTGGCGTATTGACCAATTTGGAAGGCGAGTACCTGGTTTTTGTCAACGAAGGCGGAGATGTACGCATCCGCTAATGCGGGATGGATAAAGGAAGGATGGAGCATGGACGAGCCGCTGCCTGGGCTCAGAGTAGGGCTGACATATAATCTCAAGAAGGGCGCCCCCTCCGCCTTGCCAGACGACGAAGCGGAGTTTGACGACCTGGATACGATTCAGGCTATACAAGACGCGCTTGCTTCGTTAGGCTGTGTCGTGGAGCTTTTCGAAGCCGAGCCAGACCTTCCCATAAGGCTCGCACAACGCAGACCGGATATCGTGTTCAACATCGCTGAGGGAAGCGCCGGGCGGGGGAGGGAATCCCACGTACCCGCCATCCTCAGTTTCCTGCAGATCCCTTATACCGGCTCAGACGAGACGGCGATGTGCCTTTCCCTGGACAAAGCTCTGGCCAAGGTCGTCGCCGCTTCCGCCGGCGTCCTTACCCCCGGCTTCCAAGTCGTCGCCGCCGACTTCCATCTGCGCCGCGACGCCACCGCGAAAGGCTTAGCGTCCGCGCCTTCTGGCAGCCTCTCCTTCCCCTTGATCGTGAAGCCGAATGCGGAAGGCTCAAGCAAAGGGCTGTCCGCGCATTCCATTGTCTATGACGAACCTGCGCTGCGCGAGACCCTTGAAGATAAGACGCGGGTGTATGCCCAGGATATGCTGGTGGAGGAATACATCCCCGGAAGAGAGTTTACCGTCGGCTTGCTGGGCAACGGGGACACGCTGCGGGTATTCACCCCAATGGAAATACGCTTTACCGATCCCTCACAACCGATTTATAGTTACGAAGTCAAGCGCAATTTCAAACAGTATGTGCAATATGCCTGCCCGCCGGATGTGGGCGGGGCGCTTCTTGCCGGGATCAAAAACGCTGCGGTAAGCATATACCAAGCGATGGGGTGCAGAGATTTTGCCCGGGTTGACTTTCGCTTATCCCCTGATGGCAGGCTTTATTTCATCGAGCTCAACCCCCTGCCGGGTCTTGCGCCCGGCTACAGCGACTTCCCCATCCTCGCAGAATTTTGCGGGGTCGGGTACGCCGAACTCATCCAATCCGTATTGCGCAGCGCTCTGGCGAGATACAACATGCCTGTCGGGCAGAGTTTTCATCAATGAACGGGGATGCATTTATGAACGAAAAAGTGTTTGCTTACTTCCACACCTCGCCGGACAGCAAGGAATGGGCGGATTGGAAATGGCAATACCGCAACCGAATCACAGACGTGGAAGCCCTGGCGGAAATCCTGCCCCTCTCAGACAAGGATAAGCAGGAAATCGCGACCAGTTTGAGCCATTTTCGCATGGCGATTACTCCCTATTTCCTCAGCCTCGTCGACCCCGAGGATCCCTGCTGCCCGCTTCGCCTGCAGTCGATCCCTTCGCTGGCAGAGACCATGGTGCAGCCCTGGGAGACAAAGGATCCCCTCAATGAGGATGAGGACAGCCCGGCGCCCTATATCGTCCACAGATATCCCGACAGGGCGCTTTTTCTCGTCACGCGCCAATGCGCAATGTATTGCAGGCATTGCGTCAGAAAGCGGCATGTGGGCGAGGAGGACGTCCTGATCAACCACGAAGAAAGGGATAGGGTGATCGCCTATATCGCCGCAAAGCCTGAGATCAGGGATGTATTGATCTCCGGCGGCGACCCTCTTACCATGGACGACGGCCCTTTGGAAGACATCATCGCCAGGCTAAGGGCAATCCCCCATGTGGAGATCATCCGGATCGGCTCGCGTGTCCCCGCCGTCCTGCCCATGCGCGTTACCCCCAGCTTGCTGGCAATGCTCCGAAAATATCATCCCCTATGGATGAATGTGCATTTTAACCACCCGAAAGAGCTAACCCCGGCAGCGGTCAAGGCATGCGCCGATATTGCCGATGCGGGTATTCCCCTGGGGAATCAGAGCGTCCTGCTGCGCGGTGTGAATGACGATTTGGACACGATGAAAACCCTGCTCCTAAGACTGGTGCAGGCGAGGGTGCGCCCATACTACATCTATCAATGCGACCTGTTCGAGGGCAGCGAGCATTTCAGGACAAAGGTGGAGACAGGCATGGAGATCATCAGGGGGTTAACGGGCGCCATTTCCGGCTTCGCTATCCCCAGATTCGTCATCGACGCGCCAAATGGAGGCGGTAAAGTCCCCATCAACCCGGACTATATCGTCTCAATCGATGAAAAAAGAATCGAAATGCAGAATTATCTGGGCAAAACCTATGTCTACCCCCAGCCCGGGCTCTAAGCCCTGGCAAACAAAACCCCATCCAAAACAGCTTTTGCTTCACTGTCCTTGATGGGGTAGCCTATCACTTTGGACGGGGTTTGTTTATTTGTCATCCAGATTCTGGATGATTCTGTCTATCGTCCTGGTCATCGCGGCGATATCCTCTTCGTCGATCCCCCCGCTGATCAGGGAAGCCCATTCTTTAGATATCTGCACGATCAACTCATGGAGGGCTTCGCCTTTTGGCGTCAGCCTGATCATATAATGCCTGCGGTCCTCCGGCTGCTGTTCCCGCGTGACATAGCCTTCCAGCTCGAAACGCCGTATCATCCTGGCTACCCTGCTTTTGTCCACACTATGGATATCCGCCAGATTGTCTTGATTGATGCCGGGGTTTTTGTGGATGACAAAGATGTACGAGTAGTTGATCCCTGTAACGCCTTGGGCTGCCAGCGCGCGATTCATATACCTGGCATGCCTGCGCTCGATCCTGGAGAACCCGGCAGCCAGCGTGGTGAAGTCCAAATGGCCTTCACCCGCTGCCCGCGCATTCTGTTTTGCTGTCTCCCTAGGCTTCACCCCTGGCCCCCCTGGTACGCAGAACGGGCGGCGCTTCGATTTCGCCCCGTTCTAATTGACCCAGCTCCTTAAACTGTGGGATGACGAAAGCTAATGAAATGAAGAACGAGATGCTGTCTGAAGTTGACTGGCAGCACGCCAGCCCCGGCGCCCCAAAAATGCGGGGGAGGATCAAAACGCAGGGGATAAGGACAAGCAGCTGTCTTGACAAGCCCAGCGTAGCGGCCTTCGCCGCTTTGCCCATGGCCTGGAAGAGACCCGACGATATCATAACGATCACATGGGGGATCAAGGTGATGCATTGGCTGCGGATCTTAAGCATCCCGATCGCCATGACCTCAGGATTCTCAGAGAAGGCGCCCACGATGTGCGGCGCGAAGAAATAGATCGCCGTCCCTATGATGATAGCGAGGGTAATCCCGATGGTTACCACGTACCTCCATGCCTGCTTCACGCGGGCATAATTCTTTGCGCCATAGTTGTAACCGGCCACCGGCTGGAAACCTTGCCCAAAGCCCATGACCCCAGAGTGGACCATACGCATGCTCTTGTTTGCGACAGCGATAGCCGCCATGGTGGCGTCGCCGAAGGAAGCTGCGGTATTGTTGATCAGGATCGTGGATACGCTCATCATACTGGATCTGAGCATCGTCGGAAGACCCATGCGCGCGATCTCCGCGTAGATCTCCTTGGTCGGGGTGAAATACCGGGGCTTAATCTGGATGACCGTCTTCTTTGTCATAAAGGGCCATAATAGAACACAAAGGCTGATCAGTTTGGAAATGTCTGTGGCGATAGCCGCTCCCATGATCCCCATCCCCAGCCGGTTGATCAGGATCGGGTCCAGGATGATGTTCACCACACAGCCGGCGGACATACCGATCATCGAGTAAAGGGTATTGCCTTCCGACCTGAGTGTCTGAGACAGGATCGTATCCGCCGCCGCGATCGGCGCAGACAAAAGGATCCACCGCGCATAGGTCATCGAGTATGGCCTGACCGTATCGGTAGCGCCGAGAAAGTTCACTACCGGCAGCAGGTTGAGCGAGGCGACAACCGCCAAGAAGGTCAACACGCCCACCGCGGAAAACAGGGTGGTCACCGCTGCCTGGGACGCCTCCGTATCCCGTTTCGCGCCCAATGCCCTGGATACAAAGCTGGAAGAGCCCATACCAAAGCCCATCGATACAGAACGCACAATCTGCATCAGCGAATCATTAACGCCCACGGCAGCAATCGCCGAGGGTCCGATCTGGCTGACGTAGTAAGCATCCGCCATATTGTAGATCGAGTCCACCCACATGGTGATCATCATTGGTACGGCGATAGAGGCGATCACCACGATCAGGTTCCCCTCCAGCATCCTCTCCCGCCTTTGCTCGCTTTTGAGCTTTGCTTCTTCTTCCATATGAAATCCATTCCCCCATCTTACCGAATTTTTTACTTCGCTATTATATACGGTAATGGTTGCCATATGCAACTGTTTCTTTTGTCATCTATTTTTCTATTTTTCATCAATTCTTCAGTCTCAAGCCTCTTCTTCATCCTTTTTTTTCCAGCCACGTATCTGTATCTTCTCGTTACGCAGCATCTCGATCTTCTGCCTAAGCAAGTGCACCCCCGCATAGAGCCCGATGAATACGATAAATATCTCAAGCCTTCCGAGGATCATCCCGGCCATCAGGACGAGGAGCGACCCGAGCGACGCGCCGGCGTTGGTCAATCCGTTGGATATCCCCACCGTGCCAAAAGCCGAAGTGAACTCAAACATGGCGTCAAACAGCGTGCATCCGGCGGTCAGCGTGAGCAGAAGCGTCCCGAAAACGACGACGGCCATATAGCAGGCGGTGAATCCTACGGTATCCCTGATCAAAGCGTCGTCGACGGGCATTTTTCCCTGCGCCCGGTAGTAGACCGGCGCGGTTTGCCTCCGCGCCGGGGAAAGCCTGCCCCGCATGTTTTCTCTGGTTATCCGGATGAGCAGATACACGCGGAGCAGCTTAACGCCGCCCGCCGTCGAGCCGACGCTCCCGCCGACAAGCATCAGCAGCATCAATAAGCCCAGGGCGAAAGGCGGCCAGTGCGCATAGTTCATCGTGGAGTAGCCGGTCGTCGTGAATGTGGAGACAACGCCAAATAAGGCGTTGATCAAACTCTTCTCCGCGCCGAATCCATACCGCCACCCCAGGGAGGCCGCCGTAAGCGGGACAAACACGAG
>Ga0082212_10007444_pt1 | contig 14472 bp, 17 predicted proteins | sample TergutNt197P3_FD_71548 | JGI IMG/M metagenome (GOLD analysis project Ga0082212, IMG submission 71548) | Neocapritermes taracua P3 segment gut microbial communities from Petit-Saut dam, French Guiana - Nt197 P3 | ecosystem: Host-associated > Arthropoda: Insects > Digestive system > Gut ... | reverse complement strand
GGAAAGTTCCGCTTCGGATATGCACTCAACTTGGATTTGAACAAACTCGTCAGCCACAGTTTCTCCACACATGAACTCATGCTCGGATACAGCTTATGCAGCACCAAAAAATTCTGTAGATAAAAAAAATGACGATTTTAGAAACTATAGTTTACAAGATTTACAACATAAAAAAACGGGGAAAAAGGTTGCTTTTTCCTCGTGCTTGTTTTTAAAAATATAAACAGATGAAAAAACTTATTATTTCAACTATTCTTTTTTTGATATTTCCGCTGTTGAGCATGGCTCAAACTCCGGTTACGGTAAAAACTTCGTGCGAAAGCGTAACCGCTTTTGATAAGTCATTAACTCCCGATATAGGAATACTAATTTATTCCGACGATGCCGAAACAGTTTGGAATGCGATGCGCTTGGCGGTGTATAGTCAGTCGCAAGGCGACTTTGTCGTGATTTTTGTATTAGGGCGAGGAACCGATATTTTTATGCAAGAACAAGCCGACGATGATGTGTATAATGTGCAAAACATCAGCGATAAGTTTCTGCACAACGGCGGAACAATTTACCTTTGCGCCACTTGCGCTTGGGCAAGAAATACAGAAGATGTGCAGTCATGTACCATTACTTCGATTGCCGATATGTACCAAATTGTAAAAAGAAGTAAGATAGTGCTGACATTTTAGGATATTTAGATATGTATAGATATTTGCTCCCTGCGGTCGCGATATTTTATTGATATTCATAGATATTAATTGCTTCTTCAACTATCGCCGAAGGCAAATATCTATTAATATCGCAAAGAAAAAATCTACAAATATCTCACTTTTTATGCAACCAAAATTAACGAAAACGCTCGACGGATCTTATACCTTGTATGTTCCCGAAATAGACGAACATTATCATTCGATTAACGGCGCCATTCAAGAAAGCAACCACATTTTTATCAATGCAGGATTGAAAAAATGCGCAAAAGATACGATTCATGTATTGGAAGTTGGTTTTGGTACAGGACTGAATGCTTTTTTGACAATGCTTGAAGCCGAAAAGTCAGCCAAAAACATTCTTTTTACAACCATAGAATTGTATCCGATTGACGAAAACAAAGTAAAATCGTTGAACTATGCCGAGCAAATTCTAACAGCAAAAAGTTCTGATTTTGAAAAACTGCATACTGCCAATTGGGATGAAAAAGTGCAGCTAACAACGCATTTTACATTGGAAAAGATACAAGCAGATTTTACCAAATATGATTTCTGCGAAGAAAAATTTGATGTCATTTATTTTGATGCCTTTTCACCGGAAAAGCAACCCGAAATGTGGTCAGAAAATATCTTTTCCAACTTATATAACGCAAGCAACAACGCCATTCTTACCACATATTGCTCCAAAGGAATGGTACGAAGAGCCATGCAAAAAGCAGGTTTTTGGGTAGAGCGAATTCCCGGTCCACCGGGAAAAAGGGAAATGATAAGGTGTATAAAAGTATAAATCTTAATTTACGCATTTTGTATTGACGCAATAACGACAATACAAAATGCGTACCAATAAAAACACATAAACAGTTAATAACCAGAAATTTATATAATTATTTATTATTAGATTTTTTTTGAGAAATTGAAAAAAGGTGCGTATATTTAACTGTTAGCAGCAAGCGGGGGACAGCGTAGCGGAAAATGAAGCGAAAGATTTAAATTGACAAAAATATGAAAAAGAGTATTGTGATAATATTGACATTTATTTGGCTTGCAAATTATGCAAATGGGCAAGATTGTCTTAAATTTCATGAAGAATATTATTCGTTCATTGATACGACAGATAGACCTGTATTCAAATTTGCTGAAAAAATGCCAGAGATACTGAATGGGGAGTTTTTTATGAAAACGGCTCGCCAATCGCAATTATTTGACAGTTTACAATGTTGCCCTATAAGAGTGTGGATAGGATTAGTTGTTGAAGCCGATAGTACATTAACAAATATACAGGTGTGTACAAAAATGATGTTTTGCGATGACAATGTTATTGACGTAGAAACAGAAAAATTTAATCAAAGAATAGCAAGAATATTAGGTGGCATAAAATCTGCCCCTGCTGAATTAAATGGGGAAAAAGTTGCTGTAACCGGTATAATTCCTATTCATTTTGAATGTAGAGATTGGAAATATTGAAAGCCTATGGATAATATAAGGACAAAATATAAAATGCCTGCTGCTAACGGGCGGTTTGGCGCAATGGCGGCAGTAGCCCGCAGAAAGTGCAGTGGGAATTTGGAAGTTACTACCCCGCAGGAACGTTAGTGGAAGCCGCCACTGCGCCAAGCCGCTTGGACGTTGGCTGCAAGTGTAGGGGCGACAGTGCGTAAAGCAATGTTTGACTTACATTTGCGACAACGAGAGGCAAGGCCTGTGAAGCCGTAAGAGCAGGGCATTAATTTTTTTATTAAAATGAGTAAAGTATTCAAAGTGTGGAGTTCTGAAACCACCGTAAAAACAGAAAGGTTGTATAGAAAACATTCTAAATGGAGTGCGTTTGCAATTCTTGTTATTGTAATGTTTATGTTTAATGCTTGTGAAAAGGCTGAAGCAGATGCTACCTTGGTAACGAGCAGTAGTGTGTCCAAGTATTACGTTCACAATGGCGAAAGTGTAACTTTAACTATGGAATTATTAGCAGGTGAAGTAGATCAAGTTTCTTTTTTTTGGGATTCTAAAAAATTGCAAACACTAACTTCTCCTCCATACGAAGTAACCTACAAAGTAGAGAATGAAAGTATCGGAATACACAATTTTTCATATCAAGCAACTTGTTCAAGAACTGATTCTGGATTTGGAAGTGTTGCCGCTGCTGCGTCTGCAACAAGTGGAACACACGCAATTATGGTTGAAGAATAAAAAAGTAAAAAAAATAATTTGTTTGCGAAAGTACAAAAAAAAATAGTATCTTTGCAGACAGATTATTTTACAGTGAAAAAAATAGAATTGAATAATATTAGTGATTGGATTCTTTATCGCTCAAAGCGCGGTAAATTAACGTTTTCGCGTCAAGAACTTGTCGCAGATTTTTCTCATTTGTCGGAACAAACAATAAAAAATAATTTGAATTTATTGATAAAAAAATGCGAAATATTTCCTGTCTTCAAGGGGTTTTATTCTATAATTCCGATTGATTATGCTTTAATGGGTATTGTTCCACCCGAATTTTATATTGACGATTTAATGAAATATCTTAATCGTCCTTATTATGTCTGTTTGCTTAACGCCGCCGCTTTTTACGGTGCTGCACACCAAAAACCGCAAGTGTTTTCCGTAATTACTTCGTTACCAACGTTGAGAGATACAACAAAAAAAAATACTCGAATTGCGTTTATTTCTACGCGCAAAGAAATTCCGCAAAAATGGCTAAAAACAATTCGTGGAGAAAATGGTGATTTTTATGTTTCAAAGCCCGAATTAACCGCAGTTGATTTAATCACTTTTCAAAAAGAAATTGGCGGTTTGAATCGCGCTTGTACTGTGCTTTACGAACTTATGGAAGTTGTAAAACTCGGGAAATTGGACAAAACGTTTTTTGATTATGTCCCAACGTCCACAGTTCAACGTTTTGGTTATTTACTTGAAAATGAATTAGAACAAGCAGAGCAAGCAGATATTTTATTTTCAAAAGCCCAAACGCACGACTGTAAATTTCAAAAAATCCCTTTGAAATACAGCAAACCAACGGCAGATTGCAAAACAAACGAAAAATGGAAGATTATTATTAACGAAAAAATTGAAATAGATGATTTATGATACCCGAAAGAGCAATAAAAGAATGGTCGGAATTTCTTCCGTGGAAAACCAAAGAGTACGTTGAACAAGACTTGATAATATGTCGTGCTTTGTGTACCTTGTTTAACGATGAATATCTGTCAGAACATTTGGCTTTCAGAGGCGGGACTTCTTTCAATAAATTGTATTTGCACCCGCAACCGCGCTATTCGGAAGATATTGACTTAGTGCAAATAAACGCAGAGCCAATCAAAGAAACGATGGAAAGAATACGCAAAGCATTGGCATTTCTTGGAAAACCTGTAATCAAACAGAAAATTCACAATAACACGTTGGTTTTCCGCTTTAATTCTGAGATTCCGCCAATTGTTCCTATTCGTCTGAAAGTTGAAATAAACACACGAGAACATTTCAATGTTTTGGGATTGATACAGCAAGATTTTAGTGTAAATAATCAATGGTTCTCAGGAAGTTGCAAAGTAACAACTTATTATTTGGAAGAGTTACTTGGAACGAAAATACGAGCATTATACCAACGCAGAAAAGGGCGTGATTTATTTGATTTATGGAAAGCACTCTCAACACAAAATCTTGATACAGAAAATATAATTCGTTGTTATCGTGAATATATTGGTTTTGTAGTTGATAATCCGCCGACTCAAAAAGAATATTTGCTGAATATGGAACAAAAAATTGAAGATGAGGAATTTTTGGGCGATACGGAAATGCTTTTACGTCCCGATGAAAACTATAATCCGATTGAAGCGTGGAATTTAGTAAGAAGTCTATTAATAGAAAAGTTGTAGTGCAGTACAAACACCTGCAGCCAACGGGCGGTTTGGCGCAAGCGGGGCAGTGGATCGCCCGAAAGTTTGTGGTAATTTGGAAGTTTATCGCCCGTCCGAGTGGCAGTGGAAGCCCCGCCTGCGCCAAGCCCTGGCACGTTATCAACAAATAATTCTTCATTTTTTCTTGAACATAACAATTTTTCCTTATCTTTGTAAAAACCAATGACAAATTATGGATTTTAGTTTAGGCGACATAATATTTTTCGGAGCCATAATTATTGCGATAGTCAGTAATATTGCGAAGCATTTGAAGAAGGGAAAACAAACTCCGCAACGAGAGCCTGCAACAGTTCCACTGCCAACAGAAGTGGTAGATTATTTCCAAAAAATAAAAAAGCAGAAAGAAGCGCCTGTTCAACAGAAAAGTACAATAATTTCTCCGCAACACGATACGACAGAAAAACAGATAGAAGAACCTATCCTTGAAGAACCAGTGGCAGAGGAGAATGATTTTGTCCTTAATTTTTCAGATGCTTCAGAACTAAAAAAAGGAATTATCTACACCGAAATATTTAATAGAAGATATTGATTTTGGAATTTATTGTTCGGTTATACAACGAATATCTATCAATATCAACAAATATCATGAAGCAAATATCATTAAAAATTGTTTAAATGTTTTAAAGCATATAAAAAGAATTTGGAAATTAAAAAAGTATACTTACCTTTGCATTACACAACAAATAAAAAAACAGAGAGTTCTGGCTCAAATGCCAGAATTCTTTTATTTTATAAGATTTAAATTATTAGTATTATGGCTATTACGTATATAACCGAAGACGGTTATAAAAAAATATTGGAAGAATTGAATTATCTTGAAAATGTGCAACGCCCTGCCATTTCCAAACAAATAGCAGAAGCGCGCGACAAAGGCGACTTATCCGAAAATGCGGAATATGACGCCGCCAAAGAAGCACAAGGAATGCTCGAAATGAAAATTGCACAAATGAAAGACGTTATTGCCAATTCGCGTATCATCGACGAAAGCAAATTGTCGACAGACACGGTACAACTGTTGAATAAAGTAACCATCAAGAATTTGAAAACAAACCAAACGATGACTTATACCATCGTGTCCGAAAGCGAAGCAAACTTAAAAGAACAAAAACTTGCCATCAATACGCCGATTGCCAAAGGATTGGTGGGCAAAAAAGTAGGTGATATTATCGAAATTGATGTCCCTTCCGGAAAAATGTCTTTTGAAATCTTGAAAATAGCAATATAAAAACAGGTGACTATATATTTTTTATCCACAGATTGCACAGATTACCACAGATGAATAAGTCAAATGCTTGATACAATTCTTTCAACACAAATAATGTAACATTTTATTTGTGTAAATCTGTGCAATCTGTGGACTTATTTCTTTGAATTTGGAGTTTTTGAATTTTGAATCTGAAATCTTGAATTATAACAATGGATAGCGTTTTTACCCGAATCATAAATGGAGAAATTCCGTCGTATAAAATCGCGGAAAACGACAACTATTATGCCTTTTTAGATATTAATCCTCTTGCGAAAGGACATACGCTTGTCATTCCCAAACAAGAAACGGATTATATTTTTGACATCGACGACGAAACATTGGCGGGATTGCATGTTTTTGTCAAAAAAGTTGCCGTTGCCATCAAAAAAGCAATTCCTTGCAAGCGCGTCGGAGCCGTTGTGTTGGGAATGGAAGTACCGCACGCTCACGTTCATTTGATTCCATTGAACAAAGAATCTGATGCCAATTTTTCGAACATAAAATTGAAAGTTGAGCCTATCGAAATGCAAGAAATAGCAAATAAAATAAAGGCGAATTTTTAGCGACGGACTCGACCCGCAATCTCATGCTTAGGAGATTCTTGGCAAAGCCGAGCGCCACGTCAAACACAAAAAGATATCTATTCCACAACCGTTATATGAAAACACGCTTGTCGACTTTCACGAGCAACGACACAGCGACCTTCTTCACGAAATTCTTTTAATACCTCTTCGAGCAGTCGTTGATATCGAGTCCCGCTGTAATATTCATTATTGCCGAAAAAATCCTTTTTCACAAATTTATTTTTCGCGATGTCGAACGTCGTTCCAAACAAATGAGCCGTTGTATCCTTCGTTGCATTCACATTTCTTCGTCTGAGCGAAGATTGACTGTTTTCTGTCCTTAACAAAGAAGTTACTATCATTTTGCGAGGTTTCAATTTATGTTCCGCCTGTTTCTCTTGAAAACGTTTGCCTATTTCGGACAATAAACCATATGCTTTTTCTGTTAAATAAGGGTGAGAATGAGTGAGTTCTTCAACGACGAATGTTTTTTTGTCGGAAATCTGAATCAATTCGCCTGTAAGTACTAGCGAATCAGCCACCGCCAAAAAGTCGGAATCGGTTTTATACGTTTCTTTCAACCCGTTCGCAACAGCATATTTTAAGTGCAAATTATTCTTGTCGCGAAGCGAAGTATCAAAATCTAACGTACGTTGTGGTTTTTGAGGCAATTCCAAGTTCTCAAAAATTTTCACATTATCCTCTCCCGAGCCGAGGTCGTGCATAATAATCAGCAATGCAAAGGAGCAAACAATGGCAAGAATAACAGTTCCTATTTTGAGAAAAAATGATTTCATAAATTGACATCAAGAAATGATTAAACAAATATACTGAATTTATCTAAAAATGAACCTAAAATCAACTATCTTTGCATTCTAAAAATATTAATTTAAGTTGCTATTTAAAATAAAATCCTTGCGCTTTTGTGCCGTAGCGTCTTAGCGTTTAGTAAAAAAAATGTAAAAAACAGTTATTTACGTATGAAATTAAAACCATTTTTAACCGTTTTTATTGTATTGAGCATCCTTGTTTCTGTTGTCTTTTATTCGTTTGGGCGGCAAAGCAAGGCTACCGACAACATTATCCAAAACACAACATATATTGCTGAACCTCAAAGAGTTCATTCGCTGCAAATTTCGGATAAACTTCAATTTGCAGGCGAAGATGTTCCGTTTGTGCAGTTTGATGTGCGCGAAAACATTGACCGCGAATTGCTTGCATTCACCTACATGCACAGCACCACGTTAATGCTCGTAAAAAGGGCGAATTTGTATTTTCCGATTATCGAACCAATATTGAAAGAATACGGAATTCCCGACGATTTTAAATATTTGGCACTGATTGAAAGCCATTTTAATCCGCGCGCACTTTCGCCGGTAAAAGCTGCCGGTATTTGGCAATTTATGGACGAAACAGGAAAAAGATACGGATTGGAAATAAACAGTCAAGTAGATGAACGATACGACCTTAAAAAAGCGACTGTTGCCGCTTGTAAGTACTTGAAAGAATCATATGATATATATGACGACTGGATTATTACAGCAGCATCTTACAACGGCGGAAGAGGAAGAATGACGCGCGAATTGGACAGGCAAAAAGTGCTGTCGTTTTTCGATTTGTTTTTGAACGAAGAAACAACCCGCTATGTATATCGCATTATTGCGTCTAAAGAAATTATCTCAAATCCGGCAAAATACGGATTCTGCCTACGCAAAGAAGATTTTTATCACACCGTGAGAGTAGAAACTGTTGCAGTAAATACCGAAGTAGAAAATTGGGCTGATTGGGCGCAAAAGCGCGGTACAACTTACGGGCAGCTGAAATATTTCAATCCTTGGATTCAAGATATTAAGCTGGACAACAAAAACAAAAAAGTATATCACGTGATAGTTCCGAATAAAAATGATTTGAAATTCGACATCAGCAAAGTGATTATTCACAATGAATCGTGGTTAAGATGCGAATATTAAAAAGCGCGAATGCACGAAAAAATAAATTTATAGAAAATAATGCAGAAAAAAGGTTTTAACAACGAAACAATAAAATTCGCGCTTTCGCGCTTTCGCGCTTTCGTGCTTTTATGCCTTTTTTTCGCAATTTCTTCCGTTGCATTTGGGGCAAGAACCAGTATTGCGATAACAGCAAAAGGTTACGAGCATCAGCCGCTTACGTTGAAAACATACCTTGACGAAATTGCATTTTTGGAAAAAGAACTTGCTCATAACGCTGTGAGTAATACGGGACATATCATGTTTGAATTTGATATATCGACTACCACCACTTGTTTTTTGGAATTAGGAGCATATCATGCTATTTTCTTTGCCGAACCGGGAAAAGAATATCACATCACGTTGCCGCCTTTTCAACCATTAACAAAAGCGCAACAGTTCAATCCATTTTTTGAACCAAAAAAAATATTACTGAGAACAGATACCACCGAAAAAAACGAATTGAATACTCATATAGCTTATTTTGAAGACGTTTTTGATTTTTTTCTTGTCAAGTCGGCGTTAAACACCAATATTGATTCAATTAAAAAATCGATTACGGCGCTTCAAGATCTTTTTCTCGATTCGGGAATTTCGTTTTTTGAAGATTACAAACAATACAAATACGTGCAGCTAATCAATCTCAATGAGAAACATTCGCCGAGCTTGGCTATTACCGAATATTTTTCAAAATTGCCTGTCAGTTACGAGAATCTCGCTTTTTGGGAAACATTCAACATTGTTTTTAATAATTTTTTCAATGCTTTTGGAAACAGCATCGAGCAGCAATACATTAACCGTGCGCTTTCCGAAGATGATTTCACGGCATTGTCGGCTATTTTAGAATACCGTTTTAATATTACAGACCAAGCGTTGCGAGAATTAGTTATTATAAGAGGTCTGTACGATGCCTATTTTTTTGAAAAACGCAATGCGCCATACATATTTTCGCTAATGAAAAAATGGAAAGAACACATGACCATTCCTCTGCATATCGCTATCTTGGAAAAAATAATTGAACAAATAGAAGAAAATTCGGCTAAACCATTTAACTTTAATCTTGCAGACGAAAAAGGGAAATATCGTCAGTTGTCCGATTTCAGCGGAAAATATGTTTATATCAACTTTTGTAACACCAATATTGCACTTTCCAGAAAAGATTTCGGAATATTGGAGCGCTACGCCGACATTTATAAAAAAGATCTTTATGTTGTCAATATTTTTACAGACGATAACAAGGAGCGTATGAAAAATGTCGTTTCAAAACAAAAAAGCAAGCAAATTGTTAATCTTTTTGGAGGCAATAATTCTGAATTGATAAACCGATATAACGTCATCAATATTCCGACTTATGTTTTGATTGACAGAAACGGAAATTTCGTCCTTTCTCCGGCGCCGACTCCCGACGAAGATTTTGCACGAACTTTTGAAGAAATATTAATGAAAGAAAAAATAAAAAATCCCGAACCGGAAATTGAAGATAAATGGTGGGAACCCATTAAATAACAAAAAAATTAAAGGACTTGAAAAGTCAAATTTTCATAACCGCAGGTAAGCAAAGCATAACCTGCGGACAAAACAAAAAAACGATAAACTGCCTGCAAGGCAGGACAATAGATAGAAATTGATAGCATTGTTATTATGAAAATCAAGTCTTTCAGACTAAATACAGAAAATTTCAAATTCAATAACTTAAAAAACAAAAAACCATGTCAACAACAATCATTTTAATTTTAGTAATAGCCATTTTGGTTATTTGGGCAATTTCGATTTACAATCGATTGGTAAAACTTCGTAATAACCGCGAAAACGCATTTGCCGACATTGATGTGCAATTAAAACAACGTCATGATTTAATTCCACAATTGGTAGAAACCGTAAAAGGTTATGTCAAACACGAAAAAACAACGCTTGAAAATGTAGTTAGTTTGCGTAATGCTGCTGCAAGTGCCACTACCGTTGACGATAAAATTGTTGCTGAAAATAAATTAAATTCAGCATTGGCAGGCTTAAAAGTTACACTTGAAGCCTATCCCGATTTGAAAGCAAACCAAAATTTCTTGCAATTGCAAGCTGAAATGAGCGACATTGAAAATAAATTGTCAGCCGTTCGCCGTTTCTTTAACTCGGCAACAAAAGAGCTTAACAACGCCGTACAAACATTCCCATCGAATGTTTTCGCTGGTATATTTGGTTTCAAAAAAGAACCTATGTTTGATTTGGGTACCGAAAGAGCAACGCTCGAACAAGCTCCACAAATAAAATTTGACTAACGAAACGATAAGTTGTTTCAAAAGTCTGTCATTCCGTGCTTGACACGGAATCTCCTCAAATGACATTTCTTTTATCAGGAGATTGCGGGTCAAGCCCGCAATGGCAGTGAGGTTTTTTAGACTTTTGAGATAGCTTCTAATGTAAAAAAATAAAATACTTTCGTATGAAATATATTGGTTTATCAGCTCAACAGCGACAAAATAATTTCCGCTCGTTGATACTTGTTTTATTATTTCCCGTGTTAGTTCTCGGACTAACATATGTGGGAATATTTGCATTCGTTCATTTTGGATACGAATATCCATCTATTCAACTTGTTAATCAAGGTTTTATAGATACCGCACCAATTGTGTTCGGAGGCGTACTGTTGTGGTTTCTTATTGCGTATTTTATCAATACATCAATCATACAAAATGCTACGCAAGCGAAGCCTCTTTCACGAAAAGAAAATATGCGCGTATATAATTTGGTCGAAAATTTGAGTATGGCAAACGGTATGAAAATGCCGAAAGTAAACGTGATTGAAGATCCGGCGCTAAACGCTTTTGCCAGCGGAATGAGTGATAAAACTTACACAGTAACACTCACACGTGGCATTATCGACCGCTTGAACGACGACGAATTGGAAGCCGTAATTGCTCACGAACTTGCACATATTCGTAATCGCGATGTGCGGTTGCTTGTTATTTCAATTGTGTTTGTAGGCATCTTTGCGATGATAGCGCAAATTGGTTTTCGGTCGATGATATTCAGCGGAAACAGAAGAAGCAACAATGACAACAAAGGTGCGGCATTGTTATATATAGTAGTTATATTAATTGCAATTATCGGATATTTTCTCTCTATCCTGATGCGTTTTGCCATCAGCCGAAAACGTGAATATTTAGCTGATGCCGATGCTGCCGGAATGACAAAAAATCCATTGGCATTAGCTTCAGCATTGCGTAAAATTTCCGGGAATCCAACCCTTCAAAAACCGGCTCCCGATGATGTGGCGCAACTTTTCATTGAACATTCTCCACGCAAAGCAGCGTTTGCTTCACTTTTCGCCACGCATCCGCCCATAAAAAAAAGGATAGAAGTGCTGGAACAGTTTTGATATGCCACAATTCCTTCGGTTTGTGATGCGTAGAAATACAATTGTTGAAAACTTTACCGTCCATTAAGCTGCGAAAGTACGAGAATAATAAAAAGAATTGTAATTTTGTACAACATGGATAAGTTGACCAAAGAGCAACGCAAAAAGAATATGCAAGCCGTGAAAAATAAAAATTCTCGGATTGAAATTGTTTTGGGTAAAGCAATTTGGAATATCGGATTACGTTATCGAAAAAACGATAAAACCGTTTTCGGAAAACCCGATTTCACTTTTAAAAAATATAAAATTGCTGTGTTTTGTGACAGTGAATTTTGGCACGGTAAAGATTGGGAAGTTCGGAAACATGATCACAAATCCAACCAAGATTTTTGGATACCGAAGATAGAACGAAATATCCAACGAGATGTCGAAGTAACCACAGAACTCGAAAAACAAGGCTGGACGGTTGTACGATTTTGGGGAAAAGAAATTTTGAAAAATCCACAAGACTGCGCATTAAAAATTGAAAGCATCATAGAAGAAAAAAACATGGAATTCAGAGAAAAAATTTCAATCGAAGAAGTTAGCGGAAAACATTTCAGAGTCAGAGTTGTAGAACCGGAATCGAACAAAGAAGCAGCTCTTACTCATTATTTACACAATTCTCGAAGTGAAGCGGCAAAATTCTATAAAAAAGATGCTTTGCAATACACCAAAGAAATTTTGGAATATAAGTATCCCGAAGAAAAAATTACGCTGAAAGTTGCCGAAGATGCCTTGCAATACGGAATTTTTGATATTCCTGACGTTCCATTTTTACCGAAAAAAAAACCTAAATTCAAATTTGTTGATTTATTTGCCGGTATCGGCGGGTTTCGTTTAGCATTGCAAAATTTGGGCGGAAAATGTGTTTATACAAGCGAATGGGATAATGAAGCTAAACGCACATACCAAGCCAATTTTGGAGAAATACCTTTTGGAGATATAACCAAAGAAACAACCAAAAAATTCATCCCAAACAAACTGGATTTGCTTTGTGCCGGATTTCCATGTCAAGCATTTTCGATTGCCGGAAAGCGTGGCGGTTTTGAAGATACACGCGGTACATTGTTTTTTGATGTTGCCGAAATTATCAAAAACAAACAGCCAAAAGCCATTTTTCTTGAAAATGTAAAAGGATTGCTCAATCACAACGGCGGAAAAACATTAGCCACAATTCTGAATGTTTTGCGAAACGATTTAGGTTATTTTGTGCCCGAGCCTCAAGTAATTAATGCAAAAGATTTTGGAGTTCCGCAAAATCGCGAAAGAGTTTATATTGTCGGATTTCACAAGAAAACGAAAGTAACCGAATTCAATTATCCGAAACCGACAAACAAAAATGTTTGTTTTGCCGATATAAAAGAAAAAGACACAGTATCTACAAAATACTATCTATCAACACAATATCTTCAAACATTACGCAATCACAAAGCAAGACATGCAAGCAAAGGAAACGGCTTTGGATTTGAAGTTATTGCCGATAACGAAATAAGCAATGCAATCGTAGTTGGCGGAATGGGTAGAGAACGAAATTTAGTTTTTGATAACAGAATTACCGATTTTACACCTACCACACACATAAAAGGTGAAGTTAATCGCGATGGTATTCGTAAAATGACGCCTCGAGAATGGGCGCGTTTACAAGGCTTTCCCGATAATTTTGTTATTCCGGTTGCCGATGCTTCCGCATACAAACAATTCGGAAATTCTGTAGCTGTCCCGGCAATTCAAGCAACAGCAAAAGAAATTTTAAAATTAATTTTATAAACAAACCATGGGAAAGCTGAATGAGCTTAGCATTACAATCGGCAAAGATAATAAAGCAGAATCAATCTTTGACTCTTTATTCCCCGATTTCTCAACGGTAGAATATTCAAAACCATCGGAATATGTAAAAAAGTATTGGGACGCATATTGCAACAATCCTGAAAGAAATGCAAATCTGAATGGAAAAATATTTGAATATATTTTGGCAACCCTTTGTGTCAGAGAAAATATTATTCCGATTTATATGAGCGCAAAAGTCGCGTTCGTGCCAAACGTCATTTATGATTTGATGTTTTATACATCAGAACGCGGTCCAATATGTTTCAGTGCAAAAACAAGCTTGCGAGAAAGATATAAACAAGCAGACTTAGAAGCTATCGCTTTAAAAAATGTTCACAGAAAAGCGTTGAGCTATTTGATAACACTTGAAGAAAAAGAAGCAAAAAGCGTAAAAGAGAAAATAAAAAAAGGAGATGTTATCGGGTTAGATGATGTAGTAGTTGCAACAAATAAAGAATTTGACGAGTTGATTCAAGAGTTGAAAGAATATCAGTTTTCGGAGCCGCCAATGGTAAAAGTAGTAGAAAGTTCTCAAATTATTACCCAAAAGAAAGTAGAAAAATTAAAAACTCTTTTTTAATTTTATCCCGTTAAAGATTACCGCTCGGTAGAATAACGAAAATAGCACGAATTGCAAGCCATCAGGTTTGCTGCCAATGTGAATAAAGTCGCATTCCTAACGGAATACAGGTTAGGTTGGAATATATTTTCTACAAAGCGATGCAAACCTATACGACTAAGAGACAGTCTCAAAAGAACGCAAATTACGCAAAAAACGCAAAGTTTCGCAAAATTATATTGCTTATAATCAATAATATACAATATTAATCTTTTTTTGATTTGCG
>Ga0082212_10007443_pt1 | contig 14473 bp, 11 predicted proteins | sample TergutNt197P3_FD_71548 | JGI IMG/M metagenome (GOLD analysis project Ga0082212, IMG submission 71548) | Neocapritermes taracua P3 segment gut microbial communities from Petit-Saut dam, French Guiana - Nt197 P3 | ecosystem: Host-associated > Arthropoda: Insects > Digestive system > Gut ... | reverse complement strand
GCGATAGTTATTTCAATGGACAAGGCGTTCCCGAAGACAAGGCGACGGCGGTGGAATGGTATCTTAAAGCCGCCGAAAAGGAACACGTTGGTGCGCAATGGATGCTTGGTATGTGTTATCTTCATGGAGAAGGCGTTGCTGAAGACAAAGCGGAAGCGGTCAAATGGTTTCGCAAGGCGGCGGAGCAAGAACTGCCGGAAGCACAGCACGCTCTTGGTGCGTGTTACCTTCGCGGATCAGGCGTTTCGGCGAACAAGGCGAAGGCAGTGGAGTGGTTTCGCAAGGCGGCGGAGCAAGGATTGCCAGAGGCGCAACATGCTCTCGGTGCCTGCTATTTTTTCGGCTGGGGTGTTCCCGAAGATAGAACGGAGGCAGTGGATTGGCGGCGCAAAGCCGCCGAGCAAGAATTTCCTCTCTCACAGGCGGCTCTCGGCGAATGTTATCTCTATGGCTGGGGAGGTCCTGAAGACAGAGATATTGCGGTTGAATGGCTTCATAAGGCGGCCGATCAGGGACAGCCGGTAGCGGCAAATCTGTTGAAAACGATTGGCAGAATCGAAGTGATTACCAGACTTGCCGAGCGGGGCAATGTCGAATCGCAATACGAACTCAGTCGGTATTATTTTCTTGGGCAGGGCGTTCCTGAAAACCCGGCGAAAGGAGTCGAGTGGCTTCGCAAAGCCGCCGAACAAGGTCATGCGGACGGTCAGGCGATGCTTGGCGATTGCTACCTGCGGGGATTGGGCGTTCCTAAAGACAAGGTGGAGATGCTGAATTGGTATCGGAAAGCCGCCGAGCAAAAACATCAAGACGCACAAAAGACCGTGGGCGATTGTTATCTTTGGGGACGCGGCATTGCCCCTGATCGGGTGGAGGCGGCGAAGTGGTACCGCCAAGCCGCCGAACAGGGACACGTGAGCGGTTTATACGCGTTCGGCATGTGTTATTTTCACGGATGGGGCGTTGAGAAAGACAGGGAAAAAGCGATGGAGTGGTTCCTTGAATCTGCCGAACGCGGCAACCGTATTGCCCAGTATCGGGTTGGTTTTTGCTATTACCATGGAATTGGCGTTCCTGAAGATAGGGTGGAGGCGGCGGAGTGGTTTCGTCAAGCGCAATCGCAGGGAGTCAATTCGGCACACGATTTCGGGGTCGTGTTCGGGACAATTTTGATGTTATTGCTGGGATTTTAGGCGGCAGCGGATGCAAGCGATGCGGGAGTACCGCTGTTGCAATCGTTGGACTATCGAACATCGAACGAAGTGGAAGCAAAATACTTCTGTTCGAGATGTTTCCGAATCAACTGCTCACACAAAAGCATTGTCCATCTTGAAGGAGAACATTGATACTTTGCGCAGAAACAAAAAATGATTCAATCGGGCTATTGACTTGGGCTAGGGCGAGGAGTACAATGTAAATAACCGAGTCGGGCAAGAGCAAAATCAATGGATTTTCTACCGGCTTGGGGATAATAGGGCAAAATAAGCGCAATTTAACGGCGTAAGCGGCTATGTCAAGCGAACAGTTCAATTTGGTCAAACATCTGACGGGACACGTAAAAGACGGCAATGAATTTCATTTTCCGTGGGGACACTTGGAAATTCCGTCATTCCTCTCCGCCTCCGTTAAGGATGGAGGGTTGGGCATTACGAAATACGTCCTGCTCGAAGTAGCGGTGGCAATCGTCATGGTGGCAATCTTCGTTCCGATGGCAACACGCTTGCGCGGCGGGCAACCTGCCAAAGGACGATTTTGGAACATGTTCGAGGCACTGCTCGTCTATTTGAAAGACCAAGTGATCGTCCCATCCATCGGCAGCAAGAAAGATGCCGCACCGTATGTCCCCTATCTCTGGGCACTCTTTTTCTTCATACTGTTTTGTAACCTTGCCGGTATGCTTCCCTGGATGGGATCGCCGACAGGTGCGATGACCGTAACCGCTGTTTTAGCCCTTCTCACGTTGACTGTCGTGGTTGTTACCGGTATTCTCCGGCATGGAGCAGTCGGATTTTGGACTGGAATGGTGCCGCATGTTGAAGGCAAAGTCGGACCGATTAACCTGGCGACGGTATTAAGTCCGGTTTTGTTCTTCCTCGAATTGTTCAGTTTTTTCGTCAAACACTGTACGTTGTGCGTTCGTTTAATGGCGAACATGTTCGGCGGACATTTGATGTTGGCGGTCTTTTTCGGGTTTATTCCGATGGCTGCGATTGCGTGGAGCGTTTGGATTCCTGTTATTGCGTGGAGCGTTTGGATTCCTGTTACGGTGTTGTCGCTTGCGGGCGCGATTGCCATCAGTTTTCTCGAATTGCTCGTCGCTTTTTTGCAGGCGTACATTTTTACGCTGTTGACCTCGATTTACATCGGCATGGCAGTTCATCAGCATTGATTGATACGGAAAGAAAATGAGCGGGTTTTTTGGAGAGTGTATCATCATCGTTGTATTTTTATCCTGCTCTTGCTTGGTGGGGGGTTTGGATTGTTTGTCCTTGCCGCAATAAGTGCCAGTCTCGAAACATGTCTCATGCAACGCGGTTCCGAATCTGTTTCCCTGTCCGAACACGATAGACCGTTTTTTTGCATCTTACGAAAATTGCAAGAAAATTAGGATGGAAAAGATAAACTTGCCGACGGAGCGGCTTCGTCCCCGGCACTTTTCCCTCAAAACTTGGACACACCCGTTGATTGAGGGACTTTGCGCTGCCCTGCTCTCTTTTTAACGAAATACGTTACAATGGCGGTTCATAATCGTTGGCACACACAGGATTGAAATTATGAACATTCTCGTAACGGGTGGAGCAGGATATATCGGTTCGCATGCAGTTCGCAAATTGATCGAGGCGGGGCATACCGTTGTCGTTCTCGATAATTTGAGTTATGGGCACCGATCAGCAATTCCTAGTGCCGTACCGTTTTACCAAGTTGATCTCAAGGAGACGGACCGGATCGAAGAAATTCTGCGGAAGCACCAAATCCAAGCGGTGATGCACTTTGCGGCACTCATCAGCGTTGGCGAGTCGGTGCAAAAACCGTTGCTCTACTATCAAAATAACACGGCTGGAGCAATGAGTCTTCTCGAAGCAATGGAAAGGGCCGGTGTCAAACGTTTCGTATTCAGTTCGACGGCGGCTACCTACGGCGAGCCCGAAGAAACGCCGATTTTTGAGACAACGAAACAACTTCCGATCAATCCTTATGGTCGCTCCAAGTGGTTTGTCGAGCAAATTCTCCGAGACATTGCGGCTGCCGACCCCGAATTCGGCTTTGTCGCATTTCGATATTTCAACGTTGCCGGTGCATCGGACGATTCTGCTATCGGTGAAGATCACAGCCCGGAAACGCATTTGATCCCGCTGGTTCTCTTTGCCGCATTGGGCAAACGGGAAAACATTACCGTGTTCGGCACGGATTATCCCACACCGGACGGTACATGCATTCGGGATTATGTTCATGTCAATGATCTGGTTGCCGCTCATGTTCTCGGAATCGAGACACTGACAAGCGGCGATGCTCGGTTTTACAATTTAGGCATTGGTCGCGGTTATTCGGTCAAGGAAATTCTTGATGCCGCAAAGAGAGCAACGGGCAAGGAGATTCCAGTGAAATTTGGCGAACGGCGAGAGGGTGATCCGGCGAGACTTTTTGCCAATTCGGACAAAGTCCAGCAGGAACTCGGTTGGAAGCCGGTGCATGTTGACGTGGAGGAAGTCATCGCCTCGGCTTGGCGTTGGCACACGAGTCATCCTGACGGGTATGGAGAATCAAGTTGAATTGGACTGGCTGTGCTGCGCCACTGGTTTTAATGCTCTGAAGTTACTACTATACGTTTTTTCAAGCCAGTCCGTTGACAAGTTTGTTAAACATGCTCGAAAGGTAGGATGCCGACCGCCGGGCGGCATCGTGCGGTACTCCGCACTGGGCTTATGTTATTCCTTGTAGGCAGGAATCCAGACGGAAGATTTTCATATCAACTCTCTGGATTCCCGCTGGAGCCTGCCCTCGACCTGATCGGGGGCGGGAATGACGATAGACCTCTGTCGGCTACCGCCGACGCACTCGCCCGGCGGTCGAGTGACTACCTTGGAAACTTGTTAACGGACTGGGGCGCAAGCCCTCCGGTGGCTTTTTTCAATGTTTTTTCCATGAATTTGTTTATAAAAATCCCCTCAAAATTTGGACTCCCTCACCGGTTTTTGCCGGTGAGATTATCCCTTGCCTACGCGGCGGGCTCTGATATAATCTGGGGGAAACTTAATTCTAACCGTACCCTTTTTTGCCGAACATGAGTAATTTGGTCAGTCCTAAACTTCCGAAAACAGACATCAAGAAAGTTGCAATCCTCTTTTCAGGTGGTCCCGCCCCAACCGCCAACGCCGTTATTGGCAGTGCCGCCATCTGTTTTGCCAGGGCAGGAATCGAAGTTTACGGCATGAAAAATGGTTACACCGCACTCGTCAACTACCAAGACGGACAAAAATGGGAAGAAGGCAAACACTATATCCGATTGGACAAGCAGATCGGCGAAGGACTGCGTACTGCCCGCGGAATCTGTATTGGAACAGCGAGGGTCAATCCCGGAAAAAATCTGAAAACGCCAATGGATCTCAAGGATACCGAAAAAACTGCTCCGTTGATGACCGTTTATAAAGCACTCCGGTCACTAGGGGTTGATGCACTCATTTCTATCGGCGGCGATGACACCCTCACAACAGCAGCAAAGTTCAAACTCGTCATGGACGCTCTGCCGGATAATGAAAAGCGAATCAAAGTCATCCATCTGCCCAAAACCATCGACAACGATTACAAAGGAATCGACTTTACATTCGGCTATTTTACCGCCGTCGAAATGCTTTCAACCGAGGTACGGAACCTGCTGGCGGACTCCGAAGCAACAGGAACCGGCTATGTTGCACAACTTATGGGACGAAAAGCCGCCTGGCTTGCTTATGGGGCTTCCGTTGCCGGGGAAGGCAGCATGGTCATCGGTCTCGAAGACATTCACCAAAACTGGTACGATTCCGAGCCGACGATTGATCCCGAAACAGGCAACGAAGTGATGGGCAAAGACGGTAAACCTCTCATGCGGCAAGTATTCGATGTCCAAAAAGTCGTGAACCGGTGCGTGGATGTCATTCAAGCCCGGGAAGCGGAAAACAAGTCGGCATTTGTGGCGGTCGTCTCGGAAGGTTTGGCAGAATATCTTCCGCTTTCCGAAATCAAGATGTGCTGCTCCGATGACGAGTACCGATCCTTGAAGCCGGATACATTCGGACATTTTCCAGTGTCGCAACTCAAATACAGCAGCCGATTGGGACGCTTGATTACCGAGGAATACACGCGCCGTACCGGCAAGTCCAAAAGGATGGTCGGTTTGCAGTTCGGCTACGAAGTCCGTTGCCATCAGGCGACGGCATTCGATGTGATCCTCGGTAGCCAGATTGGCGTCGGTGCTTACAAGGCGTTGGCGGAACTCGACAAAAACGGCATTATGGTTTCGGTCGGACACACGATGGACATTGCTTATCCGGCATTTGAAGAGTTGATCGACATGAGTCGGCTTCGGGCGCATGAGCGACCGATTGCCGTCGGCGGCGACATGCACCAACTTGCCCGATACCTCGAAGGTTGGGTAAAGGAGTAACGGTTGGCACCGCCTACAAGGCTTCTCGGAGTCGCTTGGCGGCTTGTTCTGGGGAAATTGGATTGATATGCAAGCCGGTGCCCCACTCGAATCCCGCTGCCCGAGCGAGACTGGGCAAAATCGAAAAATGCCAGTGGAAAGACTGCGACGTATCTCCTTCAAACCGGAGGGGACCCGTGTTCAGCACGATGTTGTATGCCAGCGGGTTTTTCATCCAAAACACGGCTTTTTCAAGCCTGACTACGGTACGGCGAAGAAGTTCTGCCAACTCGCCGATTACCGGCGCATCTATTTGATCGAAGCACGATTGATGAATCTTGGGGTAAATCTCGATTTCTCCTGCAAACCGGCTCACGAATGGACAGAGGATAACAAAATGCTCCGTTTCCTCTATAATTCGTGTGCCGGTTTGGACTTCGCTTATGAGATGGTTGCACCAACAGCAACATTGGTGCGCTTTGGTATGTTCTTCGGCGCGGTGTAGCAGTTGCCGTAGCGATGGCGGTAGAAACGGCATTGCTACGAGTTGGCTGTGCGAATGGGGGAGTGAGGCTCCCGCTGCCGCTCCAACGTTTTTGAAAATCAAGACATAAGCCCAGCGTGAATCGGCACGTAATGCTTGTAAACGTAACCGGTACATAGCCAGCATATCGGCAACCTCCGACGGGGTCAATTCGCTGATGCTCAAAACGTGCCGAGGAGTGTCGATGATGACTTCATGCAAACCGTTTCCCTTTGAATCACCGGGGACGACGGCAGGATACTTGTTCGGCACAACTCGGACACGCCAGCCGGGAGAGTTCGGAGCGGAATCGTCACGTCGGAATGCAGACGTTTCACTGGGTGTGAGTGATTCGTTTCCTTCGCAAAAGGGGCAAACGTCCTTATAGGGTTTATCCGTGATGTCGAACTGGTGTGGTCTGGCGGCTCGTTCTTCGGCAACGATGACCATTCGATCGGTCATTGGGTCATGTCGATATTCCGGCATTATTATTAGAGAAATTTGGAAGTTGAGTCCCCTTTATTGTACAGTTTGCAACTTGTTTTGGTGGATCGGATTGTCGCGGGAATTACTTTTCTGGGGCGACTCTGCCGAAGTTTGTGTTTGTCGAAACTTGTAGGTTACGTAAGAGGAGGCGTGGTGATTTAGGGCGGTTGGGTAATTGGTTCAACAATTTTTTGTCCGAGTTTTCGGAGTTTGGCATCCAAGACGACATCAATACTCTCTTCCGTTTTTTGGTATGTCAATCGTTTCGACATGTAATAGACCGAAACCAATAGTACCTTCGCCTCGCTCGTCGCCGAATCATAGTCGTAATGTTTGCTCGGCTTCTTGGACACACCCTCCTGAAAAAATCTCTAAAATTTAATCTTGACAAAATCGGTAAAATAGTTATAATCCGCACAATCGGCAGGAACGGTAAAATAAAAAGAATCGGAATTATTCATAAATTTTACCGATTATACCGATAAAACCTATAGGAAGGACGTGGAAATGTCGAAAATGACGGGTATTTCAACAGTATGGACAACCCCCAACAATTAAGGATGGAGCAATTTTATGGCAATTAAAACAGTCTTTACCACCGGCGAAGCCGCCAAAATATGTAAAGTCAGTCAGCAGACGATCATTCGCTGCTTTGACAATGGGCAACTCAAAGGATTTCGGGTTCCCGGCAGCAAATTCCGCCGCATCCCGCGTGAGCAACTGTTCATGTTTATGCGGGACAACGGTATTCCGACCGATGCACTCGAAACAGGCAAACGAAAAGTATTGGTTGTGGACGATGATCCCGATTTGGTCGAATTGATCGTGTCCGTTCTGGAAGACGATGGACGATTTGACATAAGAGTCGCCAACAACGGATTCGAGGCGGGAATGATGGTCAAAGAATACCGGCCGGACCTCATCGTGCTCGACGTGATGCTTCCCGACATTAACGGCAAGGAAGTATGCATTCGGGTACGAAATGACGGTACTCTGGAAAATGTCAGGATCATCTGCATCAGTGGTACGGTTGAGCGCGATAAGATCAAGGAACTCAAAGAGGCGGGAGCAGATGATTTCCTCCAAAAGCCATTTGAGACCAATGTTTTGATCGCCCGCATGTGCCGGTTGCTCGAAGTTGAATCCATTGCTGCATAGCATCCTTGCCCTGCATAGAACGTGTTGGAGAGTGGAGCGGGCGGACAGAATGGCACAGGTTTGTTCGCTACTCTATGCCGACCAGTGGAAACTATACTGGAAAATCACCCACTAAATTTGGATGCCCCTCCCCCCCCCTGCGGGCGTTTTCCAGTGTAGCGTCTCGACAACGGAAAAACAATCCGGTACAATTCGGGCGTTTTCCAATCTTCCCTGGGAGCGATTCATGAAGCGGTATTATTGTCTTGGTTTCTTAACGCTCTTGTTTTCGGCAATCCTTGTTGCCGCCGATGCAAAAAAGGATTATTCGCAGACCGATTTCATGAGGGTTTCAAAGCCGGAAGGCAAAAAATTGCCGGTCTCCTACGACACCGCCATCGCCCGATTTTCGGACGATAAGAACAATGTTCAAGTCGATCTCATCGGCGCAGTCCACATTGGAGACAAGGAATACTATGCCGAACTCAATGAAATTTTCAAGCGGTACGATGTCGTTTTGTACGAACTCGTTGCCGAAGAGGGAGCAAAGCCGAATCCCAGTACCGGTAAAAATGAGTCCCAAAGCGTGCTTTCCTCGTTCCAATCAGGGTTTGGCAACGCCTTGGCTCTCGACTTTCAATTAGCGCACGTTGATTACCATGCCAAAAATATGGTTCATGCCGATATGAATCCCCAGGATTTCATACAGCGGTTTCGGGATCGCGGCGATTTTATCCAAATGCTCTTGCGAATAATGATTCTCAGTGCCAAAAAGAGCGGCGATCAAGAAGCCCAAGACGACGAAATGAAAATGTTGGGTCGGCTCTCGGCAAGTTTGCTCTTTGCCCCTGACCCGGCACTCTCCTTGAAGCGGGTGCTTGCTGAAGAAATGATGAATCAGTTGGAAGATGCCCTTTGGATTATCGGCGGCGACGGTTCGGCAATCATTACCGACCGCAATGCGGCGACCTTGAAAGTGTTGCGTCGGGAACTCGCCAAAGGTAAAAAGAAAATTGCCATTTTTTACGGTGCCGCCCATCTGCCCGAATTTGCCAAAAGCCTTGAAACCGATTTTAAGATGAAACATACGGCAACCGATTGGGTGGTTGCCTGGGATTTGACAAAGGATAGGTCAGCGAGAAAGCCGTCCGTACCTGCGATTGACATGACACCGCCGAATCGCTAGAATTTTCCGGCATGTGGCAGGTTTATGCGTTGCTGGCATCTTTGTTTGCCGCCCTTACGGCGATCTTGGCGAAAATCGGTATTCAAGGTGTCGATTCGAATCTTGCGACGGGAATTCGAACCGTCGTGATCCTTGTTCTCATCTGGGGAATCGTCTTTGCGACCGTACCGCTGACCGATTTCTCCCTGCTCACCGCAAAAAACTGGATATTCTTGGTCCTCTCCGGCATTGCTACGGGACTGTCTTGGATGTTCTATTTTCGAGCCCTTCAACTTGGTCCCGTGTCGCGGGTCGCTCCTATCGACAAATTGAGCATTGCTCTGACGATCCTATTGGCTTTCATTATTTTGCGGGAACCTGTTTCGTGGCAAGCGGTTATCGGCGGATTCCTGATTGTTTCCGGCGTGATTTGTATGCTCTGGCACTAGGTCATGTTTCCATTCAAAAAATCTGGGGGGTGGTCTCTTGATTTTTTACCTCTTTCGGTCTATAATGGGTCGCCTGTGCTGGGTGGTGAAAAGACCTGTCCAGCCGATGCGTGAAATCAACACTATTTCAACGAAACAATAATGGCTTCAAAAAAGACCCCCCCCGCAAACGCCCATGGCAACATTGCCGGCATCACCGCACAAGGACTTTACAACAAGTGTGTGGCTCTCGCCAACAACCTCTGGTGGAGTTGGCATCCCGAAGTCATCACTTTGTTCCGGTCGCTCGACCCGATCCGATGGCGGCAACTGGGACATAATCCCATCCACCTTTTGCAAGAATTCACGCCCGAACGACTGGAGTTTCGCGCCGCCGAACTCGTGCTCTATACTCGGATCGACCAGGCATACCGCCGGATGACCGAGTACATGTCCACGCAAACCCCCTGGGCAAAACGGAATGTCGGCGTTCTCGGTTCGCAACCTGTCGCCTATTTCTCTTTGGAATTCGGTATTCACGAGTCCGTTCCCATTTATTCCGGCGGTCTCGGTATTCTCTCCGGCGACCACATCAAGAGTGCCAGTGGTCTCGGCGTTCCGCTCGTTGCCGTCGGACTCTTCTACAATCAGGGATATTTCAAACAACACCTCGATATTGATGGTTTGCAAGAGGAAGAGTACCTCGACACCGCCATCCAGTATCTTCCGCTGAACCATGCGGTTGACCCGAAAGGGGACAAGGTTACGATTTCCGTGGAGACTCGCACCGGCACCATTTACGCCAAGGTTCGGCAAATCAATGTTGGGCGAGTACGGCTTCTGCTACTCGACACAGACCTTGAAGAAAATGCCGCCCAGGACAGAGAGTTGACAAGCCGACTCTACGGCGGCGATAACCGAACCCGTATCCGGCAGGAAATCGTCAGCGGTATCGGCGGTATCAGGGCGTTGAAGGCTCTCGGCATCACACCTGGGGTCTATCACTTGAATGAAGGACACAATGCTTTTGCCCCATTGGAAGCGGTTCGGCAACGCATGGAAGATGATGGACTCTCCTTCCGTGATGCTGCCACTGAGGTTGCACAAAAAACGGTTTTCACCACCCACACGCCTGTTCCTGCAGGACATGACCGGTTTGACAGCAATTTAATCGACGAACACCTGGGACCGCTGCGGGAAAAGATGGGACTCGATCACGGACAACTGATGGCACTTGGTCGTGTCGATCCGAACGATCAAAACGAGACCTTCTGTATGACCGTGCTGGGCTTAAAAATGTCCCGATACGCCAATGCCGTCGCTTCGTTACACGGCGTTGTGTCCCGGAAAATGTGGCACAGCCTTTGGCCCCAGTTGCCGGAAGAAAAGGTGCCGATTGGACACATTACGAACGGTGTTCACATCCCCAGTTGGATGTCGTGGCAGTTCAATACGCTGTTTGAACGCCACATGCCGTCTTCGTGGTCGGCAGAATCCTACGATTCAAAGGAGTGGGAGGCGGTACACGACATTGATCCGGGCGAATTTTGGGAAACGCACTGTGCATTGAAAAACCTTTTGGTGGCATTTATCCGCCGCCGTGTGAGCCGCCAGTGCCGCAGACGCGGTGAAGCCGATGAGGCGATTGATCGCGCTCGTTCGGTTTTTGACCCGCAGATTTTGACCATCGGATTTGGACGCCGCTTTGCCACTTACAAAAGGGCAACGCTGGTCTTGAATCAGATAGAACGAATGGCAGACATCTGTAACAATCCTGACCGTCCGGTGCAGTTTGTTTTTGCGGGCAAGGCACATCCGGCGGATAAACCCGGCAAGGAGTTTATCCGAACAATAGCGAACTTGCGGAATGACCCTCGGTTTGCGAATCACTTTGTGTTTATAGAAGATTACGACATCAATGTTTGCCGGCACATGGTTCAAGGCGTTGACGTGTGGCTCAATACTCCTCGCCGTCCATTGGAAGCCTCAGGAACAAGCGGGATGAAGGCAGTTCTGAATGGAGCCTTAAACCTGTCGATTCTCGATGGTTGGTGGGCAGAAGCCTACAATGGAACCAACGGATTTGCCATTAGCAAGGGAACGAGTCATGTGGATGACAAAATCACTGATGAACGTGATGCTGCGAGTTTGTTCGATGTGATTGAAAACGAAGTCGTGCCGCTCTATTACGATTTGGATGAACACGGTTTGCCGGTGAAGTGGATTCGACGAATGATGAATTCCATCAGCACCTTGGCTTGGCGGTTCAGTGCTCATCGAATGGTGGCGAACTACACGACGGAAGCCTACCTTCCCGCCGCCGGTGGGACCAGTTGCCAAGTGGAGCGGTAAACATTGACCGGCGGACTTGCGTTGCGTCTGCGCTCTTGTTGCGTCATTGCGTTGCGGGAGAGGGGGCGAGGAAATACGAATTTGTTGTAGATCGAGCGCGTCGTTGCGTACATTTTTTGCTTTTTTTCATTTTTTTGTCGCCTTTTTGCCTGTTTTAGTATAAGACTAACAGTTAGTTAGGTTCATTTTTATGAAAGAAGCCGCCAGTAGGCTTCGCATTCCCTCCAAAAAAGATTTACCATGAAAAACTTCGGCTTTCTTTCCCATTTTGCTAACAATTCTGCCGCTAAAACCCCAAAAAAACGGCAATTTAACCGCATCTGCCGCTTCGAGCAACTCGAAGAGCGTGAACTCCTCTCCGTCTCCGTCGCTGAATTTGAAACCATCAAAAATCTTTACGGCGACCTCAATCTTACCGACTACGCCGATTACAATATCATCGAAGTCACAGCAAACAAACTCTCTGAAACAACACTACAAGATGCCATTTGGCAGGCGGGAAGGGTCACGGACGATGAATTGTTCGATGCCAAAGATGACCTCATTGTTGTCCGTACTACGGCAACGCAGAACACTGTTTCGCCAAAAAATGGCATCTCGGTTTACGCCGACAGCGAAAAAACCGGAACTACGATCATTGTCGGCTTTGGTACCCACGCGCTCACCCTTGATGGAAGTCAAATAGTCTATTACAAAAACAGAAATGACAATTCTACACTCAGGATATGGTCCGATACGAAATTGGCAAACATCACCGTCCGCGGTGCTAATTTTGCGCCGGAACATAATCCAATCAAGACGTATATTCCCGGTATCGGCGGTGGTTGGTATGAATGGACTGTATTCATACCGCATAAGGCTGCCGGTATCTATTTGGCTGAGGGCAACCTGACAATGACTGGGTGTACTGTCTCGGACAATCACATAGATGTCAAATTTGCCCCGCAATACGATAATTCGTACACTGTCTATGTGCAGGGAGCCGGAATCTTTCACGGAAGTACCGGCGATTTATTTATTTCCAACTCGGTCATCGCAAACAATTCGGTGAGTGCCATCTGTACGGGCAATACCTCTATCATGGAAGTAATGGGCGGCGGTATCTATTGCGGGAGCAGTTTCGAAGAGGTCGGCGATCTGATTCTGAACAATGTTCAGATCATCGGCAATTCTGTAACTGCCGCTTCCGTTTCGAAAATTGAGTCTGTTGCAGGCGGTGGACTGTACGTTCAAAAAACCGCCACATTAACCAACTGTTTGATTGCCGGAAACGACATTTCTGTTTTGTACGGTATTGCAGCGCAAGGAGCGGGGATTTACGCAGGAGAAAAGTTGACATTAACAAACTGCATCATTGCCGGTAATGGACGCTCCGATATGGGTACGGAAGGGGTGTATGCTCAAACACTGACAGCAACGAATTGTACAATCGTGGGCAACCGCGATTATGGAATTAACTGCCCTTCAGCGACTCTCAACAATACGGTGGTTGCCCGAAATGGAACCGATATTAAAAATGGAACAAAAGTTTCCGGCGGCAACAATTTCATTGGTGCGTGGTCGGGAACGTTTTCCTCGGGCAGCAACAACATGATTGGCAGCAGTGCGAATCCACTTGATCCGAAGTTTGTTTCCTTTTCGTATCCCTACGTTTTCAACAAAAAGAACTGGCAATCTTGGAATTTGATGCCGCGTGCCGATTCGCCGCTCGTCGATGCCGGAAGAAATGCGTTGTATGATGGTGCCTTCGACATTGCCGGTAATCCGCGCATTGCCAACAACACGATAGACATTGGAGCGTATGAATACGGACCGGATCACAAAGCCGCTGCTTTGCCGGTGGTGCCTTTGTCGAAACACATCACCAAGACGAAGGGGTCGGGCTATAAGTCCCCCGTCAAAGGGATGAAACTCCGAAAAAATGATGTCGATACAACGATTGCGTCCCTTGCCCTATCTTGGAAGCCGAACAAAAAAAAGGATAAAGACACCTCAAGAATCGTGATTGATGTGTATGGTCCCAAACCGAAGGTGAAAGGAGCAACGGCACCGCTCATTGCAACGATCAGTCTCCATGTGAATTTTCCGAGTTTGAGCGAGTCTGAGGGAGCGGCAGTGTACATTCTGGGCGACCGCACAAAGGGCTTCCTGATCGTGATTTGCGATTTGGAACCTGGCACGAAGTACACGTTCAAAATGCAAGCCACGAACAGCGTCAAATTTTCGAAGATGACCACGTTCTCTGCCTCAACGAAGAAGTATGCTATGCCCGCCGGTATCAAAAAAACCTCTACGAACGACAGCATCACGCTCTCTTGGAAGAAGTCGCCGGTTGCGGAAACCACTCATTACGAGATACGCGACGCAGTTTCAGGCGAACTGTTGGAAACCGTTCTTGCACCCGAAACAGCCGGTAGAGTTTTATGGACGTTTGACGATTTGATACCCTCTACGACGTACAAGTTTGAGATTCGCGCCGTTTCGGACGTGTTCGACGGCATTACCTCGAAGGTTGCGAAGGTCTCGGTAAAGACGAAAAAATAGAGTGGGCATGCACGAGGTGTGCAAAATTTAAGATGTGTAAAACAGCGAAGTGTCATTTCGACCAACGGTCGAAATGACGACCTATTGTGAAACTTGCACACCTCGTGGTTCATCTTGTACGTTCGACATAATCAACACCGGCAGGAATGATCGGCATAAACTTGTTGCCGGAAATGTTTTTGCCGATCACATCCTGCCCGCGTTCGGGAACGCGCTCG
>Ga0082212_10007442_pt1 | contig 14474 bp, 18 predicted proteins | sample TergutNt197P3_FD_71548 | JGI IMG/M metagenome (GOLD analysis project Ga0082212, IMG submission 71548) | Neocapritermes taracua P3 segment gut microbial communities from Petit-Saut dam, French Guiana - Nt197 P3 | ecosystem: Host-associated > Arthropoda: Insects > Digestive system > Gut ... | reverse complement strand
GAATCGGAAATTATGAAGCAGCTTTTCTGCAAACTGGATAAAATAGCGCCGACCGATGCCAACGTGCTGATTCTCGGCGAAAACGGAACCGGAAAAGATTTGATTGCTCAGTACATTTACCGGCTGTCGCTCAGGAAAGAGAATCCATATATTAAAGTCGATGCAGGAGCCCTTACTGATACGCTGTTTGAAAGCGAATTGTTCGGTCATAAAAAAGGCGCTTTTACCGATGCCCGCGAAGACCGCATGGGATTGATAGAAGCAGCAAATAACGGAACGTTGTTCTTAGACGAAATCGGTAATATTTCTCTGCAACAGCAGGCCAAATTGCTTACAGTGCTGCAAAACCGTCAAATTACACGTTTGGGCGCCAACACGCCTACTCCGGTTAATATACGTTTAATTACGGCTACAAATGTACCCTTTGCCGAATTAGCAAACGAACAGCATTTTCGTAAAGATTTGATTTACCGAATCAATACGATTGAAATTGAGATTCCTCCGCTGCGTAAACGTGGTGATGACATACTGTTGCTTACTGCTCATTTTCTTGGCGTTTATGCAAAAAAATACCTTAAACCCGAAATGAATCTTTCAGAGCCGGCAAAAACCAAATTGATGCAATACAATTATCCTGGCAATGTCCGCGAATTGCAATATGCCGTTGAACGGGCAGTTATCATGGCCGACAGCGATATTCTGAAAGCCGAAGATGTAGTATTTTCTCCAATCGAACAAAAAACACACGAAATTGCAGGTTTCCAAACAAGTAATCTGGAAGACTTGGAGCGGAACGCCATAATGCAGGTTGTTGAAAAGTATCACGGAAATATTTCCAAAGCAGCTAAGGAACTGGGACTTACCCGCGGGGCCTTGTACAGACGATTAAAAAAACATGAAATTTAAAACCCACTTCGTCGTATTATTCCTTCTCACTTTATGTTCGGGAGGCCTTACTGTTTTCTGTTTTGGAAAAGACAAACTCCTTTTTGCTGCCCTGTTTCTTATTGCAACACTGTTTTTATTAAACATTACACTTCAATACATATTCAAGTTTTTTCGCGATATTGACGATTTTGTGGAAGCTGTCAGGTATCATGATTTTTCAAAACGTTATCCTGAAACAGGAAGTACACAAAACAATTTCTACCGATATTTCAATGCGGTTAGTGACGCTTTTCTCACCATGAGCCGCGAAAAAGAGGCTCAGCAGCAATACCTGAAACGCATATTGGAGTTAGTTAACACCGGAATACTGGCATACAACGTAGAAACATTAGATACGCTTTGGATGAATGATGCGTTTAAAACTATGTTTCAGATACCTTACGTAAAAAATATAAACTGGTTGAATAAACGCCATCCCAAACTGTACGAAGAATTGAAAGAAATTAAGGTGGGAGCAAACCGCCTTACAACAATCAACGTCGGTAACCGTAATATGAGAACACTTAGTAATGCATCTACCTTTCAAACCGACGACAAGACCTATATGTTAATTGCATTTCACAATGTAAGCGCTACGTTGGAAGAAGTTGAATCAGGCGCATGGAAAGGCCTGCTCAATGTGATGACACACGAAATTATGAACTCCATAGCTCCGGTAGCTTCTTTGGCCGATACGCTGAAAAAACGGATGGAGCTCATGAAAGAAGAACCGGGATTGAGCGAATCTCCCGATTTTGAAGATATGGAATCGGCCATGGAAACCATACGCAGGCGCAGTGAAGGTTTGCTTCGTTTTGCCGATACCTATCGCAACCTGAGCAAAAATATTGTACCCGAAGTACACCCTGTTAATCTGCATGAACTGTTGAAAGCCATCCATCATTTAATGCAGCCATCTCTTAAACAAAAAGGTATTCGCTTGGAAGTCAGAACAGACAACGATTCCGTAATCGCCCTCATCGACCGGAACCTGATAGAGCAGGTGGTAATCAATTTTATCACTAATGCTACTCACGCCGTAAATGATAAAGAGGATCCGCACATTATAATTTTTTCAGGCTTAACGGAAGAAAATCAGTATATTACTGTAGCCGACAACGGCTGTGGCATATCACCCGAAATACGCGACAAAATGTTTATTCCTTTTTTCAGCACAAAAAAAACCGGCACCGGAATAGGATTAAGCCTTTCGCGCGAAATCGTCAAAATGCACAACGGCATCCTGCAAGTGCAAACCAAAGAAGGAGAAGGCAGCGCATTTACCGTTGTTTTTCTTAAAAACAGTATCTCGTGAAAGCAGTGTCTTTTTCTTGTCCACGTTAACACAATATAAATCGTTGGAAATTTGAATATTATTTTTTTGGAAATATAAAAAAAGAAAATACTTTTGCGGTCTCGATTATTGTCCCTATAAAAAGGATGTGTAAATAGTTGATTTACTTAAAGTAACTAATTTGGTTAAGTATTCCGTATTAACCTTAAAACGGCTCTAAGGAAATCAAAAAGTGTTAAACGATAAAAATAAATGGATACACTTAGTTATAAAACAATTTCGGCTAACAAAGCCACTGTTAACAAAGAATGGGTTGTTGTCGACGCTGAGAACATGGTTTTAGGGAGGCTGGCCAGTAAAGTAGCCAAGCTTATCAGAGGTAAGTACAAACCTGAATTTACCCCTCATGTTGATTGCGGAGATAATGTAATTGTAATTAATGCCGAGAAAGTATTACTTACCGGAAATAAAATTACCGACAAAATTTATGTGCGCCACTCAGGTTATCCCGGAGGCCAGCGTACACAAACACCAAGAGAAATCCTTGCAAAATATCCTGAAAGGATTGTTGAAAAAGCTGTAAAAGGTATGCTCCCGAAAAACAAACTGGGGCGTAAAATTTACGGAAATTTACATGTTGTAATTGGTCCGGAACATAAATACGAGGCACAAAAACCCAAAGTAGTTGACTTAAATTCGATTAAATAATGGAAATAGTAAATACCACAGGACGTAGAAAAACGGCAGTAGCCCGTATTTACCTTAGTGAAGGGAAAGGCAATATTACTGTCAATAAAAGAGATTTTAAAGAATATTTTCCTACTTTAGCTCTACAGTACATCGTTTTGCAGCCGCTCAACAAACTTGAGGCTGTCGAAAAATACGACATCAAAGTGAACCTCGACGGAGGCGGCCCAAAAGGTCAGGCTGAAGCTTTAAGACTGGCTATTTCGCGTGCTTTGATCGAAATAGACGAACAGGTGAAAAAAACATTAAAACAGGAAGGTTTCCTAACCAGGGATTCGCGCGAAGTAGAACGCAAAAAACCGGGACAGCCAAAAGCAAGGAAACGCTTTCAGTTCTCAAAACGTTAATTTAATTAATTACATGGATCTAAAACGGTTGAGATTCCGTCTTTTAACTGATGGACTACTCAACGGTTGCTTTTAGGACATAATAAAAAAGTAAACAGATGCCAAGAACAAATTTTCAGGAATTATTGGATGCAGGTGCTCATTTTGGTCACCTGAAAAGAAAGTGGAATCCGAACATGGAGCCTTACATCTTCATGGAAAAAAATGGGATTCACATTATCGATCTTCAAAAAACCATCGTTAAAATCGATGACGCCGCAAAGGCAGTCAAACAAATTGCAAAATCAGGACGCAAAATATTATTTGTGGCCACGAAAAAGCAGGCTAAAGATTTGGTGGCCGAAATGGTAAAAAGTGTTGAAATGCCATACGTTACTGAACGTTGGCCCGGCGGCATGCTTACCAACTTCCCTACCATCAGAAAAGCAGTGAAAAAAATGATTTCTATCGACAAAATGACCAAAGATTCAAGTTGGAATAACCTGTCGAAAAGAGAAAAACTGCAGATAACAAGACAAAGGGCGAAACTCGAAAAAATACTGGGCAGCATTGTCGATCTCACACGCTTGCCGGCAGCTTTATTTGTAGTTGACGTTTTAAAAGAAAAAATTGCAGTCAGCGAAGCCAAGCGCCTTGACATACCTGTATTTGCTATTGTTGATACAAACTCTAATCCCGACGGGATTGACTTCGTAATTCCGGCAAACGATGACGCATCGCAGTCAATAAAACTGATTGTAGGCGCTATGGTTGATGCCATTCGTGAAGGATTGAACGAAAGGAAAAACGAGAAAGACAAAGAAGATACTGAAGACGCCGAAAGTATCGAGGATACTGAAGATATCGAAGTTGCAGCTCCGAAAAAAAGGAGAAGCACGAGATCAAAGAAAAAACTCGAAGATGATGCAGATGTGGAGGAAAACATCAATGCAGATTTGGAAGGCGAAGATTAGGTTATTTAATTTATAAAACCATTTTAAAAGAAATTATATGTCTTTTACAACAGCCGACATAGTTAAATTACGCAAAGTAACCGGCGCAGGGATGATGGATTGTAAAAATGCCCTTGCAGAAGCCGAAGGAAATTTTGACAGAGCCCTCGAAATTATCAGGGAAAAAGGGAAACTGGTTGCCAGTAAACGCGTTGACAGAGAAGCCGCTGAAGGTGTAGTTCTGGCAAAGGTTAGTGGAAACAGTAAAGTTGGAGCAATGGTAGTTTTAAACTGCGAAACCGATTTTGTTGCCAAAAACGAAAACTTTATTGCTTTTGCCGGCAGTATCCTAAATACTGCTCTGGAAAACAATGCTGAGAATTTGGATGTACTTAAAAATATGCAAATAGACGGTAGAACAATTGAAGCTCAGGTTATAGAACAAACCGGTATTATTGGTGAAAAAATTGAACTTTCATACTATAAAAAAATTAATGCTGAAAGTGTAATTACATACATTCACCCCGGTAACAAACTTGCTACAATTGTAGGTTTCAACAAAGCGGGAGTTGAAGTTCAGGTAGCCAAAGATGTTGCCATGCAGGTAGCTGCAATGGCGCCAATTGCGATTGACAAAGATTCAGTACCTGCCGAAATGGTTGAAAAAGAACTTGAAATTGCCAAGGAAAAATACCGCCAGGAAGGCAAGCCCGAAACTATGCTTGATAAAATTGCACAGGGCGCTTTAACTAAATTCTTCCAGGAAGCAACTCTTTTAAACCAAACTTACGTGAAAGACGGGAAAATATCAATCAGGGAATTCTTAGCTCAAAACGATAAAGAGTTAACCGTAACTGAATTCGACCGTTATTCGTTAAACGTGTGATTTAAAAACTGAAGATATTTAAAGGCTGTTCGTTATTAGGACAGCCTTTTTTTGTTTCCTCTCACTAAACGTGAACTTATTTCAATTAGGAATTTTCAGTTATTCAGTTATTCATTACTCGATGCGGATATCTACATTGCCGGATTTTGTGTCTGGCTGAACGCAATGCCGGTAGTAGTTTTTAAATGGGGTAACCGGTTAGCATTGAAACTCCATAATGCACTGTTATAACCCGCATAGCTATTATTAGGCCACCATGTACCGCTTTCAGATCCATTCAAAAACAGTGCATTCAAACCGGTGCCGTTTTTGTCTGACGGGAGTGACGCAGAAGACACCGTTATAGTACCTTCGCTGTTTTTCAGTGTCATTCCGGCTTCGCGGGCATAATTTTTAGCCAATGTGCCGCCATTGCTGACCGAGCCCACTACACGCCCGACACCGGTAGCGGCAGTGGTTATTGAAACCTCCACGTTTAGCGCAACGCTCTGCTGAACAGTGGCTGACGGATTCACATTAACCCCTACAATGCCGCCAACATTGTTTGTGCCGGTTACTTGTCCCGTAGAATAACAGTTAGCTACCGTCCCTGCGTTATAACCTGCTATACCGCCTACATATATATTACTGCCGGCAGCATTGCAGGTGGTATAACAGTTTTTTATCTCGCCGCCGCTAACATTATATCCGGCCAGGCCGCCGACACTGCCAAGTCCGCTGACAGTTCCGGTAACATAGCAGTTTTCTATAGTACCACTGTTATAAGCCGCTATGCCGCCTATATACGATCCGGTAGAATTGATATTTACGTTTATCAGCGCCACATTCCTCACCGCGCCGCCCGAACCGATGTACCCGAACAAACCCTGGGTATTGGCAGTTGTAGAAATGTTGAGATCCGTAATGGAGTATCCTCCACCATCGTACGAACCGGTAAAGTGTGCCGAAGTGGTTCCTATCGGCGCCCATTCTATTGTGTCAATGATTACAGTTATATTGCTGGTTTGCCTGTAATGTTTGTTGAGCGCCCAGCCGTTGTCGCCGCTGCCTACTTTTTGCAGTGTTTCTGTGCTGTTTACAATATATGGGTTGCTCGGCGAGCCTTCATCTGTAACAGTAACTACTGCCACATTTGAGCGCACGGTGGTTGCTCCGCCAGTTGCACTTATTTCGCAGAAATAGAAATAGGTTCCCTCAACAAGCGTCGTAGGAATTGCGAAATTTGTTTTTGTTGCATCGCTGATTGCTGTTCCCCCTGTGTTACTGTTAGCTGTGTTGCTGTACCATTGGTAACTAAGCGTTGCTTTTTCGGTTACGCTTGCCGAAAGCGATATGGTTTCTGTTATACTACCCTTCGTAACGACTGTATTTTCATCCGGTTGCCTAATAATGGTTATAACGGGAATTTTGTCTTCCTTTTTGCAGGAATTAAAACAAACTGCCATCATTACGACGGCTGCGATTGCTAAAAGAATATTATTTTTTGAGTTCATGGTAGCTATTATATAATTTGCAAAGTTAACATTTTTCCAAAATTATTTCGTACCTGCTGCATTTTCTCTAAATTGCAAATAATGTAAGAACAGCAAACAACCATATCCCACTTTTTATAAAGCTGTATAGCATACTTTCAACTTGAGATATGATCTATGGCAATTAAGCTGTTTCCCAGAACATTAAAACTGTTAGGGCCCTCGTTGAAAAGCAAATCAAGAATACTGAGATTTGGAATAAAATTTATTTTTTCCGAAAAAACCTGCGTATATCTTTCGGTTTGAAACTGACGGTTCAGTAGTTTATTTTTAGGTGAAATTACTTCTCTGAGATTTTTAGTACCTTCAGGAATATTTTCAAAATCGCATGTCAAAATAGTATTATTTTCAATTTCGAGCAGGGTGCAAATTGTGTCGTGAATTTTAAGATTATGGTCAAGTAAAAACTTTTCCTTAACTTCAAAAAAAGGCACAATATCATCTTTAAAATAATCGAAATAGGGTGATGAACCGTATGCCGAAAAAATAGTGCGCCAGTGGGTTCGCTGCCAGTCAGCATCGTACGAAATTTTCAGGTCTTTTATGAGAATTTTATGGACTCGACTTTTTGCTACCGGAACAATGAGAGGAATACTACCGTTTGCACCCATAATCTCGCAGCGATTACGGAAAGTTTGTTTGGCGTAATTTTCAAACTGCTCCACATAAATCTCAGTTGACTTTGCAACCACTGCATAAAAAGGAACAGGTGCAAAATAAGCTGTGCTGAGCAAAACAGGCGAAAGATACATTATACAGTTTTTGCTGCAAAAATAGTAAATCAAGTTTTTAAACGTGTATATTCTGCCGCTGTTTCAAGTTCGGTAAACCATTCGTGGCCATATAAGCGTATAAGAGGTTCCTGCAAAAACTTATATAATGGCAACTTCTGTGATGAGCCGCAAACTCTGCCGGACTTACAAATGTCTAATTCCTGATAATTTACGGCATCAAAATGTTCGTATTCTGTTATCCGTATGGGGAATAAATGGCAGGAAACAGGTTTCCTGAAGTTTATTTTTCCTTCAAAATAAGCCTTTTCAATGCTGCATTTTAATATCCCTTTTTCATCGTGAAATGAATAAACGCACTGTCGGTTGTCAACTAGCGGAGTTACTAAGTCGCCATCGTTATCTATAACAGAATAACCTTGTTCTTTTATTTCTTCAATGTGTTTTTCGGGAAGGTGAATTTCAAAAAACGGATAATTCTGTTCAATAATCGCCGCTTCATAGTTGGTAAGAAAAGCTCCCGAATCGCCTTCAATACAGCAAGCTCCTTTGCATTTCGATAAATCGCACGCGAAATGTTTTTCAAATATATCATCGCTGATTAAAGTTCGGCCAATTTCAACCATAGCAGTAAAAAATAAGCCCTTCCTTACTTCAGAAAGGCTGTTTTCGTTGAACTATTTTATCAATATTTTTCCTGTCATTTCTTTAGGAATCTCAAGCCCCATAACCGATAAAAGAGTAGGCGCAACATCGGCAAGAACCCCGTCTTCGAGCCGGATACCCTTTTTGCTGCTGATGAAAATGCATGGAACCGGATTTAACGAATGTGCCGTATTTTCGGAGCCGTCGGGATTAACAGCATTATCGGCATTTCCGTGGTCAGCAATAATCATGATGCTGTATCCGCCTTCAATGGCTGCTGTCACTACTTCTTTCACGCAATTATCAACAGCAGTAACGGCTTTGTAAATTGCCTCGTAAACGCCGGTATGCCCAACCATATCGCCATTGGCAAAATTCAGGCAAACAAAATGAGCCTCACCGTTTTTCAATTCAGGAACAATGGCATCTTTAATTTCAGGCGCCGACATTTCAGGTTTTAAATCGTAGGTAGCAACTTTAGGCGATTTGATAAGGATTCGACTTTCACCTTCAAACTCGGTTTCGCGGCCGCCGTTGAAAAAGAAAGTAACATGGGCATATTTTTCGGTTTCGGCAATACGTATTTGCTTTAACCCTGCTTTTGAAACCGCTTCGCCCATAGTGTTGGTAACGTTTTCCTTGTCGAAAATAACGTTTACATCCTTAAAATCGGCTTTGTAATTGGTCATAGTGTACCATTGCAAATTCATGGTGTGCATTCCAAATTCAGGTAAATCCTGCTGGGTAAACGCTATGGTGGTTTGGCGCAAACGGTCGGTACGGAAATTGAAGCAAATAACAACATCGCCTTCTTCAATTTTGCCTAAAGGTTCTCCGGTTTCATCAACCATCACAATCGGTTTAATGAATTCGTCGGTAATACCGTTGTTATACGAAGTCTGAATCGAAGCTAAAATATCCGTTGATTTTTCTCCTTTACCTTGGGTATATAGGTCGTAAGCGAGTTTTAAGCGGTCGTAATTTTTGTCGCGATCCATTCCGTAGTATCGGCCAATTAATGAGGCAAATCTGGCATTTGTGGTTTTGAGAGCTTCCAAGTCGCTTTCAACAAAACCATATCCTGAGCGCGGGTCGGTATCGCGGCCATCGGTCAGTCCGTGAATGAAAATATTTTGTAATCCCATATCGGTTGCCATTTGCGCAAGTGCCACCATGTGCGAACTTAATGCGTGAACGCCACCGGGGCCGATAAGACCGATAAGGTGAATTTTTTTGTTATTTTCTTTGGCGTATGTATAGGCTTTTACAATTTGCGGGTTTGTCCACAGCGACTTGTCGCGAATTGCTTTGGTAATTTTCACCATATCCTGATAAAGAATACGCCCCGCGCCAATATTAAGGTGACCAACTTCGGAGTTTCCCATTTGCCCGTCGGGAAGACCAACATTTTCGCCCGATGTGAACAGCTGTGAATTTGGGAAATTTGCCTTTGCATAATCCATAAACGGAGTTGGAGCAGTAGCAATCACATCGCTTTTTGAGCCATCGCCAATACCCCAACCGTCAAGAATAATCAATAACGTTTTTTGTATTTCAGCCATAATATTGTTGTTTATAATTTTCAAAAAGAACAGAGATATAAATTATGAATTATAATCTTTATTCACTTGTTTAATTGCTTTATCTCTTAATTCCTAATTATTTTATGTGATTAATTAGGGGGTTATCGTTTGTAAATATCTCTACGGTGGTTAATTTTTATAACCTCAACGGTAAGTATATTGTCTTTTATTGAATAGACTATGCGATAAACTCCTATGCGAATACGATAAAGATCCTCGGTATCTACAAGTTTAATACAGCCAAAAGGACGGGGGTTTTGAGCCAAACCATTAATTGTATTTTTGATATTTGAAAGATAGGTAACAGGAATTTTATCCAACGACTTTAAAACTTGCTTATTGATTACAACCTTATACATTCTCTTTAATCCTTTTATCAATGTATTTGTTGAACTCGTCGAGACTTATAGTTTCTTCATCTTTTATTGCTTCTGCATCAATCAAATCCAAAAAATTTTCAAGCAACTGATTTTCACCATACATATCCAAATCAACACGGACATAATTATTTCCTTTTGGACTTTTAGTGTATTTGATTCCTACTGCTGTTGCCATATTCCAAGTTATTTTTTTTGACAAATGTATATATTTTTCTAAGATTAGAAACTCTATTAACAATTATTCCTCATTCTTAATTTCTTTCAACTACAAAGTTCGCAAATACTTACACAAAATTCGCAAGGATTTTTAACTAATAATTCCTAATTTATCTCAACGGGTTTATATCTATTCCAATGGAGTAAAAATATATCCTCCTTTGCCATTGGATTTTAAAGAGCCAATGCCGGGGTATGCAACATGCATCCCTCCAACGATATAATTATTAGCAACGAGATATTCGAGTATTTTAATACGCGACGCAACAGCAGCCGCCGAGTCAGTGTCGTAAGTTACGGCAACTTGCGGATATGGCATCTGAAACGCCATAGCGTGAGTCATATCTCCCCATATCGCAACATTATCAACAAAATAGATTGTATGCCCGGGAGTATGTCCATAGTTTGCCATAGCTTTTATGTCGTCGAAAACGGTTGCCGGAGCGTTTTCCACCGGTTCGAAAGTTACGAGTTCATATTGTGCCATCGCCCTGCGCGTATTTTCGTTGGCGCTTTGAGCCTCAGCCGCAGACATCATAAGTTTAGCCTTAGGAAATGCCGCTTTATCGTCGCGCAATAATCCCCCTGTATGGTCGCCGTGAAGATGGGTTATCAGAATAGCATCAACGGATTCTGGCGTTATACCAACACTTTGCAAGCCGGTAAAAAGCTCCCGCCCAAATCCGGTATCAACAAGAACGTTCTTGCCGCTTTTTGTGCGAATCAGAAATGCGTTAGTGGCGCTCGGATAGGTATTGTTGGGAGCTACTTCGGCAATCATCTCGGGAGTTGCGCCTATCAACGTGTTTAATCCGCCTTCGCGCTGTCCTTCAGACAGCAGTATAACTTCGGCCGTTGCCGTTTTATATGAGAAAGTGTTTTGCGCAGCAACGGCAACAGTAACTGTCAAAGCAAAAATAGTGGCTATGATTTTCATGGCTATTAGTTTTTAGTTAATTTTATGTTTACGGTTTTATGTATCATCAGTAAATACGGCAAAATAAATTACACAAATGTAATAATTTTTTGAATTAAAACTGCCCAAAATGTTAAATTTGGCAAATTGTGTATTAGTGAATTTATTGGTAACTATTTTTTGTGCTTACTGTGTAAAACTTTTCACCATGTGTGGTAAAAAATAAACCCACAACAAATAAAACAACAGTTTTTTATCTTTGCAGATAAATAAGTCAAATTTATGAGTACTGTTGCATTAGGATTACTTATTCCGTTCGCAGGAACTACTTTGGGCGCAGCCATGGTTTTTTTGCTTAAAGACGAGATTTCGCCCAATTTAAGAAAACTGCTGTTGGGTTTTGCCTCAGGTGTAATGATTGCTGCTGTTATGTGGTCATTACTTATCCCTTCAATTGATATGGCTGAAAGTCAAGGAATAGTTTTCTCATGGCTGCCGGCAGCTGTTGGTTTTGCAGTAGGGATAGCATTTCTCTTATTGCTCGACAGTGTTATTCCCCATCTTCATTCCAATTCCGATGAGCCGGAAGGCATGCAGTCGAATTTTAAAAAATCGACCATGATTATTTTGGCAATTACATTGCATAATATTCCTGAGGGAATGGCGGTGGGCGTTGTGCTTGCCGGCATGATAGAAGGTGTTTCCAGCATTACTGTGGCAAGTGCGCTGGCGCTTGCTATCGGTATAGCTATACAAAATATTCCCGAAGGAGCCATAGTCTCAGCACCTTTACGACTTGCAGGAAATTCCCGAATGAAAGCCTTTATTGGCGGAACACTTTCAGGTATCGTTGAGCCCATTACTGCAATAATTACTATTTTGCTGATACATATTACCTTGCCCGCATTGCCGTATATCCTCGCTTTTGCCGCCGGTTCAATGATGTATGTAGTTGTGGAAGAACTGCTTCCCGATATGCAGGACGGCGAGCATTCAAACATAGGTATTATCGGCGTTGCCCTGGGTTTTATTATGATGATGGTTATGGGTTCAGCACTTGGATAATACCTAAAAGTGTATATTTGTTCAAAAATATAAGCTATGAAACATGGACGTAAAAATTGAATCATCGTGGAAAGAATCTTTGCAGCAAGAGTTTGAAAAAGATTATTTTGCTAATCTGGTTGGCTTTGTAAAAAAAGAATATAGCACCCAAACGGTATATCCGCCGGCGGGATTGATTTTTAACGCATTTAACCTCTGTCCTTTTTCAAGTGTAAAAGTGGTATTAATCGGGCAAGATCCCTATCATGGTCAGGGACAGGCACATGGGTTATGTTTTTCAGTTCGCGACGGCGTTGAATTTCCCCCAAGCCTTATTAATATTTTTAAAGAGATAGAGCTTGATATTGGAATAAACCGTCCACGTTCGGGCAATCTTGAACGCTGGGCAAAACAGGGAGTACTGCTTCTTAATGCAACGCTTACCGTAAGGGCTCATCAGGCAGGTTCGCACCAAAGAAAAGGCTGGGAAGAGTTTACCGATGCCGTTATATCACTCATTAACAATAAAAAAGAGAATATTGTGTTTATGCTTTGGGGCGCATACGCTCAAAAAAAAGGCGAAAATATTAACAGGCAAAAGCATTTTGTTCTCGAATCAGTCCACCCTTCGCCTCTTTCGGCTTCACGAGGTTTTTTTGGCAATAAGCATTTCAGCAAATGCAATAACTATTTGATTGAAAAAGGAATAACACCTGTTGATTGGCGGTGATATAAAATCTCGTAAAGATTTAATTACATCAAGGCAATTTGCAGGCATACTTAATTCAAAAATAAATGCATTTATCCGACGAAATAAAAAGACAGCTTGAAAACGATTGCATTTTTGGAGCCAGTCGCAGTGGCGGCCCCGGCGGACAAAATGTAAACAAAGTAAACACACGGGTGAAACTTCGTTTTGCAGTAAACAATTCCGCTGCTCTTTCGGAGGAAGAAAAAGCGAGAATCTTTTTGAAACTTGGCAATCGCATAAACTCGGAAGGTGAACTTTTGCTTACTTCAGGCTCAGAACGAACACAGTTGCGAAACAAGCAAAAAACAATTGAAAGGTTTTTTATGTTGATCGAAAAAGCGCTCACCATACAACCCAAACGCATAAAAACCAAACCAACAGTGGTTTCGAAATTAAAACGGCTGGATATGAAAAAAATAAACTCACTAAAAAAGCAGCTTCGTAAACTGCCTGATGTATAAATCTTGTTTTATAAAATTTCTACATTTATATCGGGTAAGCTACTTATTGTTTCATTTATTTTGATTAATTTGGCAGTGTTATGAGCGAAACAGCACAAAAATATTATCCAAGCATTTTACAGGCTATTCACCTGCTAATCCTATATATTTTTATACAGGCTATTGTCGATTTTCCGCTGGCATTAATCGATTATTATAAAAACACCGAGTACATGTATCATCCGGTAAAAAGAGTGTTATTAAGCGCCGGATCAACAATTTTTATCCTTGTTTATGGTTACAGAAAAATGAAAGTCCCTTTTTTTAAGGTGTTTTCTTTAAAATTTTTTAATCCGTTGATTATTGCAGCAATAATCACATTTTTCTGGGGAATGCACAATTTGCTGGGCGAATTGAATTTGTGGGTTGAAAAAATGATTCCGGCTCCTCAATGGTTTTGGGAAATGTTTGGAAAAACGTTAGACATTGATTATAATTGGTGGGGCACTTTTATGAAAGTGGTAATAATAGCCCCTGTTGTCGAAGAATTAATTTTTAGAGGAATTATCCTGCAGGGATTCCGCCGAAATTACAATGCATTTGTTTCGGTTTTTATGTCGGCGCTGTTATTTGCCCTGTTCCATTTAAACCCGTGGCAGTTCCCTGCAACTTTTGTTTTAGGATTGCTTTTAGGCTGGATAATGGTAATGAACAACAATATTTTGCTTGCTATCATCGGGCATTCAATCAATAATCTAATGGCTTTATTATCTATTACTTACCCGGAAGAAATCAGTACAACGCGAATATTTTCGCCCGAAAAAAATACTGTTATGCTCATTAGCGTCGCGATAGCTGTTGTTTCACTCGGATTGATTTATATTTTCAGCATGCCCAAGTTCAGGGGTAATCGAAAATTACAGTTGTGAATTGCTTTCAAAATTGTATCTTTGACAGATTAAATACAGCAAACCCGCGTGCTTTGGCTTCGGCATTGCGCAAAATTTCGGGCGACCCAAAGATAGAATCGGTAACGCGCGAAGATATAGCGCAAATGTTTATTGAGCACCCGCTGACGAAAAAAAGCGGGTTCTCGGAACTGT
>Ga0082212_10007441_pt1 | contig 14475 bp, 4 predicted proteins | sample TergutNt197P3_FD_71548 | JGI IMG/M metagenome (GOLD analysis project Ga0082212, IMG submission 71548) | Neocapritermes taracua P3 segment gut microbial communities from Petit-Saut dam, French Guiana - Nt197 P3 | ecosystem: Host-associated > Arthropoda: Insects > Digestive system > Gut ... | reverse complement strand
GCGAAATAGAGCGTCCCAATCCGCTGAAAGCATGGACGCGCGACGGCTTGCTGCATGTAACCGGATTAACCGCCGGCGAACCGCTGAGCGTATATAGCGCGACCGGCGTGTTGGTTTATCAAAACATGGCAACGTCCGGCGAAGCGGATATACCGTTAGCGGTTCAGGGCGTGTATGTGGTACGGCAGGGCGATTTCACCATTAAAGTAGCGTTTAATAATTGAGAATTGAAAATTGAAAATTGAAAATGAAAAAACAGAACGCAGATAACGCGGATGACGCTGATTTTCGCAGATCAAAATCCGTGAAAATTCGTGGATAAAAAATCCGTGAACATCAGTATCATCCGTGTCATCCGTGTTCCATTCAAACTAAAATCTAAAATCTAAAATCTAATATCTAATATCTAATATCTAATATCTAAAATCTAATATCTAAAAAGCGTTCTTTGACATATTGGTTTACACGAAAAGTTTCGTATCTTTGCGGGATAAAATTTAAACGTAAAGATAATGGTAACCGAAGTAGCAGAAAAAGCCATCACTTCCGGAAACGGGATAAACCGTGAAAAAATAATGGTTGACATTCCGCAATCGGATATGATATTCTTCAGATTTTTTGCCGATAAACTGGGCTGGCAGTTCAACAGCCGGCAAACGCTCTGGGATGAATATATAAAAGGAAGTCCCGTAGAGGCAGATTTGACGGAAGAGGAAATCATGGAAGAAGTCAGAGCGGTGCGTTATGGAAAAGTACAGGGTCATCGTTGATACCAATCTGTGGATTTCACTTCTTATCGGAAAGAGGTTATCAGAATTGCGCGGTCTGTGTAATTCTGACAGGGTTGAAGTGTATATTTGCGACGAAATGCTGGAGGAATTTACGAGAATTTCTTCACGCGGAAAAATCAGAAAATATGCTACCGATGAGCGGGTAGTTCAAACATTGGAATTGATAAAAACATCCTGTATTACGGCGCCTGCCGGTAAGCGTGCGGCGGCGTCAGAGTTAAGAGACGCCAATGACTTGTACTTGCTTGCGCTTGCCGAAACAATATCCGCCGATTTTATCCTCACAGGCGATAAGGATTTATTATTCATGCAATCCCACCACCAAACAAAAATCGTTACCTATAATCAATTTAAAGCAATCATTTAAAAATAGCCGGTAATCATTTTTTAGATACCCGAAAGTTTCGTATCTTTGCGGGGTTGTAAAAACAAAAAACCCGGCTTCATCATCGACAATTATTATTCGAGAGAGGAAGTTCCCGGGACTGCACGGCAAAAGTAGCATTAAATAATTTCATAAACAAATTATCATGGATAAAAATTTTTATGAAAAGGTTTTTTCCGAAAAACGATTGGAAAAATATTTTCTGCGGTACGGTGATACGGAAAAAGCGATGACGCATTATCAATGCAATATTGAGTTGTCTGAAGCGTTTTATCCCTGTATTTCTACTTTTGAGGTTGTGTTTCGCAATGCAGTCAGTCGCGAATTGTCCGTATTGTTCGGCAGAGAAGATTGGTATGCAGTGTTTTCCACAACGCCCGGACTGACAGGATTAAACAAGTACATTTCGCAAGCCAACAAACAAATAGTCGTTCGGAAAGAATATTCTTCGCCATCGAAAATAATAGCCGAATTGACTTTGGGTTTTTGGGTAAGTCTGTTTAATGTTGAATATGAGCGTATTTTGTGGAAAGATTTGCGCAGGGTTTTTCCGAATATGCCTAAACAGGCAAGACAGCGGAAAAAAGTTGCGCCGCCTCTCAATCGTTTCAGGGCTTTTCGCAACAGAATTTTTCATCACGAACCGATTAGTTGGAATCCGGACAAATTAGTACAAATTCACGAAGAAATATTAACCGTCATGGATTGGATGAACAAAGATATACCTGTATGGATTGCGCCTTTTGACAGATTTGATGCTGTTTTTCATATAGTGGAAAAGAAGTTGAAAACATAGGCAGTATTTCAACCATACGAACCCAAAGCGTGTAAACCAACAAAAAAAGTGTTTACGCGTTTTTTTTATGATCAAAAATCGCAATTTTCAAATAAAACATTATCTTTGTAGCGTCATTAAAAATTCATTATCGCTATGATCTGTTATCCAAAGAACAAACCGAAAAACTGAGAGAATAAGTCTTAATCAAAAATATTAACCAAAATGAATTTATTTTTAACAAATTTGAAGACATGGGCGGCGATAGTTGCCCTCTTCACAGCAACATTCTGCGCTCAGGCGCAAACCACAATACCCGGCACCGACCTTCAATGGGATTTTACGGAGGGTACGGGTACTCTCACTATTAGCGGCGAGGGAGCAATTCCCGATTACGGCGCCAATAACATGCCGTGGAGTTCGCTGCAAACTTCTATAACCCGTGTGGTCATTGAGGACGGCGTGTCAGGTATCGGCAATTACGCTTTTTACGATTGCAGCGCCTTAACGTCTGCCGTAATTTCCGGGTCGGTTGAAACTGTCGGCGCTTACGCTTTCCAGAATTGCAGCAGTTTAGAAACCATCGAAATGCCGTTGGTTGAAACGATCGGCGCTTACGCATTTCAGAGTTGCATTGGTTTAGAAACCATCTCCATTCCGGCGGTGAAAACCATTGCTGATAACGCTTTTTGGGGTTGCAGCGCATTATCGTCGCTTACCATTCCCGAATCTGTTACTTCTGTTGGAAGTCACGCCTTTTATAATTGCAGCAATTTAGAGACCGTAAACTTCAATGCGATCAACTGCGCCACCATGGGAAGTTACTACTATCCTGTATTTAACGGTTGCAGTAAATTGAGCGAAGTCATTACCGGAAATGAAGTTGAGAACATTCCTGACTATGCCTTTTATAATTGCAATGCTTTAACTACGGTTCGTATTTCGGGGTCGGTTACCTCTGTTGGAACCGAAGCGTTCAGGGGTTGCAGCGGGTTAACGGATCTGTATGTGCTTTGGACTGACTTGTCATCTGTTACCATAAATACCACAAATTTATTTTACGGCGCGACGCTTTCAGGCGTTACGCTGCATGTTCCCGCAGGCGTTTCCGGGATATACCGGCAACATACCTTCTGGAGCCAGTTTGCCATACCGATGCAACAATATGAATTGCCTTGCAGCACGCCAACTGCGTATGGCTTGGCAGGTTCGGCAGTATGGGCGCTCTGCAACGGTACGCTTACCGTCAGCGGCGCCGTAATACCCGACTACTCTACTGCTTCGCGTCCGCCTTGGTATGATTATCGAAATTCCATTACCGGGGTTGTTTTCAAAGGCGTAACCCGCATCGGGCATTTTGCGTTTGACGGATGTACCAATGTCGGTTTTTCTACGGTTACCATTCCCGAATCGGTTACATGGATTGGAAACAGCGCATTTGGCTCTTGCAGCGGTATCACATCCGTGAACTTTAATGCGACCGACTGCGCCACTATGGGTAGTTCCGGCGCTAATTCCGTATTTTATGGATGCAGCAACCTGACCTCCCTTAATATCGGAAATGAAGTCAAGTCCATTCCCGCAAACGCCTTTGAGGGATGCCGCGGTTTGACGATGCTTGCTATTCCCGAATCGGTAACCACGGTTGGAAACAATGCTTTCGAAGGTTGCACAGGATTAACGTCCCTGATGATTTCCGAATCGGTAATCACTATCGGAAATTACGCTTTCTATGGTTGCAGCAGTTTACAGTCCGTCAATTTCGATGCGATGAATTGCACCTACATGGGAAGTAACGGTTATCCCGTATTTGACGGTTGCAGTATTTTAACCGAAATCCATATCGGAAATAAAGTCGAGACTATTCCTGCTTATGCATTTTGTAACATCAGAGGTTTACTGTCCGTTGATATTCCGGAATCGGTTACCTCTATTGGCAACAGCGCTTTTCAGGGTTGCAGCGGATTAGAAACCTTTGTCATTCCCGATGAGATTACTTACATCAGTGATAATCTTTTTTCCGGTTGCACCGGTTTAACATCGGTTACCATTCCCGTATCAATACTCTCAATCGGCGGCGGCGCGTTTACCAATTGCAGTAAATTAGCGGAAATCAGCATTCCTTCTTTGGTAAAAACGATTGGAAACAGCGCTTTCCAGGGTTGCACCCTTTTAACGTCCGTGGATATCCCCGAAACGGTTACCTCTATGGGATATATGTCTTTTCGGGATTGCATCGGCATCAGGGATGTGTATGTGAATTGGACAGACCTGTCATCTGTTACGGTTGATTCATACTCATTTTACGGGCTGACACTTTCGGGCGTCACGTTGCATGTGCCTTCAGACGCTGCTGAGGTATATCAGACGCATTCTTTCTGGAACCAATTTAATATTTGGTTAGATTCATACGAGTTGCCCTGTGATGAGCCTTTTGAGTATGGTTCGTCCGGAACTTTATTATGGGCGATTTGCGACGGTACGCTGATCATCAGCGGCGAAGGAGATATGCTCAATTACAGTTCCGGTACTGCACCATGGTATCCGTATCGTGATCACTTTACCGCTTTAGTTGTAGAAGACGGTATTACACATATCGGGAATTACGCTTTTAACGGATGCGACGGTTTGACGTCAGTTGTCATTCAGGAATCGGTTAAAACTATCGGAGATCAGGCATTCCGGAACTGTACCGGTTTAGAATTGATTGACATTCCGGCGTCGGTTACCTCTATTGGAGGTAGCGCTTTCGAGGGTTGCACCGGCTTAACGTCCCTGATGATTTCCGAATCGGTAGTCACAATCGGAAATTACGCTTTCTATGGTTGCAACAGTTTACAGTCCGTCAATTTCGATGCGATGAATTGCACCTACGTGGGAAGTAACGGTTATCCCGTATTTGAAGGTTGCACCAAACTGACCGAAATCCATATCGGCAATAAAGTCAAGACCATTCCTGCTTATGCATTTTGTAACATCAGAGGTTTACTGTCCGTTGATATTCCGGAGTCGGTTACCTCTATTGGCAACAGCGCTTTTCAGGGTTGCAGCGGATTAGAGACCATCGTCATTCCCGATGCAGTTACTTCCATCAGTGATAATCTTTTTTCCGGTTGTACAGCTCTAACATCCGTCATTATACCCGAAGCGGTAACCTATATCGGCGGCGGCGCGTTTTATAATTGCAATAAATTAATTTCCGTAAGTATTCCCTATTTGGTCAGAACGATTGGAAACAGCGCTTTCCAGGGTTGTGTTCTTTTAACGTCCGTTGCCATACCGGAATCGGTGAACTCAATAGGATATATGTCTTTTCGGGATTGTAACAGTTTAACGTCCGTCACTTGTTTGGTTTCCGTTCCTCCGATTTTGGATGGGTACGCTTTCTACGGTGTAAACATTACCAACTGCACCCTGTATGTTCCGTTTGGCACAAAGGGTCTGTATGATAATGCTACTGAATGGAAAAATTTTGGAAGTATTGAGGAAGAAGTTACCGAGCAGGCGGATTTCGAGGCATTGGTCGCTTTCTACAACACGCTGGGAGGAGCGCAATGGACAAGTACCCTCAGAAATTATTACAAACCGTGGGAAATAAACAATCCGCAATCTCCTGTATCCACGTGGTACGGCGTATCCATCAACGCGCGGCAGGTGAGCGCGCTGTGGCTTCCCAACAACGAAATGACCGGCATATTGCCCGACATGAACGCTTTTGCAGCATTAACGTCGCTCAACATTTCGGGTAACCGCATACGTGGATTGACCGCAGCATTGCCCGCACACATCACCACGCTGTATCTTGGCGGACAAATCCTTGAGATGGGCGATATTACATTTACTTCAGCCAATATCAACATAGAAGTTCCTCAAATTTGCCTTTACAGCCACAGTGCGCGCAATTTTTCAGCAACGCCCGCTTTCGGGGTATTTGTGGATGACGAGGAAGTTGGAACCGTTACCGTTTCGGGCGGGCAGGTAACGATACCTCAAACGATGCTGGCGCAGGCTGATGGCAACAGTTCGGTTGTTCTGCTGCAAACCGACGGCGATGCGAAGGATACCCGGTTGAGATGGCGCGGCGTCAATCATAATTCTGTGACGCCGATTGTTCAGACCGAATACGACGCTTTGGTGCAACTGTATCAGCAAACCGGCGGACCACAATGGAAAGAGCCATGGAACGTTTCAACCAACAATATTCATCAGGTAAGATGGAAAGGCGTAACCAGCAGCGAAGGACATATCATCGGCATTGACCTGACGGATAACCATCTGCAAGGAACCATTCCGCCGGAAATCAATCAGTTGCCGGAGCTTCGCTCGCTGATACTGAAACAGAATAAACTGTCGGGAGATATTCCTGCGGCGTTGGCTGCCATGACAAATCTGACCAATATTGATTTGTCGGAAAATGAATTAACCGGATTAAGCGTTGCATTTCCGTCCAATGTCAATTTGAAAATTGACCGTCAGAATATCGCCATGAATACGGTGGAATTAACCGTCAATACGGCGTTTTTCGACAACAGCATCAACAGATACGAACATACTGCCGGTTTGTTCGGTAATCAATCCTACAGTTTAAGCATCGGCGCTTACAGCAAAACCGTTTCCATTCCCGCTGAGGGTTTGAAATTGACGAGCCTGATGACGCAATGGAATATTCCCAATCATCAAACCATGACGCTCAAACAAATAGGCGGAGCAGCCCGAAACAGTACATTGACTTATACCATCCAATACACTGAAGGGGACGCCAATTTAGACGGAGCAGTAAACGTTCTTGATATTCAGACGATTATAAACCATATACTTGGACAAAACCCGCAATTCTTCAATTTTGGCGCAGGTGATATGAACAAGGATAATTTGGTTAATATATTGGATATTATATTGTTGATTAACAAAATACAGGAAACAGCCATTACAGAATAATTATTCCATAATTCAAAAATTCCATAATTCCATAATTCAAAAATTCCACAAAAAATTAATAATATGAGACATTTTGTTTTAACCACCCTGTTATTGCTCAGCGCTTTGATGATGAATGCGCAAAACAGCCTGAAAGTAGCCGATATTTTAGCCGGACCGGGCGAAAACAGCAATATATCCATTGAATTGAACAACACCGACCAGATTGTCGGTTTTCAATTCATGCTGACTGTCCCTTCCGGACTTGTCGTGAATGAAAAAGCGGTACAGTTTACATCCCGAAAAGGAGACCATATTGTTTACCCTCAAAAAATTAACAATACGCAATATCTGTTTATCAGTTTTTCACTGACAAATGATTTTTTCAAGGGTAACAGCGGCGCTTTACTTGAAATTCCGATAGAATTGCCTGTCAATTTCCAGCCGGAGAATACCTATCCGATTTCGCTGTCGGGAGTTATTTTAAGCGCAAAGGAAGGAGTTGATATTGGCTCTGATCATCAAAACGGAACGCTTACTGTGGGCGACGCGCAAACTCCCGATCTGGAAGTGTCGGGAATTGTTGTCAGCGACGCCGAAATTGCGCCTGACGGCGCCATTTCCGTATCGTGGGGAATAAAAAATATCGGCAACGCCGCGGCGTCCGGCGGATGGACGGAACAGATAACCCTTATTTCTTCGCAAACGGGCGACCGGTATTTTTTGGGAAACGTCAATTTTACCGGCGAAGTGGCAATCAACGAAACCGTCAGCCGTAACGGAACGTTCAATATTCCCCGAATAATGGGCATTGACGGAGAGGTGAACGTGGAAGTCAATATGATACCCAATTCTTCTATTAAAGAACTTGAAAAAGACAAGGCAAACAACACAGCCGTATCGGAAATCGCGACAACTTTAACAAAACTGCTTTATCTTTCGTTCAACAGAACTGAGGTTGATGAAAATGCCACAACGCCCGTTACCGCAACATTAACCCGAAGCGGTTTCAGAAATGCGGCAGAGGAGTTTCAGGTATCCTGTTCAGATGAAGAACAACTTACGTTTCCCGCTACCGTAACGATTGCCCAAAATCAATCGTCGGCAACATTTACTTTCCTGCCTGTTGATAATGATATTTCCGACGGAAACCGGATGGTAAGTCTGCTTGTTTCCGGAAACGGATATCCCGAAGCGTCGCAGGAAATAAAGATTATTGACGACGAAGTGGGAACGCTGACATTAGTTCCTTCCACATATTTGGCTACCGATGGGGATCAAATTACCGTCACCCTGCAATCGGATGTTACAAGAACACAGGATGTAACCATTACGCTTACAGCCGATTATCCTTCCCGCTGGACTGTTCCCGCAGATATTTTGCTTCCCGCCGGAAGTAAATCGGTAACATTCAATGCCGACATAAAAACTCTTTTCACGCCCGAACCAACAGTAACGGGAAAAATTACGGCAAAAGCCGAAGGGTATAAAGCCGGTATAGTGGAAATAAGCATTGTATCAGCCAACATTCCGGATTTTGAATTTACCATCGAACCCAATACGATTTCGGAAGCAGACGGGCTTTACGCAACTTATGCCGTCATTAAGCGATTGAATAAACCCAACATTGCCGTAACGCTCAGATTAGACGCCGACATGGCTGGTCAGCTGATTTTGCCCGCATCCGTATCTTTCCCCGCAGGCGTAACCCAGCAGAAATTCAACATCGGAGTAATAGACAATGATATTGTTGATGGCGAAAGAACAGTAACTGTCACGGCGTCCGTATTCCTGCAGTCCTGCAACTGCACCACCGGTTCCGGAAACGGAGGAACGTACAGTCAAACCATTACCATACTCGACGACGACGGTTTGGCGCTCAGCGTAAAAGCAAATCCAAGCACCGTCAAAGCCGGACAGAACAATGCCGCCAAAATCACCATCAGCCGTAATACGCTTGATTTTTCGGAAGCCGTCAACCTGCGGCTTTTGTCGGATATGTCTTCGGTGGTTTCCATTCCGGCTACGGCTGTCATTCCTGTCGGACAGGCGTCGGTGGACGTCAATATCAATACCGTCATTGACCCGAATAAAAAAGGCGACCAAACGGTGCGGATACAGGCTGAAGCCGACGATTATACGATGGGGTTCGGATGGATTTTAGTTTCTGACCAAAATAAACCCGACGTTGCCGTTATGAGCGTTACAGCCAATTCGCCGCTTTCGGGAGGAGGAAATGCCGAAGTTACAACAACGATTGCCAATCAAGGATTTACCCCTTTATTAAAAGGATCCAAAGTAGAATATTACCAGTCGAAAGATAAAAATATCAACAACGGAACTTTATTAGCAACCAATGAATTAGATACTGACATTGCCGTTGGAAGCAGTTTTGATTTTACGCGAACCATCCAACTGTTAGACAAAGCAGGCGATTATTATCTGATCGTTGTACTCAATTCCGACCGGAAAATTGATGAATTATCATACGCCAATAATCAGGGAGATGTATTCATTCAGCCCTCGCCAAGTTATACGGCAACCGTTGCTGTTGATAAAACGGTATATAAATCTCAGGAAACGGTCGAGATTTCAGGAACGGCAAAATCGGTGAACAACAATCCTGCCGTCAATAAAGAAATCGAAATCATTATACGCAACAATACCGGATTTGTCAGAACAATTACGACCACAACAAACGCATCGGGAGCGTATATGTTCAGCCTGCAAACGCTACCCGGCGAAAACGGTCATTATACGGTCGGCGCGGGCTATCCGGGAGCAGATAATCATTCGCAAACCGAATTTGATCTGCTGGGGTTTGAATGGAAAAACAAACCAAGCAGTTTTCTAACTTGGGAAGTAACGGAATTTAGTTCCTTGCAGGGAGAATTTGTATTAAAAAATAACGCCAATACCGGCATATCCAATGTCAGGATAGTTCTGCCTGAAAACGTTGATTTTACAATAGACGCCGAGCCGATAGCCATTGCAGGCGATGAAACGGCGTCGCTTCATTATACGCTGACGCCCAATGCACCGTCGGCAGGACGAGATTATGTGAAAATACCCGCTCAATTAGTTTCCGACGAAGGGGCTTTGCTTGATTTTGTCGGCTGGTTTTTCTGTCATCCGCAAAGGGCGGTACTCAAACCTAATCCGGTTTCCATCAATACAACCATGACGAAAGGAACGTCGCGGCTTTACGAAATCAGCCTGATCAACGGCGCTGTCGAAGCAAAAGACGTTAAAATTGATATTCCCTCTATTGACTGGTTGTCGCTCGTATCGCAGCAATCTATATCTGTGGTTGCGCCTTACGATACCCTAAAGGTATTACTTCAATTCAGACCAACCGAACGCTTACAGTTGAATGTTCCGTTAACGGGAAATATTGCCGTTAATCTCTCCAATGGAAACGGATTTCAAATACCATTTAGAGTAGAACCCGTTTCCGAAGCAACCGGATCCATTGAGGTGGATGTGGTGGACGATTTCACTTACAACACCGAAAGTGCGCCGCATCTGGCAGGCGCTAAGGTAATTATCCGTCACCCGTTTTCGGGACAAATCATTGCTGAAGGTCTTACCGGCGGCGACGGTCTGTTTACTGCCGAAAATATACCGGAAGGACATTATACCATCTCCATATCAGCCGAAAAACACAGCAATTACCAGAATAACATCCTGATAGATCCGGGAAAAACCAGTCGCATTACGGCTTTTCTTGCTTATCAGGCAATCTCTTACACATGGACTGTTGTGCCTACCGAAATTGAAGATGAGTATCAGACGGATATTATCGTGCAGTTTGAAACCAATGTACCCCGTCCGGTAGTCGTCATTGAATACGACATGACAGAAATTGATTTGCAACCCGGCGAAAGCAAAATGTTAAACATGGTAGTAACCAATAAGGGCTTAATCAAGGCTTTGGATGTTACGATCAATAAGCCGAGCGCCCCCGGATATACATTTACTTTGCTGGCTGATTATTTCCCTTCTTTACCGGCCAAAAGCTCTGTGGTTGTGCCTCTTTTGATACAAAGAGATGCTGCTGTTATACGCAGAAGCGCAGGCGCCATTGAAGGATGTATAGCCGCTATAGTAAACGGTATGTATTTGGTAGTTTGCGGACCTGAAAAATATGAGGATATTTTCACAGGTAAGATACCGTTAAAACCCGGAGCTGCAGATTGTACTATATCCGTTCCATTTCTCGGACCCGCAGGTACCGGTACTCCCGCAGGCCCCAGTAGCCCCGGCAGTAGTAATAACACAAGCACCAACACCGGTTATCGTGAAGATAGCGCCGGATCTTATGAAACAGGATTGGGTTGCAACGATTGCACATGGAAATTGATAAAAGAACTTGTCGGTTGTGGTGCTAGGCCAACGGCTGGGGGAGTAGCAAAATGCACATATAAGATCAAAAAAGTATTGGAATGTTTTGATAATGCCGGCGGCGGAAACCCAAGACCGTTTGCTATCAAAACCCTTGCCATGAGTTTTATAGAACTTATGTTACAGGATTTTACCATGATGGATAAAATGGAAGAGGCTTTGGAAAATAATCTCATACTTCTCTACTACGATGCCGACTTTATCTACGGAGATAATTTTGACGCTTTCGAAAGAGAGGTAGCGTCTTATATCAATCATCAACAGGCTTTCTCTGAAGAAGATATTCTTTCGTTAAAAACCAAGATGGCTGCCACAAGTATCAATAACAATTATATCGAAAGTTTCTGTAACAGGTGGAATCAGTCGGTAGAAGCATGGAATCAGGGCATTACAACGCCCAACAGTCAATACCCCAATATCATTGATAAAAATCTGTTAGACGATGATAACGCAACTATCGCTGATTTTAACGAATACCTGAAAGAAAGAGAATTTTCTTCATTTGAAGAAATGTATGAGAAAGATTACGCCGATTTGCTGGTATATGCCGAAGAAGACCGCAAAGGCGCCGTTTGTGCCACAGTTACTGTTAAATTCTCTCAAACTATCACCATGACGCGCGAAGCGTTCGAAGGCACTTTAACCCTGAACAACGGAGGCGACGCCGGAGCAATTACCAATATCAATCTCGATTTGATCGTTACCGACGAGTACGGAGAAGACGCCACGCACCTGTTTCAGGTAAACCGGGATGAATTTTTGAGCGGATCGGGAAGCGTAGATATCAAGAGTATCGGAGTAGGAACCGTGATTTTCATTCCGACGAAATTTGCCGCGCCTACCGTGCCGTTGAGTTATTCATTCGGAGGAACCCTCTCATACACAGACCCGGGTTCGGGTGAAAAAGTTACAGCGCGACTATATCCCGTTACATTAGAGGTAAATCCAAGTCCCGATCTGGTGTTGCAGTATTTCATGCAACGCGACATACTGGGCGACGATCCTCTGACGGAGAATATTGTAGAACCGTCCGTCCCTGCCGAACTTGCCCTGATGATTATCAACGAAGGATACGGCACGGCAAAAAACGTAAGGGTGGAAAGTATGCAACCCGAAATTATTGACAATCAAAAAGGTTTGCTGATTGACTTCACCATTGTCGGAAGCAACTTCAATAACGAACCCAGACAGTTAGGATTACTGAACGTCAATTTCGGAAATATAGAACCTCAGAAATCAGCCATTGGTCAATGGTGGTTTACCAGTACTTTGATGGGACATTTTATTGATTATAAGATAAATGTTACGCATTTGAGCAGTTTCGGAAACAAAAACCTCAGCTTAATTAAGGATTATCAGTTACATGAACTGATTAAGAGCGTAAAAGCATACGGTCCGGAACACGATGATATCAGTGATTTCTTAGTAAATGATATTCCTGATTTGGATTGTACTCCCGACGCCATTTATTACTCCACAGGAGGTCATGATGATGTATATTCGGCTCGCGAAGCCACTGTCTCCAATATGATTTCTTCCTCGCAGTTAACCGCTACGCTGGCAGTTACGCCCTATTTGATGGGATGGAATTATGGAAAAATAAATGATCCGGGACGCGATTTGTATCAATTGGTTAAAGTGGTCAGAAATTCGGATAATTTTGAATTACCAATGGAAAATTTCTGGCAAACATTCGTTACCATGAAAAACGGCAGCGCGCCGACGTATGAAAACAAACTTCATTTCCTGGACAAAATTGATGCTGCGGAAACTTATACTTTGCATTATATTCCGATAGACAATGATTATCCGAAAGTGGTTGCATTCGAAAATATACCCGAACAAATGACTGTCGAACCTCTTGAAACTGTCATCGTGAAGTTTAACAAACCTGTTGATGAAACTACTTTCACAGCGGATAATCTTCAATTGATTTATCAGGGCGCATTTGTTCCGGTAAACAATATCCTGATTAGTAAGATTGATGATGTTACTTATTCGCTGAATGTAAGCGCGGTAACTGTTGCTTCGGGATATTACGAGCTGGTGGTACAATGTGTCGGCATTAAGGATATGTTGGGTAATGAAGGGAAAAATGGCAGAAGTACCCATTGGATACAGGTATTGAACGAACTCGGCATTTTGTCTTTTTCAACCGATCAGATAAAATCGCAGCCGGTAAACAGTGTTGAGATATTTTTCAACAAGACGGTGGATCCGGATCAGTTCACCATAGATAAAATTACCTTGAACGGAGAACCGCTTGGCGATAACGTTTCCATCCTGACCGACGATAACCTGCACTACGCCATTGTAGGACTAAGCGCTGACAATAACCGTTCGGGCAGTTATGAGTTGTCCGTTAATCTTCCGGAAATCAAATCCGAAGACAATATTCAGGGATTAATTGCACAATCCTGCAAATGGAGGGTGGACATTGTGATGCCGGAGGTAAAAAGTTTTACGCCTTTATATCAGGGAGCAATTAATGCTCAGAATGTTACCGACATGCAGGTAACGCTTTCCAAACCCCTTGCCAATGATTTTGACGCCGGTTGGGTAACGCTGTACAAGGGAAGCGTCAATCAGGAAGCGCTGTTAAGCGTTTCCATGATGGATAGCGTCCATTATTTGATCAGAGGGCTTGGAGATTATACCTATACTGAAGGCGGATACAGGATATTTGTTGATCAAAGCGGTTTTGTTGATGATTTCGGCAACTTTGGTACAGGACAGGTCAGCACGATGTGGGTGGTAAGTTTCGATAAACCACTGGCTCCGACCAACTTGAAGATTACTCCCGACAGAGGAATTTCCGATACGGACAATATCACTTACGGGAATGACCTTTCAATAAGCCTCACTACCAATACCGACGGACAGACGGTTGTTCTCTACGCCCTTTTGCCGCAGGGCGAAACTTCCGTCGGGGAACTGTATGTTGAAAATGCCGGCGTTGTGAATATCCCTGTCGCCGGATACAGCGGAAAAGTTACCTTTATAGCGGTGGCTTACGACCAGTTTGGAAATGCGAGTAATCAGGCAAGCGTAGAGGTCTTTATTGATAATCAGGATTTAAGCGCAGAGATAATATCGGTAACTAACAATAACAGTAACTGTTCAGGTGAATTGGATTATATCACCGTTATATTTACGGACGATATTCTGGCAACGGATTTTACCGGCGAAACCTTGAGCCTGAA
>Ga0082212_10007440_pt1 | contig 14476 bp, 10 predicted proteins | sample TergutNt197P3_FD_71548 | JGI IMG/M metagenome (GOLD analysis project Ga0082212, IMG submission 71548) | Neocapritermes taracua P3 segment gut microbial communities from Petit-Saut dam, French Guiana - Nt197 P3 | ecosystem: Host-associated > Arthropoda: Insects > Digestive system > Gut ... | reverse complement strand
CCAATGCCGAATCAGATTTCGACATAGCAATAACCATTCAGGGCGGGAAGATGGTACGGTTTCTCCCCGTCGCCCTGGATACCCATACCAATGTATTGGCCGACTGGTCCTCCCCGTCATTTCAGGGATCTTTTCTTCCGGGAAGTAAAAATATCGGGGATGAAGGCTTTGATGCAGAATGGGATATCAACTACCTGAGCCGTGATGTTCCCCTTTATTGGAGAATTGAAAGCGGTGATAGCGACAACAGATCCGGAGGTTACGGACGCGATTATTCCGATTACCTGTTCGGAGTTGATTTTTTCCGCGCCATTGACACCTATTCGCTTAACACAAGGGCGGTAAAATACGCGATACTTTTTTTAATCGTCCCCTTCTTAACGCTGTTTCTTCTTGAAGTCTTTACCAAAAAAAGAATACATCCCGTTCCGTATCTGCTTTCGGGAATCGCCAATATTATTTTTTATCTTCTTCTGCTTTCCCTTTCCGAACAGATGCCGTTTTTCCTTGCCTACCTAATCGCTGCGTTAGCCGTAATGATCATGCTGACTCTTTATTCCCGCTCCCTGCTGCCGTCATGGAATAAAAGCTGGTATATGGGGATTGTTGTGACCATCTCCTACGTTCTTCTCTATGCGGTGCTGAACGCAGAATCTTACGCCCTGCTTATCGGCTCAATCGGTGCGTTTGTTGTGGTCGCTCTTGTAATGTACCTTACCCGAAAATTAAACTGGTACAACACCGAAGAATGAAAGATCGGGCATTCGGCAGGGGGTTATTTTTTTCGGTTACATCCTTTGCCCTCTGGGGGAGTTTACCACTGTACTGGAAACTGCTGAAGGCAATAGATCCTCTGCATATTCTCGCTTTCAGGATCCTCTTTTCGCTGGTTCTTGTCGGAATTATTCTTCTGGCGGTAAAGAACACCGCCTGGCTTGAAATTTTCAGGCCCGGAAAAAAGGCCGTCCTGATGATTTCAACATCGTTAATTATTTGTTGTAATTGGGGCCTGTACATTTGGGCGATTAACACCGGACACACGCTTGAATCGTCCCTGGGTTATTACATCAACCCGCTTGTGTCGATTGTGCTGGGGCTGGTTTTTTTCAGGGAAAAACTGCGGCCTTTGCAGTGGGCCGCCGTTGCAGTCGCCTTTGCCGGTGTGCTGATCCTCACCGTGCTTTCCGGCGTACTGCCCTGGGTTTCGCTGGCGCTTGCCTTTACCTTCGGCTTTTACGGCCTGCTGAAAAAAAAGCTTCCCCTTTCCGCCCTTGAATCCCTGGGCGCGGAAACCCTGGCGGCGGCGCCTATCGGCATTATCCTCCTGTGTTTCGGCTTTACAGGTACGCCGGGCCGTGCAGTTGCCTTTTCCGGTTTTCACGGCCTTGCGTACATGTCCGCCCTTCCCGTTCATACCTGGCTCCTTCTGGCCTTGTGCGGTGTGGCAACCATGTTTCCCCTGTACTGCTTTGCAAGGGGGACAAAACTCCTCCCCCTTTCCACGGTTGGCTTTACCCAGTTTGTAAGCCCTACTATTCAGTTTTTTCTGGGGCTGTTTGTTTTCGGCGAGGCGTTTCCGCCCGCGAATTTTATCGCCTTTGCTTTTATCTGGACAGCGGTCGTTCTTTATATAGTTTCACTAAAAATTGCTCCCGTAGTAAATTAATTCTGAATAAAAACGACGAACACCGACGGGGTTTGTCATTCGTTTCCGCCCGCCACTACTTCATTGGCAAAACGAAGACGGCGTGATAAATCACGGGCAAGATTCATGACGATTAGGGAAAAGGCTTTTATATCATTCTGATATATTTCCCGGAGTGATTTGCTGGATATTGTCATAACCGTTACATCGGTCAGGGCTTTTACATCGGCACAGGACGGCATAATGTCAAGCACTTCCATTTCACCGAAGATTTTTCCTTCGGCCAATTCGCAAAGCAGGGTATTCCCTTTTAAAACGGCAACCTTTCCTTCTACCAAAAAATGGATCTTGTCATTGAGGGTTCCTTCAACAAGAATCGTATCGCCGGCATTATGTGTTTGCCGAATCATCAGGGGGACAATTTTCTCAATCTGTTCCTGTGAAAGACCGCCGAAAAACGAATGTTTTTGCAGATCCGCAGAACCGAACATACCACCCTCCTGACAGGAGACGACCCGATCGGGGTTCGTCATACATTAAACTTGAAAAAAATTACATCGCCGTCCTGTACAATATACTCTTTGCCCTCAATGCGGTATCTGCCCGCTTCTTTTATTTTTGCCTCGGTGCCGTAATGAAAAATATCATCGCAGGTATAAACTTCGGCTTTGATAAAACCTTTTTCAAAATCGCTGTGTATCGCCCTTGCCGCTTTGGGAGCGGGGCTGCCCGCACGAATAGTCCAGGCCCGGCATTCGTCTTCGCCGCTGGTGAAGAAGGTGCGCAGCCCCAAAAGGTCGTATGCCGCATGGATCAGTGAGGACAGGGTCGGTTCCTTGAGTCCCAGTTCTTCAAGAAAGGCCTGTTTTTCCTCCGGGTCTTCAATAGCGCAAAGTTCCGCTTCGAACTTGCCGCAGATAACCACCACGGGGGAGCCGTCTGCGGCCGCCCGTTTTTTTACGGCCTGTACATAACCGCCGGCAGAGCCTGCACCGGCGCCGGTGTTACCGGCGAAAGCCCTCATGCCGTTTTCGTCAACATTACACACATAGATCTGGGGTTTTGCGGTAATAAAATGGCAGTCATAAATTGCCGCTTTTTCCTCTTCGTTTAACGGAACTGCACGTATCGGCCGGCCGTTTTCCAGTTCGGGACCTATTCTGTCCAGGATTCCCAACACCGTTTCAGCCGTTTTTTGCTCGGTTTTAACCTTAAGGGCCCTCTCCGCCCGTTCCCTGCGTTTGGCAAGGGTTTCCAGATCGGCCAGTGCCAGCTCGATATCAATGGTTTCAATATCCGATTCGGGATCGATATGATCGCTTACATGAACAACATCGGGATCGTCAAAGCAGCGGACGATGTGGGCTATTACCCCGACTTCCCGGATGTGGGACAAGAACTGGTTCCCCAGTCCTTCCCCTTTGGAAGATCCTTTTTTCAGTCCCGAAATATCGACAAATTCAACGGTTGCCGGAATTGTGCGTTTAGGTTTGAAAATTTCTGTTAATTTTGTCAGCCGGATATCCGGTACGTCCACAATACCTATATTGGGAACAATGGTACTGAACGGGTAATTTGCAGCTTCCGCCGGAGCGGAACACAATGCCGAAAAAATCGTGGACTTACCCACATTGGGAAGTCCCACAATACCGCAGTTTAAGGCCATAACAGATTATTGCACGGAAAAGACGGAGGCGCAACCGGAACGTAATAAAATTTTTACGGCGGGTAGTTTTGATTTTTATTGGAAATTTTGTATAATAAACGTATGGACACGAACAACTACAAAGTAGATCCCGGTAAAACCGTAAAACTCGATTCCTACCCCACCCGGTACGGAGGAAAACTCACTAAAGAAGAAGGGCTGGAAAAACTGGGGGCCCTCATCACGCGGCTGCAAGCCTTGCAGTCACTTCTATACGCGGACGGCAAGAAATCCGTTCTTGTTGTGCTGCAGGCAATGGACGCGGCGGGTAAGGACTCAACCATAGGGCATGTCTTTGGACCTATCAACCCCCAAGGTTGCAAAGTTGTTTCTTTCAAATCTCCTAACTCAACCGAACTCGCCCACGATTTTCTCTGGCGCGTACACAAGAACGCTCCGGCCAAAGGGCATATAGGGGTTTTTAACCGCTCGCATTACGAAGATGTTCTTATTGCCAGCGTCAAAGAACTCGTCCCGAAAGATGTTATCAAAAGACGTTACGACCACATCAACAACTTCGAAGCGCTTCTCCGGGACGGGGGCACGCATGTGGTCAAATTCTTCCTCCACATTTCCAGCGACTATCAGAAAGAGCAGCTTCAGGAAAGGCTTGATACACCGGAAAAACTCTGGAAGTTCAGCCCCAATGATATCCCCGAAAGGCTCCTCTGGGACGACTATCAAAAAGCCTTTGAACGTGCCTTCGAAAAATGCTCTACCCATGATGCTCCCTGGTACATTGTACCCGCCGAGCGCAAATGGTTCCGTAACCTGCTCGTGGCGCAGATTCTCGTGGATATCCTCGAAAGCATGGATCTGCATTATCCCGAGGTGAATTTCGATCCTCGTGAAATAAAGATCCCGTAAATATTAGCCGCGTATAGTGTCGGGCTTTATCACGCGGATATTCACAACATACGGTGCGGTCATGGTAAAGCCGGGAACGTAACGTCTCTGTTTTCCGGTGGTTTTTGGTATGTCTATTGCAAAACCGTTTCCCGGCAACTAAAATTAAAGTAGGAGAGTTTTATTATGGCATTTGCGTTGAACTCGTATCCTGTAGCATACCGGGCGAAATTTTCAAACGGAAAATGGAACGAAGAATATCTGGAAAAACCCCACAAAACGCCGGAGGCGGAAGCGGCGATGAGTGCGGAAGAAAGAGGCAAAATCGAAAATTCCCGGAACTGTTATGACGATATGCCGGTGGTAAACTACACCAGCCAGTACGGTCTCGCCTGTTTTGAAGGGCTTAAAGCCATGCCGCAGAAGGACGGCGGTCTGGCGTTATTTCGGCCGGACAGGAACGGTGCGCGTTTTTACCGGTCGATGGAAGGGCTTATGATGCCGCCTTTTCCCGGAGATACATTTGTTAAAGCCTGTCTGGAAACCGTGAAGCGCAACTTTCAGTTTGGTTTCTGTCCCCCGTACAAGCCGGAATGGGAAAAAGATTCTTTTATGACAGCGGACTCGGTGTATCTCCGGCCTTTTACCATTGCGGAAGGCGGCATTGGCGTCAATATTTCCCGTGAACCCTGGGTAATGATAATCAACACAACGGTAAGTTCGTACTTTTCCGCAAGCAATTTCGATGCGGTTGTGACCGATCGTATTCGGGCGACACCCAGGGGTACGGGCTGGATAAAGGCCTGTTCCAACTACGCGCTGGCAGCTATGGCAAAACATGAGGCTGTACAGGCCGGTTACATGGAATGTGTGTTCCTTGACGCCGTCCACCGTAAATACATCGAAGAAGGATCATCCTGCAATATCTTTTTTTATCTTAAATCCGGCGAACTGGTAACGCCGGAATTGGGTGACACGATTCTGCCGGGCATTACCCGGGCCAGTGTCATCGAGCTTGCCCGTGACAAAGGGGTAAAGGTGAACGAACGGAAAATTTCCATAGAAGAAGCGCTTGATGAAACGAGGGAATGTTTTGTTACCGGTACCGCTGTCGGCGCAATACCCATTACATCCCTTACCTGGCAGGGAAAAAAAGCGGTATTTAACAACGGTAAATTCGGCGAGTTTATGTGTGAAATCAGGGATACCCTCAAAGGCATACAGTACGGCACCCTGCCCGACACCAAAGGGTGGATGGTGCCTGTGGTATAGCCTGTGGCGTAATAGGCAATTTCCCCTATGACAGGAGGTTGAAAAATGAAAAGTGTAATGACATTTATGATGCCTCTGTTTATTTATTTGACGCTGTGTACGGCGGTTTTTTCGCAAGACAAAAGGATCTTTGTAATCAACAACGAGGGAACTATTACCCATTATCTGGGTCCCGGAAATACCGATGTTGTCATTCCGGAACAGATCAACGATATACCGGTAACGGCTATCTGGCCCGGTGCGTTCAAGGAAAAGGGTCTGACAAGTGTTACCATACCCGAGGGGGTTACATCCATCAGTGAGCAGGCGTTTTTCGGCAATCAATTGACAGACGTTACCATTCCCGCCAGCGTCACCGTCATCGGTGATTACGCATTTGCCGGCAATCAATTGACAGACGTTACCATGTCTACCGGCGTTACATCCATCGGTAAGCATGCATTTGCCAACAATCAGCTGGAATCTGTTACCATACCTGCCGGAGTTACTTCCATTGAGGAGCAGGCATTTTTCGAAAATCAACTGACTTCTGTTACCATACCCGGCAGTGTTACTACCATCGGCGAGCAGGCATTTGCCTACAACCTGCTGACTACTGTCAGAATACCTGAAGGGGTTACATCCATCGGAAAACAGGCATTTGCCTACAACAAGCTTGCCTCTGTTTCCATACCTAACAGTGTTACTGTCATCGGTGAATGGGCGTTTGTTAACAACAACCGGCTGACCTCTGTTACCATACCCGCCGGCGTTAAATCCATCGGTGACAATGCATTTGCAAATAACCGGCTGACCTCCGTCACCATATCTGCCGGTGTTACCACCATCGGCAGTAATGCGTTTGCCTACAACCGGTTGACCTCCGTTTCCATACCCGACAGCGTTACTACCATCGGCGATGGTGCATTTTCCTACAACGAACTGACAAGGGTTGCCATACCCGCCGGTGTTACTACTATCGGTGACGGAGCATTTCGCAACAATCAACTGATCTCGGTTACCATACCTGATCGTGTTATTTCCATTGGCAGTGCCGCGTTTTTCAGCAACCAACTGACCAGTGTTACCATACCCGCCCGTTTTATTTCCATCGGCAGCGCCGCATTTTACAACAATCAACTAACCTCTGTTGTTATTGGCGGCAATGTTACATTGGTGAAAGGACAATACCCGTCATTTCCCAATAACTTCGATGATTTTTACAATAGCAACGGGAAGAAGGCCGGAACATATACGGTAAACAAGGGGAAGTGGAGCGTTAAGTGAAATTGCACTCTTTGTTGCGTGCGTTTACCGGTTTTCCTTTCCATGTTGTCCTGATCCCGCAGTAACCCATAATCGTCATCAAGGTAAAATAAACCGGAGTGAAAAGCAGGGTTAGCAAATAACCGAGATTTAACGGCCCTCCTTTGGGGAGTTTGCTGCGAAACGAACAGAAAACGGCGGCGGTGTTTAAGATCATCATCAAAAGAACGCAGGCGGACAGGGGCCAAAGACCGGGGAAAAAAGGCAAAAAAGGTATGGCGATAATCCCGCCGGAAATAATTACCATCAGGAGGTTGTAGTTAAGACGGGTTGTCGGTTCGGGGCTGAACAGGCCGCCGTTGTTCCAGCGGAGTGTCTGGTTGATAAAACCGCGCCATGTTTGTTCACAGTCCGTTTCAACAGCCGCGTCGGGTAGTGCGGCGGCCCGGATGCGGTATTTACCGTGGGAACGTATCAGCGAGATCAGGGCGGAGTCTTCGGTGGGGGAGGGAGGTACTGCGTCATAACCGCCCACCGCGTCCAGTGCCGCCCTGCTGATGATGAGGTTGTTTCCGAAACCGCCGCCCGCAGCACCCAGTCCTGTCGCCCCGGCGAGGTAATAGTAACGTATCGCATGATCATAGCACTGGTACAAAGAGAGGAAACCCGCGCCCTGTTTTTTCTTAAACACCGGGCCGATAACCGCGCCTGCCGAAGGATCGGTCATACGGCGGGACATGGCGCTTATCCACCCTGGCGGCACCTCGCAGTCACCGTCGGTAAAAAGAAAATAATCCCCCCGCGCTTCGGCTATGCCCGCCGAAAGTGCCCGCTGTTTGCGGTTCGGGCCGGGGTTTTCCGTCAGGGTGATTATCCTGCAGTTTTCCATGCCCCGCAGGGCGGCGTCCTTTACAAATTGAGCCAGCATGACAGGGGTTTTATCATCGGAACAATCATCGACAAAGATTATTTCCGCAGGATGATCCTGTTCGAGCAGGCTTCGCAGCAGCCATTCCATGCGCCGTTCTTCATTATGAACGGGAATGACAAGTGAGACTTTTAGATTGCAAGCATCCGCAGTTCTTTCCGCACATAATGTGTTGCAGACTTTTTTGTCCCGTAACCATTCCAGTAAAAAACCGAAAAACAACAGTGTATGCAAAAAGATAAAAAGAATACCGTACCCGTAGCGAACAATATCGTAAATTACCAAAATACCTCCGGGCAAAATTATACCATGAAATAGTGTTGTTTTTTTTCGTAGTGAGTTGCGTATTACGTATTGTTGACAGAAGCCCGTTTATGGCATAAACTTCCTTATTATGAATATAACCACATACACGGTAAAGCCGAAACTTCCTCCGTCCCTGAAACCCCTTGAAGAGATTGCCCGTAATCTCTGGCTTTCATGGAATTATGACGCGATTCAGCTCTTTATCAGGCTGGATTATGACGTATGGATGCAGTCCCAGCAGAGTCCGGTACGGACATTGGGAATGGTTAGTCAGGAACGGCTTGCCCATGTGGCCAAGGACGATTCTTACTTGGCCGCTTTGAAAGAAGTGTATGACCGTTTTCTGCGTTACAAAAGAGGGGAGCCCTGGTACAAGGGCAGCCACAAGGAAGTCGTTGCCTATTTCTCGATGGAATACGGTATGGATACATCCCTTTCCGTTTATTCCGGAGGTTTGGGTATCCTTTCCGGTGATCATATGAAAACTTCATCAGATTTGAATCTCCCCCTGGTCGGTGTGGGTTTGCTCTACCGGCAGGGGTATTTCACCCAGATGTTAAACGCCGACGGATTTCAGCAGGAGATCTACCCGGAAAACGACTGGTACAATATGCCGGTGGAACGCAAAAACGGCAAAGACGGTCAGCCGATCAAGATTACCGTGGATTTGGCGGGTCGTCAGGCTATCGCCCAGATTTGGGAAGTAAAGGTCGGGCGTTCTTCCCTGTTCCTACTCGATACCAACATTGAAGAAAACGCTCCCGATATTCGTAATGTTACCGCTTCGCTGTACGGCGGTGACAAAGAAACCCGGATGCAGCAGGAGATTCTCCTGGGGATAGGCGGTATACGCGCCCTGCGCGCCCTGGATATCAACCCCGCAGCCACCCACATGAACGAAGGTCACTCGGCCTTCCTCGGTCTGGAGCGTGTCCGCGAAATAATGACCGAAAAGAATTTTACTTTTGAGGAAGCCAGGGAAGTTGTTTGGCCGACAAATATATTTACCACCCATACTCCTGTTCCCGCCGGCAATGAGCGTTTTGATATCGACATGATAGAAAAATATTTCCGCACCTGGCCTCAAATACTCGGTATTTCCTGGAAAGAATTCCTCGGTCTTGGGCGGATAAACGTCAATGACGAAAAGGAAACTTTTTGTCTTACCGTTCTGGCCCTGAAGATGGCCGCTTACGCCAACGGTGTGGCCAAACTCCACGGTGTGGTTTCACGGGAGATGTGGCAGGGTCTCTGGCCGGAACTGCCGATGAATGAAATCCCCATTGGTCATGTAACCAACGGCGTACACCCCCGCACCTGGATCTCCTCGGGTATGATCGATCTTCTGGATCGTTACTTCGGTCCCCATTTCGAGGCCAGACCCACGGATCTGTCAACCTGGGAACGCATGGACAGGATCAGTGATGAAGAACTTTGGCGTACCCACGAAAGGCGGAGGGAACGGTTGGTGGTCTTTGCCAGAGACCGTATTCGCAAACAATACGAGCGCACCGGTGCGGTAGAACGCCGCATCAAGCAGGCGGAAGACGCCCTCTCCCCCTATGCGCTTACTTTGTGTTTTGCCCGCCGTTTTGCCACCTACAAACGTGGTAATCTCCTTTTGAGGGACCCCGAACGGCTGCTGCGGCTGGTAAAGAACAACGACAGGCCGGTACAGCTTATTTTTGCCGGCAAGGCCCACCCCCACGATATGCCCGGCAAGAGTCTTATACGGGATATCATTCACTTTGCCGAACAGTACGACGTTACCAGCCGCATCGTTTTTGTAGAAAACTACGACATGACGGTTGCAAAATATCTTACATCAGGCGGGGATGTCTGGCTGAACACCCCCCGGCGGCCGATGGAGGCATCCGGCACCAGCGGTATGAAAGCCGCCATGAACGGCGTTCTTAACTGTTCCATCCTGGACGGCTGGTGGGACGAGGCGTACTGTCCCGAAGTGGGATGGGCTATCGGTCACGGCGAACAGTACGTGGACGAAAAACTCCAGGACGATGTGGAAAGCAACTCCCTTTACGATCTGCTTGAAAGGGATATAGTGCCGCTGTTCTACCATCGCGGCAGGGACGGTCTGCCCCGGGAGTGGATAAAAAGGATGAAGGACTGTATGCGGCAGATCGGGCCGTCAATGTCCAGCCACCGTATGCTGATGGATTATTCCAATCAGTTCTACTTTCCCGCGCTGAAAAATTACCGCAAACTACTCAAGGATGATTATGCCGAGGCAAAATCCCTTGCGACGTATTTTGCCAGACTGCGGGAGTCCTGGGACAGTCTCAGAATTGTAAAGGTCGAGGCCAACACCAAACCGGTAATGCAAAGAGGCGATATGATCAGCGTAACCGCGTATGTCGATCTCGGCGGAATGTCGCCTAACGATCTGCTGGTAGAACTATACCACGGTACGGTGTCCAATCAGGACAAAAAAATAACCAATGCCCGCAGGACCGAGATGAAGCCAACCGGTACCAAGGACAACCTGAACCTGTTCCATATCCGCGTGGAATGTGCCGATACGGGCTTTCAGGGACACACGGTACGGATACTGCCCAAGCATGACGCGCTGATTCATCCGTATCGCACGGGTTTGATTAAGTGGGCGTGAGGTGGTTGGTGAGTAGTGAATAGTGGTTAGTTTGATGCCCGGATTACGAAAGTAATTCGGGTAATATCCCCTGTAGTCCGAACAACAACACTAATCACTGCTCGCTGCGTACTAATCGTCGGCAGGGAAAAATGTCAAAAACGTATGAAAAAGATTTAGCTATACAACTTGGATTCACTCCAAAAGAAAATGAATCAGGGGTGTTTAATAAAAAATATACCAATGGATATGTTATTGAAATTGATTATGAGAAAAAAATAATAAATTACGGAAAAGACATAAAATGTGAAAGCAAAACAACACAAAATTTTTCTCAGGCTGAAAATTTTGTGGTTTTAGAGTGCATTGATCGTTTGCTTGAAACAGGTTATAAGCCCAAAAATATTATTTTGGAAAAAACATATCCATCGGGACACGGAACTTCCGGGCGGCTGGATATTTGTGTAACTCGTGATAACAGATCAGAATATTTGTTAATCGAATGCAAAACATACGGAAAAGAATTCGACAGGGAATTTACCAGGATAAAAAAAGATGGCGGACAGCTTTTTACATATTTTAAATTTAGTAACAAGCCCGATATAATAATGCTTTATGCGTCCGAATTAAAAGGCAGAGAGATTGTTTATCGTAACGAAATCGTGAAAATTGAAGATGATTATCGTACAGGCGATGTAAAAGATTTCCATGAGAAATGGAACAAACTCACCAAAAACAACGGTGTTTTTGATGCATGGGTAAAGCCGTATAATTTTGAGAGCAAGGCATTAACACGCAAGCAATTAATTCCGATAAAACAGGAAGATAGCAGCTTAATTTTCAACCAATTTCTCGAAATACTCAGACACAATGTAGTTTCTGATAAACCAAATGCTTTCAATAAGATTTTCACTTTGTTTTTGTGTAAGGTTTATGATGAGAAAACGACAAAAGACAACGAAGAACTAAAATTTCAGTGGCTTGACGGAATTGACAAAACTACAGGCGATGACGCTTATGTGGATTTTCTCGTTCGTTTGTCTGATTTGTATAAAAACGGAATGTTTGAATTTTTGGAAAAAGAAGTTACCGATTTTTCAGAAGACACGTTTAATAAAAAATACGGAACGCTTGATGATAGCGTAAAAAAGGATTTGTTGAGAGATTTCAGGAAAATTCGTTTGGAGAAAAACAACGAATTTGCCATAAAAGAAGTATTTGACAATCAATCTTTTTTGGAGAATTCCAAAATTGTAAAAGAGGTAGTTGAACTATTGCAGGGCTATCGCATTCGCTACAACAAGAGACAGCAATACCTTTCTGACTTTTTTGAATTGCTTTTGACAACAGGCCTGAAACAAGAATCGGGGCAATTCTTTACTCCCGTTCCGATAGCGCAATTTATTATTAAAAGTCTGCCCATAGATGCAATTCTTAATGAAAAACTGGAAAAAGGCGAAAAAAACAATTTACTGCCTTATATTATAGATTTTGCGGCCGGCAGCGGGCATTTTTTAACTGAAGTTATGCACGAAATACAGGGGTTAATTAATAGCAAAAAATCCGACAACTATATAGACGATGCGGCAAAAAAAATTAAAGTTTGGCACAGCGACCATTTTGATTGGGCTACACAGTATATTTACGGCATTGAAAAAGATTATCGGCTTGTGAAAGTAGGTAAAGTGGGCTGCTATTTACACGGCGACGGTTTGGCTAATGTGATTTTAAGCGATGGTTTAGCAAGATTCGACCACTCGGAATATAAATCCAAATTAAAAAATCGTGACAGGGATTTCCCCAAAGAAAATAAGCAATTTGATATATTGCTTTCAAACCCGCCTTATTCCGTTTCGGCATTCAAAAATACTTCATCAGAATATTATTCAGAAAATGATTTTGAACTTTACGATTCACTGACTGCAAACAGCAGTGAAATAGAATGTTTGTTTGTAGAACGCGCCAAGCAACTAATAAAAGACGGCGGTGTGGCAGGCATTATTCTGCCGAGTTCCATTTTAAGTAACGAGGGGATTTATACCAAAGCCAGAGAAATTATTTTGAAATATTTTGAAATAGTTGCCATTACCGAATTGGGAAGTAATACTTTTATGGCAACGGGTACAAATACAGTTATTTTGTTTTTACGGCGCAAAAATAATTATGATTGTCAGAATTTTGCCGCACGGCTTGAAAATTCGTTAAATGCCTGTCAGGACAAAACCATAAACGGTATAGAAAAACCAATTACCAAATACATAAATCACGTTTGGGGAAATATCGGTTTTGCTGATTATGTTTCTTTGCAAAAAAAAGAGCCAAACAAAACAATTACCAACCACGAAATTTATAAAGAATATTGTAAAAAAATAAAAGCCAGGACCGAAAAGGATTTTTGGAATACATTGCTTGAAACAGAAAAAGAGAAATTGCTGTATTTTATTCTGGCATACCCCCAAAAAGTTGTTTTGGTAAAAACAGGTGAGAAAGATGCAGAAAAAAGGTTTTTGGGATATGAGTTTTCAAATCGTAGAGGCAGTGAGGGCATACACCCGATACAGCGAGGTAAAACAATTAGTGAATGTACCCGGTTGTTTGATGAAGAAATATTTGATAATCCCGAAAAGGCAAGCACTTATATTTACAAGGCATTTAATAGCGATTACGATTTCCCGATACATGAAAATTTGAAAGATAATATTTATCATGTTCGTTTAGTCGATATGTTTACTTTTGACAGGGGAAATTTTGAGAAAAATATTTCCCTCGCAATTAAAAAAAAAGTAAAGATTGAGAGCAGGTGGGAACAGATTTTATTTACTAATGCTATTAAAAAAACAGAAGGTTCAACAGAAAAAATAGAAAAGTTCAACATAAAAAAAACAGGAAAATATCCTGTTATTACCCAAGAAAGAGAGAATTTGATAAACGGTTATTCTGACAGTAATAATCCAATTAGTGACTTGCCAGTTTTACTTTTTGGAGACCATTCTTGTACTTTAAAGTATTTGGATTTTGAATTTTTCAGAGGTGCCGATGGGACAGTTTTGTTAAAACCACAGGATCATTTTGATCCAGAATATTTTTATTATGTATTGCAATATGGTCTTTTGGATTTAATAGAAAACAAAGAAAAATACGAAAGACATTATAAATATCTTCAAAAGTTATATATCCCCCTGCCGCCGACAGAAGTGCAGAAAAAAATTGTCGCGGAAATTGGAGCTTTGGAAAAAAAAGAGATTGAGGCGAAGAAGAAAATAGAAATTTTAAAACATGATATAAAGAATAAATATCTTGATATAAAGCCAAAATTTGAAGAACATATTTTATCCAATGAAATAGAAATTGTTGGAGGCGGAACTCCGGGTACCGAAAAACCTGAATATTGGGAAAATGGCACAATCCCCTGGCTGTCAATAGCCGATTTCAAAGGAGATAAAAGATTTGTAGAATCTACCGAAAAAAAAATTACAGAGATGGGATTAAAAAACAGCAGTACAAAGTTATTGGATGCAGGTGATATTATCATATCTTCTTGATTTATGGTTTCGTACTCATCGTATGGGTTGTCATTGCCGGAATTGTAGGGTACTAACGAACTTCCGCCGCCCCCGCTGCCTGCCGGTAGAAAATTGCTAACAAGATTGGAGCCTGTTTTAATAATACCGCTTGCTTTTTGCCAAAAGTTTTGTTCGGCTTCGGGCTGTGCGGTGGTATTTACCGGATAACCGTCTTCATCGTACTGTTCGGACTGGTTGAGCAAGTCGCGTATCTGTGCTTCGGTAATGTTTTCGTCGCCAAATTCCTCGCCTGTGGCAGGGTCTTTTTTACCTTTGAAAAAGCCGAGAATACTCGTGATAAAGCCCAATGCAGCCGTTACTAATGAAGATGAAACCACGCCCAAATCGCCTAATTCGT
>Ga0082212_10007439_pt1 | contig 14477 bp, 12 predicted proteins | sample TergutNt197P3_FD_71548 | JGI IMG/M metagenome (GOLD analysis project Ga0082212, IMG submission 71548) | Neocapritermes taracua P3 segment gut microbial communities from Petit-Saut dam, French Guiana - Nt197 P3 | ecosystem: Host-associated > Arthropoda: Insects > Digestive system > Gut ... | reverse complement strand
CCCTCTTGCCAAAAATACCGAAATCGGATAAATTACCACCTGCGCGCTACAATTTTGCTCCGCCATGCGCTGAAATTTTCGACTGCCGGGTACAACCACCATAACGTAAACAAATATATGAACTGCGTGAGTTTGGTCAACGTTTCTGATGTGTATAACGAATCACATAATATCCACGAAGCGGGGATAGGGTACGGAAGTTATCAGTTCACAGGATGTAAGAGTTTGGTCACACCGAGTAGATTTTACACTGAACCGCGCACATTTGACAATACCCCACCCGCGATTAACAGTTATAAATTCGAAAACTGTGAAAGTTTAATAGATTTCACACAATACACCGAAACGAAAATACCGGGGAGTTCACCGCAAGCATATTTGGCAGGGAAGTTCGATGGATGCCCGATGATCCGGGATATTTCTCCCGTTTATAAAAAAGGGAATCAGTGATTATACAAACACACATTCACGAATTCTCTTCAGCACGATAACTTCACATCATTAATGCGGTTGTTCACGGCAAGCTCCGTTAGTTTCTGATACACGGGTGCCGTTTCGATGTATTGTTTCCACCAAAGAAAAAACAGATGCTGTATGCAAATACACTCATCCTTAATAATAAAGCCGATAAATGGATTGTTCGCAGATAATTCTGCACACAATGAACGCACGTTTTTAATAATCGATCCAATGATCTCATCGTTTTCTATGGAGCGATAAACAGTAACGTAGTCGTTGATTCGTTCACCGTAGTATTTTTCATTTTTCGCGTAAAACTCCACGTAGTCGCCATCGGCGTTGTAAACAGCAAATGGCTCGAATGTGTTTACGGGTGAGCCGAACATTGCGTAAAGTTCATCCTTTGTTGCTATCCCACTCATGACATCGTTTCCTAAATCTTGTTTTATAATTTTCTGGAAGGTATTCTCGATTACAAAACGATTCGATATCCGCCTTCTCCCAACGCCAGTTAAAAATTATATGATCTTCATTGACAAATACCAAAAACACCATATTTGGTTTCGGATTGCACAAATCGCCTGATTTCGTGTAATCACACGTAGGTCTTGAGCAGTAACATAGCCACCCAGGAGACTCGCCGCTATATTTGTCATCAGGCGGGCGCAGACCTTCGAAAATGGAATCAGGGTACTCCAACGTGAAAAGTACCAGTTCCACCGCTTCTTTGATCGCTCCCAAGAAACCGAGTTTCCCGACATGAGACAGTTTTGTTTGCGAATACTTCACGCGTAATGGCGGCATATTTCTTCCTGTCGGATTAACTGCCAAAATGTATTTCGTATCGCTCATCATCCCAAATATCACCCGCGGTCAACCAATTTTACTGACTTTTTTAAAAAAGTCAAGGGATAATTTGCAAGAAAACTAGCCGGGGGCGATAATCCGCCGAAAATCCTTCAGGGAGCTGAAATAAAAGCCACATGGGGCATTTCATACGGCAGTCGTTGTTCCGCTACATCTGGATTAGATTTCATTTTGGTTCTACCGCAGGTTTGCGGATACTTTTTTTGCTTGTTGTCTTAATTTTAGGAAGAGATATCGTTCGTCCTTGGGAGCGATCCCATTCCGTGCGTGATTTTGTCTATAATGTGTTTTGTTTTATTATCATCGACGTGGGGATCGACATGGAAGTTTACACCACAGACAACGAGGTACGCACAGTGACAACAGCAGCCGAAGAATTCGCCCTCTTTTTCTCCCATACACTTGAACTCATTCAAGAATGCGAGCAGCATCTCCTAGAGTCCCCGAGCCATTTCAAGCAAGTCGAACAAAGACTGTCCCACGCGTTCAAGCAAGGAGCCGGTACAATATGTTCTTGATTTTTATCATGCGGCACATCATCTCAGTCTTGCTCTTGGCGAATTATCATTAGAGGAAGAGGAACGTAAGAACCAAACTACCACTAAACTTGGACACACCCCCACTTTCCCACTTTCCAAATTTATGGGTTTGGATGTTGACAGATGACAGTGGATGAGGTAGGATACGAGTCAAATTTAATCCTACAAAACAAAACAAGTTGTTTTACAAGATTCGCCTTGTTTTGTAGGACGAAACCGAGATTGACTGAATTTCACTACGCACTCTGAAGTAATTGGCGTTGCACGGTATATATCACATTATCTTTCTTTATCGTTAAAATCGTTAAAGTTTCGCTAAATTGCCGCCGATTACTACCGGCAGGACGAATTTTCCTCACTGGGGAAGCTTACGCCGCCCCGCTCAAACGCGATGCCCTTTCAAACAATTTACACTTCCGGGACAGGAATGTTGGGAATGGAAAAGAAACTCAACACCATCTCCAATAACCTCGCCAACATTGAAACCACTGCGTACAAAAAGCAACGCTGTAATTTTGAAGACCTTTTTTACGACAACCTCCGTTATCCCGGCTCGCAAGATGTCAACGACGAATTTGCCGCCACTGGAATTGCCATCGGCGTGGGAACGCGAGTCACGAGCATTCAGACCGACTTCTCGCTGGGTAATATTTCCGAAACGGGACGAGACCTCGACGTTGCCATCGGCGGAGAGGGCTTTTTTCAGTGTATTGATTCGTACACCAACGAAATATTCTACACACGGGCTGGCAATTTCAGCGTTAATCCCGAAGGAACCCTGGTGCTGGGCAGTTCATATTCAGGTCGTCCCGTCGAACCGCTCATTACCATCCCCCCCAACACGGAAAAAATTCAAATCGACGACAGTGGGATGGTTTGGGTGGTTCAAAACGGAGACGTGCAACAGTTGCAGTTGGTCGGACAACTCGAATTGGCAACATTTATCAATCCAGAAGGATTGCTTCGGGTCGGCGAAAATCTGTACCGCGAAACGGAGGCATCGGGGGTGGCACAGACCAATAATCCTATGGCGGGTGGTACAGGTATATTGAAGGCACAGCATCTTGAAATGTCGAACGTTGCACCGGTGATCGAGTTAATCGACATGATCACTTCGCAACGGGCTTACGAAATGAACAGCAAATCCACGCAGACAGGCGACCAGATATTGCAAGCCGCAATTAGTATTAAGCGATAGTTAATTTTTATGCGGCGATAATTCCGTCGAGCATTTTGCTGTACTCTTCGTCGCTGGCACCACCTTCTTCGATGGTCATCCAACCGCTATACCGGAGTTCCGCCAAAAGTTTTCGCACGGACTTCCAATCAGTGGATGCTTGGTCGATTCGGCACCAATCGCCGGGACCACCGCCCAGTTTCCCCTTAACTTCCGTAACCTTGAAGCCCTTGATGTGCAGTTTGACGAGGCTGTTGCCCAATTCCTTGATCCACTCTTCGCACCGGGCATACTTCGTGTGGTTGCCGAGATCGAAATAGCAACCAACCCAGGGATGGTCGAAGTATTTGCAGAAGGCGGCAAAAAATTTCGGCGTACTCCACAGATTGTTCCAAACATTTTCCAAGCAGATGCGGACACCCTCTTGAGCGGCAAACGGAATCAGCGATTCGATGGCACGAATCGAGGATTCGGTGGCGGTATTCTGGGCGGCGATGTAATCGGCATACGGAGCATTATCTCCGGCGGCGACGGTTTTGACCTTGAGCGTTTTCGGGTCGAAATCGATGTCGAAATCCCAGGGTTCCGGCATTTTCATTCCGCCGATTCGGCACGGCACGAGCAGGATCGCATCGGCACCGTAAGCGGAAGCTGCACGAAGTGCCGTCTTGACCGACTCGATGTCGCCGTCGTAGTTGTTCGGTTGATTGAAATTAGTCCAACCACGCATCACGGAGTGAATCCGCAGATCATGTTTTTCGGCGATCAATCGGCTTGCTCGTGCTTCGGAAACGGTTGCATCCCATTTGGTAACTTCCATTCCGTCGAAACCGGCGGCTTTCCACGCGGCGCAGATATCGTCAGTCGGAGTACCGGTAATCCGTGCCTTGAAAATTTGCGAAGGGAAATTTCCTCCGAGTCGTTGTTCCTGTGCTTGCAGGGAGTTTTGGGATTGCAAAAGGAATCCGGTTGCGGCGGCAGCGGTTGCCGTGCCTAAAAAGTGTCGTCGTGTAATCATCGTTTGTTCTTCCTCGTAGAATGATATGTAAACGGGAGCTAACTCATATGGTAGCACGTTTTTTTGGAATAGCAATAGAATTGTTGTCTATACCGGCTGTAACAAGCGAAACAGAACAATGACCGATTCACGATTTTATACCGAAAAAGGACTGCAAATCATGATCGTTCGCGGTTGTAATTTGAAATGTCCCGATCCAAAACGTTTTGGAACAGAAGTTTTCGCACGAATGGTGTAAGTTCTGCCCCCCTCCACAATCCCTGCTCTTGTATAATTGAGCAAAATCCCTGCACCAGTACAAAAGATTTACAGAAATACGAGGTGTGTTTCTTGACCTGATAGCGATAGCCATTGCCGCATCTTCCCCAATGGTGCAACCTAGTTTTTCCGTACCCGTTCACGGTTTTTGTCTTACCTTTCGGCACTTATCGGTAGCAGACTCGGCGGCGAAAGTCCATGCAAAACAGAATATAACGACTCCCGTAAAAATGCCATTACATTCATACCGAGCCGCCGACACGTCGCCAACACCGTCCAAAAACGTTCATGCCATTCATTCCCACGTGGAACGACGACGGAGACGGGATTATCGGTGACGGCTCGTTGGAATCGCAGGCGTTATCGAACGAAAGAAAAAGTCTCGAAGGAAGAACAAAAGGCATTGCGAGTGCGGCGACACAAGGTGATCCAACGATGGAACTACACGATCTCACCAAAACGCAGAAATAATTAACGGACTGTTCCTTGAGCGATAGCGAATTAAGTGTTCTTACCGGAGAACTCGGTAAGTTCAAGGGGTTCAACAAGCCGGAGCCGGACAGAGCGATTTTCGTCAATCGGAACATTCAAACGGTGTTCCGACCATTTGAGGTGCGGTAGGCGGCTCTTGCGTTCGTCATGATTTCACAGCGACACCACCTCTTTGCCGTTTCGTGTGGACAAGTGCATCAATAATGTCGTGTCGGTCGATTGAGTATAAAAACGCATCGACGTATCGGCATGAATGAAATTTGCCCCGCCGGGATGATTACTGCCGAAACCGGAAACGCCATGTCCCGCCGCCATTCCCCGAAGAGGAACTTTGTATATTTTGTCTTCACCGTCCTCCCCTTCTTCCAATACAATGTCCAGCGACTCCTTCGTTTGCCCTGCGTTGATGGGAAAATTTTGTGCCATCCCTTTGGAACTTGCCAGTGCCGTGATTCCGGCAGCATTGCTGATGACTGTCCCGCGCACCCAATTATAATGCGCTCCGTAGTTCGACCAAGAAATCTCCCCGAACAACAGCGTATTGGAAAGTCCATCGGTGATCGACGATGTTGAAATCTGTCCGCCAATGATGGTGATGCCGGTATTCGCAAACGGTCCGAGAATACTTTTGCCGACCGCCACATTTTTTTGCCGGGGATCGGTCGGATAAAACTTGCCAGTCGGATCGCGTCCGATAGCACCGGCAACACCGTAATAGTGAGACGCATACCGATCCATCGCATAGCCGGGAAGGTCCACCTGACGCTTGAAATTACTGGAACAGTAAAAAACTGGCACCGAAAAGAGTGCCAAATCTTCGATATTGTCAATCTCCTCCAACTTGTTCCGAATAGTCATCTGCTCGATGAAAGGAAGCAGTCTTACACGAAAACTGGTGTGGGCTTCATCAATTTTGTCGTCATCCGAAAAGTTTTTTTCGGGATCGAAAAGACTTTCGGCGGGGAATTCCTGATAGGCATCGTGGTAGTTATGCGCAGCAATGCCCAACTGCCGAATGTGATTGGCACACATCATTCGTCGTGCTGCTTCGCGAGCTGCCTGAACGGCGGGCAACAGCAAAGCAATCAGCATGCCGATGATCGCAATGACCACGAGCAATTCGACAAGGGTAAAGCCGGTTCGGATTTTGGGGAAATATCTGTGTTGAGTCATATTCAAACAAGGATTCGCTCGCTCGTGTTATTCTACCGTATTGACGGCGAAAGGGCAAGATATGCAAACAGTCCGAGCAAGTTTGTAGTGGCCGAATTTTTTCATGTAGTCCAGCGGTTGCATCGCGACCGCCTTCCCCTTCTCTGCGCACGACCATATACCGTAACCGGGCATAAATTGGTCATTTTGTCCGCCCCAACCCCTTTTAGAAAGCGGGGAACGGCGATTCCAGAAAAGTCCAATTTATGACGAGGGACAGTATAGCAACGATAATGCCAAATCCGTCAGTGCCGACCATATCTCTCCCAAGCCCTGTCGAAATAACGCATGCTTGTCCTCGTTCCATTAACGATCCTTAATTAGAGTTGTTCGGAAACTTGTTTTTCCCTTTTCCGACGGCTTTCATACACCATGCCTAACAGGATCATCGTATTTCGTTGCAGGGACAGAAAAAACAACCAGTTTATTCACCTACAGGGAAGAGCGGAAGTGAAATTAGCGATGTCGTTCTCTTAACTCGGAGATCACTCCCCTATCAGCGGGATCGTATAGACCATCGGTTCGCCGTCTGTTTCCGGCACCGCTGTCGCGCGAAGCATCATTTCCGTAACACCGGAATCGATCAACGCTTGACCGTTTCGTATCACGTAAACATGCTCCGCACGTCCAAATCCCTGCCGGGTAATCACGAACGGCACCGTTGGACGATCTCTGACTGTCAATCGGCATCTGTACGTGTACGCCTTGTCGCTGTTGTTGATGAATACCTGTACGACTTCAATATCTCCGTTTTCGTTCAGTCGGGAAGTAAATTCCATGAACACATCAGGGTTGCCGACCATCATTTCGTCATAAACATCGAACTCCACCGTTTCCGTTCCTGTCTGTCTGACGTGGTAGTGAAACGGACGGTGTCCCGTGTCGGCACGCGGCAGCAACGTTAAATCAAATGCTCCTTCTCCGACAAATCCCGACTCCAAATTCGACGTTTGCGACGGCGGGGTGATCGTCCAATCCCCCGCACGAGGTCCCTGAGGCATAATTTGATACGTCACGGGCAGTGCCGCATCATTGCGGTACGTAAACGGAATGGTGTGCGTGCGGTTCGGAACTGCCGAAATGATATTTTCATGCGTTTGCATACTCAATCGAAACTTGGCAACGTCGATATTCAATCCCGTTACGAATTTGGGAGTTTGCGACACGGAGATCGTTTGTGCATTGCCGAGTTGTTCGGGTGGAGTTTGCCTTCCCCAAACGTCGATGACTTCCGGTTCGCGTCCCAGATAGAGCGTTTCAATGACAGGTTGGTCGGGCGTTGCCCAATCATTCCAAACGACCATCACGCATCGTCCGCCCCCCATATCGAAGCAGTAGTTCGGACTTCGATTCGGCAACGTAATGCTTCCTAGCAACCGGCTGCCGGTGAGGAGCGTTGCCGTTGTCCGCCAGGGAAGGTAAAGTTCGTTCGGCGTGCCGTCGTGTCGGAGAATACCGATTTGGTCATCCTTCGGTGCCGTCAAAAAAATGGAGTCCATCCCGGCTGCTTTCAACAACACGAGGCTCCGCACGAAGTCGATGATTCGTGTTTCCAACGAATAATGATCGGCGTGGAGTGGAGTCACCGAAACACTCCGCCGAAAGGGTGCCGACGACATTCCGGCAAGCGTTGTTGCTGCTCGTTCGGGTGTTACCGAATCGTCAATCGGAAAATTGATAAACACATTGGGAAACGGAAATTGTCCGTCCGGTATATCCTGATACCAGTTCCACGTCATACCGATTCCGAAGCCGAATTCATCCTGATCGAACAACTTCTGAAATGCCTGAAAGCGGAGCATTCCGGCGGATGACATTTTGCCGTCGGGATCAAAGAACATGTCAATCAGACTTTGATCGGTATCGGAAGTCCATTGCCAATCTTTGACCAAGAGCGACAGCGTCCGCAATGTCGGTTGCAAACCGTCTCCCCAGAGTTTTGGATCGGCGCCGAGTATGGATGCCGCATTGATTTGACCGTGAGAAATTTTTGACCGAATGGACTCCGGCACCGGATTTAGCAGTCCGATCATATTGACCTGTTGCTCGGAGAATGTGTTACACAAACGGATCAATGCGTCCCGATGCTGCGGCGTTGTTTCCGCTGAAAGCCAAACGGGAAGTTTCAAATGCGATAAACCCGATTGAGCCAGCGTCGGCATCGAGTCAGCAATTTCGTCGAGCGTCCAACCGTCGAGTGTCCAACCGAATTCACCGCCGGGACGAAAAGCCCCCGGCGACATCACGGCAAAGGTCAACGGCTCGGTATGACTTAACGGATCATCGAACGTCTCATCGACGGGTAAACGGAGTGTTTGGATGTACGATTCCGGGGTGGCAACACGAATCCGGTAGAATCCGGGATAGAGAACTGGCAAATTCTGCCATGTGGCTGTTCCGACAATGACCTCTTCGGCATTTTGAGAGGTAATCACAAATCGGGCGGCGGGGTGATTGCCGATCATCAGGTCGGCTTCGGTGCGTTGACCAATCACACGCCCGGAATGGTCTTCAAGAAGAAATGAAACGGAATGTTGTGCCGGATCAAGCCCACGAAAATGACATTGGACACTCAATTCCCGTGTCGTGAAAAAAAGATGCTGGGGATTTGCCATTTCGAGAGAAATGGTCGGACTCTCCCGAATTTCAACGTTGGTGAAATGGACACGAGCGTTAAAGTCCTGCCGAGTGGTCGGCACCACGTAAAGCCCAACGGCAATGGATGTAACGTTCGAGATGTCCGCTGGAATCGGACCGATGGCAAGTTGTTGCCAACCGTTGGTGTTACGGATTTTTTTGGACTCGACAGTGCGAATGGGTTGTACGGAATCTTTGCCGTAAAAAGCGGCAACAACAAAAATTTCGTTGTGAACGAGAGTCGTGGTATCGGCGAAAGCCGAAACAGTGTAACTCATTCCGCCGCGAATAGGAATTTTAGGTGAATACGCTGCTGCTCCTCCGCCGTCGATGTTCATGCGGAGAGCATAGTTACCGAAGGGATTGGAATTTTCGGCAATTCCAATGTTGGGTCGATCGGGAAAGGCGATTCCGTTATCTGATCCTTTTTTTTGAGTCCAGTAGTCGGGCCAACCGTCGTTGTCTTCGGCATCGCTGGTTTTATCAAAGAGGCATCGGAAGATGAGTCCGCCGGAGAGACTTTGCCGTTGTTGTTGTCCCGGCAACAGTTGCGGTTGAGCAATCAGCGACCCGCCGAACGCAAAGCACAGGATAAAGGGAAAAATCAAACGCATCATTTTCAACATACGTCCAGTATAATGTAATGTTCGGTGTAGGGGAATAGTGTGCCAACTGCCCTTTTTCATTCCCACGTAGCGGCGGCAAGTCGGCTGTTGTACACCGACAAAATATCACTCTGCCGTAATATGCCCAACAGAACATCCGGTTGATCCGCCGAAACAATCGGCAATTCCGTAACATGTTCCAAAAAACACGTCCGAAGTGCCGTGTACAAGTCATCATTTGGTGCAATCACAATCGGTTCCGTTTGCGTGAGTCCCCATACCATTTGTCCACGCGACTGACTCAAATGCTGAAATGCTCCCCAAATATCGTTCGTGCTCACCATACCGACAAACTTTCCCTGCTCATCCAACACGGGAAACGCCGACTCCGGTTTCGATGCAATCAATTTGACCGCCTCCGTTATCGGCATTGACTTCGAAATGGCGGTCAATTTTTCATGCTGTTCGGCAAGCGCATCTTGCACCGACAGCACTTTTAGCAAATCGACCGAATAGTGTCCGAAATGGGCTCCGCTGTCTATCGGGGCTAAAACCTGTTCCTCATAAAGCGACGTGGTCGGCGATTGAATGGCAATATGCAACAGGTTCAACACAATCAGTGGAATGAGCAGTTCATAATGGAAGCCAGACATTTCACAAACGATAATCGCCACCGCAAAGGGAGCCTTAGCGATTCCAGCATAAAAGACCGACATACCGGCAAGAACACACATCACAATATCTGGCGGCGTGTAGGGAAGACCGAGGGATGCGAAGGCAATGTGTGTCAGATGTCCCAATGCCCCGCCGAGAAGCCCGCCAATGAAGAGGGACGGTGCAAAGAATCCGCCGCTCCCGCCGGACGACACCGTAAAGGCGGTTGCCAACATCTTCGGCAGAATGAGCGTTAGGATCAGCAGGAAGGGCAATCCTTCGTTCAGTAGGGAGGGCATCCATTCGTAACCGCCACCGAAGACCTGCGGAAAGACCAAAGCGATGCAGCCGACCAAAAAACCGCCGAGTGCCGGTCGAAACCAGTCGGAAATCGGCAGGCGATTAAAAAAACGGTATCGCAATTCACGAACGAACATCACGAACAGCAGTCCCGCCAGCGCGATGATTGGTACGAAAAACAGAAGCATCAGGGAGTCGAGCGGTGCGTGAATTCCCGTTGCATGAGGCAATGTGATGAAATGAACATCTCCGTGAATATGACGGAAAACCGAAAATCCGACGATGGAGGCTAAAATACAGGGCAAAATTGCCGACATTTGCAATGCGGAACTGGCGTAAAGCACTTCGACGGCAAAAAATGCGCCGCCGAAAGGGATCTGAAAGAGTCCGCCAATCGCCCCGGATGCCCCTGCCAACATCAGCGTTCGCCGATCTCGCTTGTTCAGTTGCAACCCCAATGAAAGGCAATGGGATGCCCAGGAGCCGAAGAGCATGACGGGTCCTTCAAACCCGGCGGAGCCGCCGCTCCCAAGCGTCAGAAAACTGGATGCCGTTTTTGTAACGGGAACACGGTTACGGAGCGTACCGTTGCGGGTATGAAAGGCGCGGATCATGTGATCGGTACCGTCGCCAAAGGCTTCGGGAGCAAAGGTACGGACGAGAATACCGCAAAACAAACCGCCGAGGGAGGGAACGAGCAGGATGAGAATCCAGTATCGTGGGAGTACGAGGGGACCGAATTGATCTTTTCTTGGTGCTGTTTCAAATGCTGCACCGGGCATGGGACCTGATGTTGCGGTATAGTCTTCGGGACTCGGCAAATTGATGCCGATAGTAGGATAGACCAAAGGAATGGTCGTCTTGACTTTCAAAAAAACCGTGTAGAGTCCGGCGGAGCAGAGTCCAGTGAGACAACCGATGACAACGCAATAGACGAGCAGTTTACCGGAGGCATTCCAATCGAATCGGTATCGGATACGTTCAGAAAAAGATGTCTGCGGATATCGATTGCCTTCCATGAATTGCCAAAGCGAGAGGACAACTGAAATAATAGGAAAAAGGAACAAGTACGTCAAGAGAGAATGGATGGAAAACGGTGTTGTTTTTGTCGAATTGCGTCAACACATCGCCGCCGTTTTTTGCCCTGCAAAAGCGAGTCGTGTTATTCGTTTGGTGAAAAACATGACTCACTCGATCCCAGTACTTTATCTCTGCCTATTGCAATGGCAGTACTACTGCCATGTAAGCGTTGCCATGATGTCCTCCAACTGTTTTTTCTCCGAATCATCCATCCACGTGAGGGCAAATATCATTGCAAAACCGTTTTTGAGATATATCAGATACTCTTGTTTAATGGGGACTCCATTGGCAGAAAATGAACTTTCAAATGACGCAAATTCCGCTCCACCGATTTTTTTGGTAGTATTCGGTTTTAAGACTATGCTGGGAATTGCCTTTCTGGCGTTTTGACGGGAAATCTCGACGTATTTGTCTCGAGTCACTTTCACACCCGAAATGTTTTCCACTGATAACATAATATTCGGATTAAACTCTTCTTTCGCTAGGGCTTCTTCCTCCGTATAACGCATCACGAATACTAATGGAGCAGACGTAACATCCGCTATTTTTTGTATTCTTTTCGCTTCTTCCAGGTTGACGAAATCTAATTCTTGCACTTCTTGCGTAGTGATAGCCATCTCTGCCTTACTGGCAATGTGCCAGTCGCCCGGTACGGTAAAGGAGAAACCGAAAAAGTCATTGCGGTAGGTGGAACCCGTCCAAGTGCCGTAATCGAAGTTCGCGGGAATCTTTCGGGAATTACACCCTGCCGCAAGGAAAACAGTAAAAAGAAGGAAGAGGGCAACAGACAGCGAAACAAATTTTTTCATCGGACACGTTCGGGGGTTAGTACATGACGCAGACCAGTATAGTGAATAACACGAGGAAGTCAACACGAGGATTGCAAAGTCATCGTAATCCGAGAGTATTGAGAGCGTTTTTTGGAGTCCATTGAATTTGCTCTGCTCTCGCCCGCAAAATTTTCTCCGAGCCCGGAAATAATCGCAACACAGAAATCGCTGCATTCGTTAACGACGCAAAGACCGGTGCCCAACCCGGTCGCTTCGTCCAATGACGATCCTCCTCCCACCAACGATCCTTCACAAAATGCAAACAGTTCTCCACCTGCCAATGCCCACGAATCAACTGCAACAACTTCTTCGGCGTGACCTTCGACGGATCAAGACTCGTAATGTAAAACCTGCGCTCATGAGATCATACCAGAGTCAATTTATCTTGCCATCAAGACATCTTTTCGAACGGAAGATGCGCCCTTAGTAGCACAAGTTCGCTCGTCTCCGCTGCGCCCTTATACCCTTATTTAGCAACAAGATAAGGATATAAGGGCGCGTTGTGGAGGAAAACTCATGCTACTAAGGGCGCACCAATTCGTGTAAAAAAACGTTGATAAGGATTTCAGGCTTGCCGTCTTTGTCGAGTCCTTGGCAACAGGTTTTTCCGTCCACAGCGGCGGCGAGAAACTCTTCGTCTTCGAGGAGCGGCAAGAGCCAGGCGGCGAAGTGTTGTCGAAACTCTTGGAGGGAAAGTCCGGCAAGTGTTCGGGAAATGCAGGTCGCACTGGGCGGTGCGTCTCGGTCAAAGCCGAGAGGTTCTTTGAGTGTATTCCAATTGGTTTCAGCCCAGCGGACGAGAACTGCCATTTCGATGATTTGAGCGAGCATTCCGAGAAAGACGAGGGAGCAGAGAGCGGCGAAGGGATGCCGCACACCACGCGGATCGCGGGGATCGGTCAGGTCGTGAAAGATTTCAGGCAAAACAGTCAGGGCGCAAGCGTTGCGTGCGGAATTCATTGGTTCCTCCGTGAATGAGAAAGGGACTGTATCTTCTCTTGATACGTCTCTCAACGGAAAATGTTTGCCAAATTCCAACAAAAATATCGAAATTCGACTTTGCAATCCACGTGAAGTTCCATCTTGAAAATTTTCGAACAGTTCGTTACACTATATGCTATCTGGCTCTATCGAGATTTTCATTTTACCCAATAAATCGCTATGACTACGACCTACAAACGCTCCACCGGGTTCACTTTGTTGGAACTCCTGATTGCAATGGCAATTATTGCCATCCTCTTTGCCTTCCTGATTCCCGTCGTGATGAGGGGATATCAACAATATCGTTCAAGAGAGGCGGGGGTCGCTATCAGACTTATTCAGGGATACCTTCAAGACTTTCAGGTCGAACATGGGAGATACCCAACGAACGAAGAGGGACTCAATGCCCTCATCTACGTTCCCGATAACGTAGGAGTTGTACCCACGATGCAACAGCCCGGTATGGGTGATCCTACAGCGATGGACCCGGCACTCTCCGGCGGAATGATGGGACAGAGCCAAAGTATCGGTCCAGAATCGCTTATGAATCCTATGAATACGAATCCTACTGGACAACTCGGCATGCTGGGCGGCGGGATGGACCCTATGGCAGCAGGTCAAATGGCAGGTCAACCACCAATGCCCGGCGGTATGCCCGGCGGAATGGACCCAGTGACCGGTATGCCCACGACTGATCCTATGGGGGGAACAAGCGGCGGAATGATGACTTCCACTTGGACACAGCCCTTTCACAATCCGCAACTTTACAGGCAACAACGGCCACGTTCGAACGCCTACATGAATGTCAAAAACTTGCGTGATCCCTGGGGAGAACCCTACCGGTATGATGCTTCGATGACCTACTATGGAGTGAATCAATATACCGGCGAGTCGAGACCTGCGATTTGGTCGGCGGGTCCCGACAAACAAGACGGTACGGACGACGACATTCGCAACTGGTTGCCAGAGGAGACACAGCAAAAACTTCTTCTCCGGCAACAACAGATGCAGCAGATGCAACAGCAGGGGGGGGGACAATTTGGCGGCTCTCAAAGCATCGGAGGAAACAATTTGATGAATGATCCGAATAATCCGATGATGCAAAACCCCGGTATGCCGATGCAAAATCCCGGTATGCCGACGCAAAACCCCGGTATGCCGATGCAAAACCCCGGTATGCCGATGCAAAACCCCGGTATGCCGATGCAAAATCCCGGTATGCCGACGCAAAACCCCGGTATGCCGATGCAAAACCCCGGTATGCCGATGCAAAATCCCGGTATGCCGACGCAAAATCCCAGTATGCCGATGCAAAATCCCGGTATGCCGCAGATGTAACAAAAGGAACTCCATCATGAGTCAAACCCA
>Ga0082212_10007438_pt1 | contig 14479 bp, 16 predicted proteins | sample TergutNt197P3_FD_71548 | JGI IMG/M metagenome (GOLD analysis project Ga0082212, IMG submission 71548) | Neocapritermes taracua P3 segment gut microbial communities from Petit-Saut dam, French Guiana - Nt197 P3 | ecosystem: Host-associated > Arthropoda: Insects > Digestive system > Gut ... | reverse complement strand
GGTTTAATTTAACGGTAATCGTAATTTGTCACTCTGACTCGTCACTTTCATATGTTGAACTTGATTTCACTTGTATTTTTATTCCGTTTGACAACTCATTCCATTGTTGACAGAGCCACTCCGAGTTTACAAGTATCCATGCTTTAATCAATTTTTGGTTCTTGCTTGCTAATTTACCAACAATCATTTCACCCGTAAGGATTGAAAAAGAGGCTTCAATATCCCGATATTTCACATGAATGTGGGGTTCGTGATGTCCGCACCGTTCGTTAGATTTAATAAAAATTTCCATCTTGCCGAAAGTAGCAATTCGTCCATAGAAGAATCCTGATAACCAACTGTCTTTTGGCTTTACCTCAAATAGTTTCGTGAACTCACGAAGTTTTTTCTTGTCTTTTCTGCTTAACTTCAAAACATCTCCCCATTAAAACACTTCTGCATCAGCGACTTATACAACAACTCCAACCGCTCCAACTCCGACTGCATTTCCGCTTTCGACTTATCGACCGCACGAACAAAGTCGGAGAATTGGGTTTGGAGGTGGAGGGGCGGTACATAAATTTCTGTTACTCTTATTTTTGATAACAGTAAATTCGGTTGTGCTGAAGCACTCTCGACTCTGTACATACTTGGATTTGTAATATAACAGTATTGAAGAAATATTGGCAGTATAAGCTGTTTATTCGCCTTAAGTAAGGCAACGCTTTTCTGTAAAAGTGTGTTATTTGTCCGTAAATCTTTTGCCATAGCGTTTTTTCCGATTGTAGCACCAGTGTTGACGATAACCAAATCGCCAATTTCAAGGTTGCACCTTTTATACGACTCGTGAAAATCCTTTGGTGTAATCTCTGGAGCGGTTTCGTAATGAATTTCTCCATTAGAGATTTCTCTTGCCCCAACAAAAAAGAATCCCGAACCTACTTCAACAACACAACCGCCGTGTTTCCCGTCTGTAATTTTATTGCATAGTTCCCCCAACGCCCTCACTTCCCACCCCATTGGATTTCTCACAGGGTCGCCGAACATCTCCACAAACCGCGACTTAACAAGCAAATCCAACATCGCAATCTGCGACTTGCGTTTCTCAATCAGCACACTCGCACGGTCGAGAACGTCGGCGATTTTCTGTTGAACTGGGAGTGGCGGAAGTGGGATTATCATTTTTCGCATGGCGGCTTGATTTAACTTTGCTCGTGTTGTGCCATTGATTAACTTAGACACATCGTAAAACATTATAGAATAGCACAGATAATCAACATCAAGCATACTTTTGGGTTTTAACACATGAGCATGGTTATTAACCCAACATTTTCCCGAAACTCTATACGCAATTGGTCTATCTTTTGAACCAAAATTACCACCATCTTCAGCTAACAAAACAAGCTCATCATCGAATATAAAATCGTCAACATAATCTTGAATCCCGTTTGCACCATAATAAGGATATATTCCTTTTTTTCGTTCTGATGCAGTTATCGGGACACGCATATTGTCTAAAATCACACATACATCACCCAACTGCACCAAGTCCCACTTACTCATTTTCCACATTCTCCCTATTCATCAAGCATTAACTGTGTTGACGAATTTCTAAGTTTTTTGATTTCCTCACGTTCGACAGCCTGTATACTCTGAGCGGGTGTCGGTAGATTTTCAGGCAGGGTTGTTCCCATTTCAATCATTGCATTTCTGATTTTTTCGGCAATTTTATAATGAATCTCGTTCGCATCAACCGCAGTTGAGGCATTATCTAATTTCAGCTTTTCCTCAGTCTGTGAAATGCGGAACAAATTAGCAATTAACTCGGTACTTCCCATAAAATCAAGGATTTTCTCGTTTTTATCCAATCCTTTACGCTTGTGAATATCGGCAACAGTCAAACCGCCATACAGCCCCGAATAACCCGAATTTTGAAAAATCGCAAATTCCTCATCGGTAATCACTCCTGCATTTCGAGCCGCCTCCGCCAAAAGCTGATTCCACTGCTTGATATTTCCACGAACCACGAGCCGCTTGTTGTTCTCGTCAAGCTGATTGAACGTGTCGGCTAATTCTTGCCGCCGTGTCTGAATAGCGAAATACGTCTGACCGAGTGCAATCACTTCTTTGCGAGGGTCACCGTTTTGCACGATTAGATAGCAAGCGTACCGTGTCAACTTGTAGTCGATGACATTTTTGGTTTTGCTGACCTCAGCAAAACCTATTTCTTCTTGATTTTTGCGAGGTTTTGACGGCATTTCGACTGCTTTAGCAGTTTCAAAAAAATGTTCTGAAACCGAATTGTCACTGTTTTTACAGGCAAGCATAGCCCTGTCAATGACTTTTGAGAAATTTCGCCATTGAGTGTATTCTAATGCCGTCTGCAAATCTCGTGCAGACCAGTATTCATTGCCATTTTCGTCAATTTGTTTGATATTTTCAAAAGATTCATATTCTTTTGCTATAAGTTTAGCCATTCAACAACCCCTCCAACTCTTGCAACCCGCCTTGAATCTCCTGCTCAATTGCGTTAATATCGGCGAGAATCTCACTCGGCATGGGGTAAATTTCCTCAACATACGCACTTTTCTTGTACTTGTTAATCGACAAATCATAACCATTATCCACTATTTCGGATTTCGGTACAAGGAAAGACTGCTCTGTTCGCTCACGGTTAATTTCGGCATTGAGATTTCTGAAACGTGCGATTATATCGGGAATGTCGTTTTGTTCAATTGGTACACGCTTATCGTCAAGGCTGTATCCGTCCGACTGCATATCATAGAACCACACATTGTCAGTGCCGCCCGCTCCTGTCTTGGTGAAGACAATGACAGCGGTGGAAACTCCCGCATAGGGTTTGAACACACCCGAAGGCATGGAAATAATCGCCTCAAGCCTGTGATTTTCAACGATTTCTTTGCGAATATTCACATGAGCCTTACTCGAACCGAACAAAACACCGTCAGGCACTATAGATGCACAACGTCCGCCGTTCTTGAGCATACGCAGAAATAACGCAAGAAACAACAGTTCTGTTTTTTTGGTTTTTGCGACTTTAATCAGATTAGTTGAAACAACATCATAGTCAAGACTGCCCTTGAACGGCGGATTCGCTAAGATTTTCGTGTATACGCCGTTGTCGAGGTTTTGGTCGGATAAACTATCACGGTAAACAATATGCGGATTCCCAATTCCGTGGGTCATCATGTTCATCGCACCGATTCGGAGCATGGTTCTGTCCATATCGTACCCAGTGAACATATCGTTATCATAATGGGTTTTCGCCTCTTTGTTATAGAAAATATCTTCGAGAAATTTCTCTTTGAGATGCTCCCCCGCCGCCACCAAAAATCCAGATGTTCCGCAAGCAGGGTCGCAGATTGTATCGCTTGGTTGCAATTCAAGAAGTTCCACCATCATGCGGATTATATGGCGTGGAGTGCGGAACTGCCCATTCGTACCCGCAGTCGTGAGCCGTGAAAGCATATACTCGTACAAATCACCACGAACGTCCTTACGGTCGGGCGATTTCTCCACTAACGCATAGAGTTCATCTAACGCAGTAACGATTTTCTCAAGCAATTGCGGGGTCGGGAGCTTGAAAATCGCATCGTCCATATACTTGGCATAAGTGCTTGCGTTATCGGCGTGTAATGATTTTATAAACGGAAAAACCTCGCTCTGCATACTCCGATACATGACTTCGGCGGGTTTGTCCCGCAGTGCCGACCACTTGAGCGACTCTTTACCCGCAAAAATGCTCTCGTAAGAAACTCCGAGCATTACACTGTCTTTTTTACGAGCATCGTCCATCGAATCAAGGTCACGAATGAACATAAGGTATGTAATCTGCTCAATTACATCAAGCGGATTAGTAATCCCGCCCGTCCAGAACATCTCCCAAAGACGGTCGACTTTGTTTTTTATTTCGCCTGTTATCATATATGTTAATCCTTTTCATCGGTAATTGATACATACTTATTCACTATATATCATAGCACATTTTGACGAAAAAAGCAATCCTTTCCGTGAAAATCTTCAAAATTTATTTCCACGGACAACTTTTATTCTCGTCCGCTCCCGCATATCCTCTACAAAAGGAGGATATGCCCAATGTACAAGCTAATCCACACAATCGAACAACTTCAATCATATATAGCCGACTCAAAATTAGTAGCCTTTGACTTCGAGACTGCTCCGACCGAGCAATACCGCACCGAAACCAAAGCCTCTCTCGACCCGCATAAATCCCACATCGTTGGGATTTCATTTAGCATTGCCGAAGGCGATGGAGTCTACCTCCCACTTGCCCACCGAGTCGGCGAAAATGCCGCCGCCCCCGAAAAAATATGGGACTGGCTCGGCGAGTTTTTCACCAACCCCGAAGTCACAAAAATCGCTCACAATCTCGCCTTTGAATCGGCATTCCTCTACGCAAAAAACATCGTAATCCAAGAACCGTGCTACGACACAATCGCCGCCTCGCAGTTGATGTACAAGAATGAGAAGGAATTCCGCACTCTCAGCGAAAGCGGACTGAAAACCATCGTCCCCGAATTCTACAAAGAGAAACTGCCGTCTTTCGCCGAAACAGTCGGGGAGCGGCATTTTGACGAACTCGACCCCGCCGACTCCAAAACAATCAACTATGCCTGTGCCGATGCGGATTACGCTCTGCGGCTGTATAACACGTTCAACAACTACTTTGACCGATTCTTGCCCAACCACCGATTCATCGTGGAAAAAGTGGAATCACCAACCGCCGTTTATGTAGGAATCATGCGGTACAACGGACTGCCAGTCGACCGTCAACTTATGGTTGAGAAACGCACTGAAGTCGAGCGGGCGGTTGTTCAGACAAAGGGAAAGATTGAGTACATAATCGGCGGCAATATCGAGCCGAGTGGTGACCGCAGACTCGGCAATCGACAACAGGAGATTGAGTTCCATTATAGGGTTATCGGGAAACTGCCAAATTCGGTATGTTCCCTATAACGCGACCTCGTAGGTTCCCAATAAAGCTATCCCTGCCCAATCGGAGATTTAGGCAGCACTCGCGAATTCTCACACCACGCGAAAAACTCGTCCATAAGCGGCTTGAGTTTCTTGTCACGAGCCTCGTGCCGTTCATCGGCGGTCATCTCCGCAAACTTCCGCTCCAAAGCGAACAAACAATCACAAAAATGCTTGCCTTGAAACGCGGCAGTTCCGATTCGTTCATGCTCCGGAATGATTTTCAGCGCGTCATTAAATTTTCGTCGGACATGAGCCCAACACCCGACAACCGTGATGTTATCAGGCAAATCATGATAGCCGTCGTAGCCGTCTGTGTGCAGAAATCCCTTAAAATCTTTCAAGAATTTCTTCGGATTTTCGGCTTTGCGATTCGGTTGATACTCGTAAATGACGATGTGATTTTTCGCGTCGCTGCCCGTCCGATACAACCAAATATACGACTTGCTTTGAGCCTTTTTGCTCGGCTCGTTGAGCACCTGCAACGTCGTTTCATCGGCGTGGAGATTTGAGTGCGCGAGCAACAATTCGCACATTCGGACATAAATCGGAACAATCCAATCCAAAGCAGATTTAATCAGCCAATTTGACATGGTTTGCCGCGATAAAAGAATTCCGTTTCGCTCCCATTCCTGCGCCTGTCGATACAGCGGAATGCCCATCACAAACTTCTGCGACGCGACGTGCGCGACCGCTTCGGGTGACGCAACGGAAAAGCTGATTCCGACAATCACGGCTTTATGTGCATCAAGTGCGGCTTTGTCGGTAGTTCTGTATTTGTCGAGCGGAGCAGTCTCAAAGTCGAATGCGACAAGGGTTGCCCCGCTGAGATAGATTTGCAGTTCTGCAAGTGTGTGGATTAGTTTGTACATGAGCGGTCTCCTTATAAATCCGTGTTTATAAAGGATATGCTTGTACGGTGGGGAATATTGATTGTTCACAAAATAAAATCATAGATTTGAGAACAGATTACTTTATTTTACTTTCTACCATAAAACAATTTACGTCAATTCCGTTACTTCTCATATAATCCGTTCCCCATTCACACATTGCATCTAAAATCGGTTTAATGCTTTTTCCTAAATCGGATAATTGATATTCAACTTTCGGCGGCACAACAGGATAAACCGTCCGTATAACTAAATTATCTTTTTCAAGTTCTCTAAGCTGTTGCGTGAGCATTTTCTGTGTCGCTTGTGGAATAAGTCGCTGTAATTCACCAAATCTCCGAGTAGAATCAACCAAATGCCATAAAATAATAGCCTTATATTTGCCGCCAATCATTCCGATGGTAGCCACAACAGGGCAGTTTGTGTTGTTGCACTCTTCACTCATATTGCTCTCCAATTCTTAATACTTACTTTTTGGGTACTATGCCACATTAAAGTGCGTACTTGCATTTATTTCAATACATGATATTATAGTATCATAAGCTATTGAAAATGTCAAGGCTTGAAAATCGGGAAAGGAGGGATGAGCATGAATATTAAGAACATAAAACTCAGTATGGTAGAGGACGGAAGTTGCAACAATCCACACTGTAAGTGTCCGAATTGCAAGTGTGGCGATAACTGTCAGTGTAAACCCAATGAACCATGCCCCTGTGGTTGCGATTGCCACAAATAATTAAGTTTTGCCCCTCATCAATTGTAAAGATGAGGGGCAAAACATCAACAGACTTTATTAAATCAATCGCTCTTTCAACTTCAAAACCTTTTCTTCAATCGCTTTTATTATCAGCTTAAATTCATCATCACTCTTGCCTGTAGGGTCATCAAGCCCCCAATTTTCAGCATACTGCGAGGGAACATGAGGACAACTCACATTGCACCCCATAAAAATAACAACATCGGGGGCGGGAATATCCTCAAGCAGTTTATTTCGCTGTGTTTTTTCCATGTCAATTCCGTATATGTCTTTAATCAACCTAACCGCATCGGGGTTTATGTGGGATTTCAACGCCGTTCCCGCCGAATAACTCTCGAACACATTGGAGGCTAATTTCTTACCGAGAGCCTCAGCCATTTGACTGCGGCACGAGTTATGAACACAGATAAACGCAACTTTCGGCTTGCCGTCTACTTTCAATTCGGGTTTATAACTTTCAAAGTTATAATCCAAATCTAATATACCATCATCACCGAAGTAATGAATCGCACCAACAGGGCATTTACGCTCACACCCGTGACAGCCATGAATACAGCCGTTTCCGTACACCACTTTGGGCTTTCCTGTTACATCGTCTGGCTTAAATACTCCGTGATTGCACATATCGTTGCAGACCATGCAACCTGTGCATTTGTTCTCGTCAATGACGGGATACCAACCTTTACTCATTTTGAATGTCCTCCAAATTTATTTAGTATTATAGCAGTCGTAAAACTGTCTATAATTCTTAAACCATTTCAATTGCATAACCGCAACAACCTTCAACACAAAGACCGCAATAAGTACATTTATCATAGTCAATTTCCACCCTCACATAAGGGTCGCCTACTGGAAAAGGATTTTCCTCAGTTCCGATTTGACCGACTTTACATTCATTCCAATCAGGTGTTGCGAGGTCGCCGACTAATCCCGCCGCACACATAGGGCAACGGTCAAAATTGTCCGTAAGTTCTTTGTCAAGCATCGGTTCTTCAACCCTTACAAACCTTATCGCATTAACGGGGCAGGCTGTTTTTGCAGTGCAGATTTTAATATCTGCAAAACATTTCTTATGGTTTACTACTGGTTTCATTTTTGATTCTCCTTATATTTTTAATAATTTATCGCCTTTAATATCATCTCCGCTCCAAGCAATCACAGCAAAGTTACCGCTTGTATGCGTATCGACCTTATTAATCCAGTGTATCTCATTTCTCGCCTTTGCGGAAAGTAGCTTGTTAGTCGTGCCTGTTTGATAAAACGATGAGTTAATCACCCACCACTTCACGGAAATTTCGGCACGTTTCAAATCCTCCTCTAACCGTATTGCCTCATAAACTGGCGTAGTTTCAGCGAGTGTAACAATGATTACTTCTGTTTCGTCAGCATTGCGAAGTCGAGGGAGCAGTTTTTTCACCGATTCGGGAATATCGCCCTGTGTGCGTTTCACTTCACGGTGATAACTTTGCGTTGCATCAAGCAATAAAAGAGTGTGTCCTGTCGGAGCGGTATCAATCACAACAATCTCATTCTCAGATTTTTCTACCACTTCTGCAAACGCACGGAATACTGCAATTTCCTGTGTGCATGGCGAACGCAAATCTTCCTCAACATAAGCGACATCATCTTCCGACATGGTTTCTCGTGCTTTTGCAAGCACTTCTTCTTGATAGCGTTTCAGTTCTGCCTTCTCGTCAATATGGCTCATGGTTATATTACTATTCTCGTCCATAACGAATTTAAGATGTGCGGCAGGGTCGGTGGTAGTCAAGTGTACTTTTTTTCCCTTTTTCGCCAATCCCATAGCAATCGCCGCCGCAATCGTGGTTTTACCGACACCACCTTTACCCATTGCAAAAATCACTTTTTTATTGGAAGTGTATAAATCCTCAACAACGTCTTTCAACTGCGGAATATTTTTGGCGGCAATTTTCTCATCACTGACAGAATAACTGTCGCTTGTAAGAAACGAACGCACATTATCTATTCCCGTTATATTATAAGCACGGAGCGGAATAGCGTAGGTTTTAACATCTTTCAATTCACTCGGAATATTCGACAATGCTTTACGTTGTTTTTCATGTAGACTTTCAGAAATATCATCATCATATTCACTGATAACGCCGTTAATCACCAACGCTTGATTTAACACACCTAACTCAGCGAGTTCCCCTGCGGCTCTCTCCGCCTCTTTTAACGGCGAGGAATCGGGGCGGGAAACAAGAATAAGCGTAGTCAATTTGCCATCTGCGAGTGTTTCCACCGCTCTTTTATATACATCCTTACGTTCTTCTAATCCCGATAATTGTCCTAAACAAGACGCTCCGTGAGTGTTTTCGCTTATGAAGTTACTCCAAGCTGACGGCAACTGCAACATCCGCAGGGTGTGTCCTGTGGGGGCAGTGTCGAATACTATATGGTCATATTCTGCCTGTGCTTTTTCGTCTGTAATAAAATCGGAAAACTCATTAAATGCGGCGATTTCTACTGTACAAGAACCCGAGAGTTGCTCTTCCATATTAGCGATTACAGAGTCGGGTAATTTTCCACGATACGGCGAAATCACCTTTTCCCGATACTCTGCCGCCGCTTGTAACGGGTCGAGATTGGCAACAACGAGATTTGGCACATCTTTGATTGATGTACCCTTGCTCGATAGTTCCGTGCTGAATACGTCCTGCAAATTCGATGCAGGGTCGGTACTGATTAACAAGACCTTTTTTCCATTATCCGCAAGAGTAACAGCAGTAGCACAGGCAACTGAAGTTTTGCCGACACCGCCTTTTCCTGTATAAAACAAATATTTTGTAAGGTTAAGTTTTTGCAAATTGAATAATTCCATTAAAATACTCCTAAATAAAAGTTAGAATGTTATCAAGAAATAGAATCCGACAACAAATAAGATACCCCCTGCAATCCATCGAACAAATTTCTCTGCTTTTTTCGGCAATAAGAGTGCTTTGCCTATTGATACACCAAATATAATCGCTCCGAGAGGTAAGCTGAACCCGATAGCAAACATGAAAAGCAACAGTACCGCTTGGAAGATATACTGTTGAAGTATAGCAACACCAACTACGATAAAGATAGCAGGGTTGCAACACAATGAAGTAACTGCAATAAGCCCTCCGAGAATAAGCCCTGTCAAGATTTCGTTTGATGTCTTAACACGATTTTTCACGCCGTCTAATTTACCCACAGACAGCTTAAAAGGCAGAAGTTTTAATGTAGCCAACCCAAAGAAAATTAGTACAACTCCAGCGAAAATCGTCCAATATCTACCGAGACTTGTGTTTGCAGTTTGCCCTATAAATCCTGCGACACAGCCGATTATCACCAATGAAATAATCGCTCCGAAAGTGAAAAATAATGCTGTTTTAAGAAATTGCTTTTTATTAGCACCTTCCTGTGTACCCGAATAGCCGACCAATACTCCTAAGAGCGGTAATCCGCAACAAGCAGTAGTGGCGGCACTCAAAACGCCAAGCACCACTGCAAGCAACAATCCCAAAGGCTGTGTCGCTGATTCTTGTAATGCATTAGTAACTGATTCAAGCATAATCAACGTCCTTTCTCATTCTAACAACAACCATTGGGGTCACAGGCGGCAGGGTCGCAAGATGACAGATATGCCTCTAATAACTTTTCTTCTGTTATGTTTGCACAGAGAACGAATTGTACACCACCGCCTTTGGTCATAACCGCAATAGCAGGTGTATTGGTTGCCTCTGCGAGATATTCATAATCTGACGAACCGTATTGTATAGTGTAAAAACCTACTGTAACATTACTTTTCTTGAGAGATTGTTGGGCATTAATTGAACTTTGATTTGCTCTGCTGTCAATTAAAACATCTTCCGAATCGGGTATAAAAACAAATACGGCATCATCGTTTACAGCTAAATCGTTCAATTCATCAAACGAATTTATCAATATCCCAAATTCGCTCGGCGTTGCATTATTTCCCGACGGATTACTATTTGAATTTGATTGCCCGAATCCAAAAGTCCCGCCACCATTTTCGTTGTTTTCATTAGCAGTTAATAACTTAAACCCCACTATTCCAACAACCGCTAACGCTACAATCACGAAAATTAACACCTTTATATTGTTTCGTGCTACAGGCTTTTCGCAATCACAAGAACCGTTTTCACAGCATGGCACTGAGTTTGTTGTCGTTTCTGTTATGTTGTTTTTCTTTTTGCTTTTGTTTTTCTTTGACTTTTTCATGGAATTGACCACTCCTTATTTTTTTATTGCCGATATTTTAGCAACAACCGCTACCGCCGCTACAGCAAGCACCCGAATTACTCGGTGTTTCCAAAAGATAATCAGCGGGAATGTTCAGCCACATTACGATTTCGGCATTTGTCGGGTATGCCTTTGTTTTAACGATTTTTCCGTCAACAATCGTAACTGGAAGTACATCTACTCCATCATCATTGAGCAGTTTGCTGATTTCCGCATTATCAACAAACGCCTGCGGATTGCTTTTCAGATTGCACCTTTGCAGTGTTATACCATTCTTTTTGAGGTTGTTCACTACAGTGGAAATGCGGATTAATTCGGGGTCAACGCTGACACCACATACTCCTGTGTCACAGCATAGTGCGGGTTCGTAAATCTCCATTTTTGGTACAGACATAATAAATTCTCTCCCTATAAAATATTTTTTTAGATTTTCTGGCAATGTGTAAGCTGTTTCTGCTTTTTCCATATTGCCATATAAAACTTTCAGAATACCGTCCACGATTGCGGCGGTTGGTGGTTGAGTGTATTCTTCCCCCTCATAGACGAACACACGGCAGTCAATACTGCAACCTGCTAAATCACCGCAGTTTTCACACTCGTCCTCGACTAATTCACCGCATATATCAATGCCGTTTACTCGGATTGTTGGTGAACTGATAAATTGATACTGCACGGCTAATTCATTTGTGTCAATATTAACTTTGTTGATTGTTACATCATAATTCAGTGTTTCAAAAACAGGGGTTAATTTTTCTACTGCCTCGTCCAGTGTTTCGCCTGTTGCAATACACCTTTCGCAGATACTTAAATCGAGGAACAGGAAGTCAATTGTTAATTTTTTCATCTTGGTCTCCTTTACAGAACATAAATTTATAAACCGCATAAGCTAATAATGCTCCGATTATTTGCATAGCGATAAACACCAAACCATCAATCGGTCTTATTCCAGCCGCAGAATCGGTAAACATTCGTGCAATTGTAACTTGCGGATTTGCAAACATTGTGGAGGATGTAGCCAGTAGTTGCCCACCTACTAAAAGCCCAACAATAATTGATATTTTGTTTGAGTTATTTTTTACAAGCATTAAAATCGCAAGCACAAGAATAAAAGAACCGATTATTTCAGCAAGGTATATGTAATCACTTCGCACGGAATTAGAAACAGTGAATATACCGCTGACTTCATTAAAGAACATAAGATGAGTTAATGCTGTTCCCGCTAATCCTCCGAAAATCTGAACCAAAACATATAATGCAGCTTTGGTTACGCTTACTTTCTTCTCAAGTGTCATAATCATAGTAACAATCGGGTTAAAATGTGCTCCCGAAGTAGAACCAAATATCTCAATTAACGCACAAAGCACAAATGCAACCGCAACAGCATCTGCGATTACCGCAACACCTATGGGGCATTCTAATACCGAAACGAACAAAATCATCGGTGAAATCGCCGCCATTACTAAAAACATTGAACCAAAAAACTCAGCACACATTTCTGCACGATTTATTTGATTATTCTTTTTCATATACTCAATTTTCCTCTTTGCAAATGCAACTGTCATTGTTAGTTGTTATAGAATCCAATATTTTTTTGAAATCATTTACTTTGTTTTCGTCTAATGAGTAATATATCCATTTCCCTACTTTTCGCCCATTTACCAATCCGCAATCACAAAGAATCTTCATGTGGTGAGATAATGTAGGCTGTGTGATTTCAAACTTCTCTAAAATATGACAGGCACATAACTCTCCGCATGAGAGCATATCGACTATCATAAGTCTGTTTGCATCTGAGAGGGCTTTGAATAATCCGACGTTTTCTGTGTATTTATCGTTCATAATTAGTAAACCTCATTGTAATATAGATATGCGTCTATACAAGCATTATATACCACACATAGACGATTGTCAATAGGTTTTTGAAAATTTTTTATTTTTATTTACTGGTAATAACAAGAAAACGGCGACAATGAGGCTTTGTTGTGCGAATTTTCGGGGCTACGAAACTATGGTCTGAACAAAAGCCCACCGAGCTGTCAAAAAAGCTATTATTCTGTCGGGTAACGAACAAATAACTCGTAGTATGATGATTTTTGAGATATAAAACAATGGTATGAAGAAAAGCCCACCGATTTGAGCAAGAAAATCCGTTCTTCATTCAAAACAAAATCACAGCAAGGGCAGTTTTTAGGCACATATCCGCCGCTCGGTTATTTCAAAGACCCCGAGGATAAACACCACTTAATCGTTGACGAAGTCGGGGCGAAGGTCATAAGGCATATTTTTGAGATGTCGGCAAGTGGCATGAGTTGCGGGGAAATCGCACTCAAACTGCGTGACGAAAATGTTCCGACAACTCGTGAATATTGGGCGAGTATAGGGTTATTTCAACCCAACTCATTTAACCCGAAACTGCCTCCGAAATGGCAATCGTCAACGGTGCGGCACTTGTTACAAAATCACGTTTATCTCGGTTGCGTTGTGAATGGGCGAATGACTACAAAGTCGTTCAAAAACAAAACGAAAGTCAACCGTGACGAGGACGAGTGGATAATCGTCCACGACTGCCACGAGCCTTTAGTGAGCGAAGAGACGTTCGAGTTAGCACAGCGTTCTGTTCACACTCGTAAGCGGAAGGTGTATGAACATCGCGAGAACATTTTTGCAGGGTTCGTAAAATGTGCAACGTGCGGAACCAATGCCTCCATCTGCCACAGCAACAACATCTCTTGTGGTTCTGCGTTTTTCTGCAACAGATACCGTATTCGTGGAGCGAAGGACGGCGGAAATTTATGCACTGCACATTATATTCCTTATGAGCAACTCTACGGTGCGGTGCTTGACGACATTCGCTACCACGCTCTTTCTGCAAAGAAAAACGCGGGAAATCTACGCAAATATGCTGAGCAGATGTCGCAGTCAAACGGTGATAAAGAGTCGGTGCAAGCGAAAAAAGAACTCGGCAAACTTAAAAAGCGGTTTGACGAATTGGAGACAATTATTTCACGGCTTTTTGAACAGAACGCTTTAGGGGTCGTTTCGGACGAGCGGTTCATATCGTTGTCGGGAAAATATGAAACAGAGCAAACTGTGTTGAAAACAAAAATCGCAGAACTTCAAGGCAAACTCGACTCGACAAAAAACACGACCGACAATATGATTAAGCTGTTCTCGGCGATTGCCCGATATGTAGACGTAGACTCACTTGACCGTGGTATTCTGAACGAGTTTATCGAGAAAATCGTGGTTCACGAGGCGACGGAAAAAAGGGTAAACCGTAAGCAGAAGTTGGAGATTCACTATCGACTTGTCGGGGTTTTGGCACGGGAATAAAGGCTTTGTTCGTTTCGCACAACCCACCCCAGTTATTGCCTTAAAATTCCCTGTGTCTTTCAATGATTGTGACGGCAGGTCGGCGAACACATTTGCGAGTTTGCCGAATAGTTGAAAGGTTGCAAATCGCTCATCAAGATTCTGCCATGTGAGTGTGGAATAATTATCCTCACCGAGGAGCGTGTTAATAAGATACAACATAGTCGACTTCCCGCTGTCCTTGTTCCCGACAAGCAGAAAAGCCTTCTGAGCC